>RCMY010003356.1_pt1 | contig 14183 bp, 14 predicted proteins | sample 2041341 | NCBI WGS metagenome assembly RCMY01 (sample SAMN09708234, study PRJNA481090) | Marine sediment metagenome, whole genome shotgun sequencing project.
AATCGCTCCTGGTAACCCTGCAATCTGTAATCCTACGAAGGTTGCTGAGTTAAGTGCGATGGGCCCTGGGGTCATCTGTGAAATCGTAATTAAATCTGCAAATTGTTCAGCAGTAATCCAAGCATGTTGTGTCACTACTTGATTAAATATTGGAGTCATTGATGCATATCCACCACCAAAACTCACCAAGCCTACTTGGAAAAAAGCCCATAATAATTCTAAATAGATCATTTTCTTTTCTCCTTCAGCGTAATTAAGACACCATATGCAATAACCGTAAGAATGATAAAGATAATATTAATGTTCAGGAAATATCCTGCGATAAATACTAGAATCATGATAATCAATGAGTCATTTCTCTTATCTTGCATAACATTTTTATACATTTTTATTACGACATCAATAACAACAGCAGCAACACCTGCAGCCATAGCACCCAAAGCAGCATTAATATAAATATTTTGTTTGAAAGCAACATAAAAATACGAAATAATAGACAGTAAAATAAGAGGTGGAAGCACAGTACCTAATGTGGTAATTAAAGCGCCTCTAACTCCATCAATTTTGTATCCTATTAGAATTGTTGCATTAACCGCTAAAGACCCTGGTGATGACTGTGCGATCGCCACCAAATCCATCATCTCGTTTTCCTCAATCCAATTCAAATCTTCTACGAATTTCTTACGTAGTAATGGAACAATGACATATCCCCCACCGAATGTAAAAGTACTCAAATAGAACGAAGAAGAAAATAAAGTCCATAATTTCTTCATAATACACTCCTATCTCTCATTACATTATACGCCACATCATAGGATTTATCACATTAGAATTGTTTATACTATCTATAAGCAATAATTAAGAGAACACCATTTATCAATAGCGTTCTCTTATCTAACTCTTAATTATCTATGTGAATAGGTTTTGAATCAGCATGTCGGTAATCAATATACCAGTGATCAGCATACTCAGCAACATACTTAAACTCACCTGCAATATAGGAGTATTTCCTACCCAAGCTATCCTCAATTCTCACTTTAACTTTAAAGTATGCATTCTTTTTCATTAAGCTTCTAACATCATCAATAACTAGTTGCTTATTATAGAAAGAAATATGACCGTTGTTTTCGGATAAGAAATCAATGCTAGTCAAGATATTATCATCCTCATCAATGATTTGAACAAATATTTTATTAACTTGATACGCGTCATCAATATTTATTGTTTTTGTAATATTATCCGAACCGACTGATCTAGCTTCTCCATTAAAATTTATCGGAGGATTAATATCTACTCTTAGGATAAGAGAATCTTTTGGCATTTCGACATAGTTTACATTTACACTAAAGAGTCGGTTATAAATAACATTATCCTCAGTGAACATCGGAATAGTCTCAATAGTTTCGCTACCCTTTATTATGATCCCCGCATTAACTTTATCGACAATTGGGATAACTTGACGCAGTTCATAGACTTGCTCAGAATTCTTTTCAACATCAAAAGTGCTATCGTTAACATAAAACACTATTTTCGAGTCTTTCGTTTCAATTTTTGGTGCGACTCTAAGTAACATTGTCATTTCTTTCTTTAATAAATCTATATCTTCTATTGTCAATGAACTTTCATTGAATTTTGACTCATCAAATTGTGGTTGTTTCTGATACCCTTGAATACTATCAATTCTACTGCTCAAATTGGCAATCTCGAAGTTAAGATTACTAACATCATTCTTCATGTCATTTTGCGACCAAAAAAGTCTAAATATCACTAAACATAAAACAAGAATCAATAGTCGATTTGGCTTGGCTTGTTTGCCTTTCTTTTGACCGCGGTTATCATGAAAAGAAGTTATTGTGACATCTTCATTTCCAATCAATTCATTAATGCTTACAGAAAATATCTTACTAAGCTCAATAAGATTATTAGTATCTGGAAGGCTAATATCTGATTCCCACTTATATACTGCTTGTCTAGAAACATTTAGTTTTTCACCCAATGCTTCCTGTGATAAACCTAATTTCTTTCGATTCTGCGATATTCTTTGTCCTAATGTCATAATTGGTTCACCTCTATATTAAACTTACCCAAGTTTATCAATTTAAACAACAATCTTTGGCTATCTTTCTGTAAACTTTGAGTTTACAAGACAATTATATGTTACTTTTGATAACTTTTCATAACTTTTTTGAAAATACTAAAGCTTGCCTATCCTTAACGTAAAATTATTATGTAATATGGAATATGGTAAATATCATTAACTGCTCACATGAAATGAAATAGGACAATAAATATTCCCCAAATATGGAAACACTCGAACTGTCTTAATTCAGACGAAACAAAAATCACTCAAAAATGAAGTGGATATATATGTAAAATGACAATCACATTGATTGGGTGTTAAATGTTTTCAATAACTTAACAAATAACTTTATTGAATTTTCATCCATAGTTATAGACATCTCAAAAAAAGAGCACTCAGATATTCTCTGAGAGTCCATTGAAAAAAGAAAATCTTGATACTAACATTTCGTTAATACCTGAATATGATAAACAGAGACTTTTAGAAAAGGTTTGCTACTATGTCTACCTTTTAGAATATAAGTTTATCAAAACATAATTGTAAGTTAGCTACGCATTTAATAAATTCATAATAAGGTTTATGAGCAATTCTTTTTCGTTTGGATTAGATTCTGCAAGCATAATTGTTAATGCAACAAGTGTTTTATTATTTATCACTTGCACTCCATCTTCAATTAGCGAATCATTTCTATCTAAAAAGTATACAAATAATGCTGCCGCAATTCGCTTATTGCCATCAATAAACCCATGGTTCTTTACAAGAAAATATAGAAGGTGTGCTGCTTTTTCTTCTAAAGTCGTATACACTTCATTACCATCAAACGTTTGATAGATTGCGCCAATGCTTGATTTAAATGCTCCTTCTCGTTCAATTCCAAAAACATCGGAATCGTGACCTCTTCTCATTTCATCAATAAGTATCATACATTCATCATAAGTTAAACGATACGTTGACTCGCTCCCTTTAGGCTTATTTATTCTCTGATGATCGTAGTCATCAAGAAGTTGGAGGGCTAGGGTATAGTTTTCTAACACAGCCAAAATCTCTGACGATTCTAATTGATTTGTTGTTCTTTCGAGTAGTTTAATCAATTTCAGTTGAGTATTATTGTCAATCTTATTTTTATTAATCGCGTATCCTTTGATCGCATAATCTTTTAAGACAGATGTTGCCCACTTTCTAAATTGGATTCCACGTTTTGATTTAACACGATAACCAACTGATATTATTACATCAAGGTTATAATACATTGGTGGTCGTGATGCTTTTCTTTTACTTCTGTCGAAAATTTCGACAGAAGTATCTCTATCTAATTCTCCTTCTTTAAAAATATTTGAAATATGATAAGAAACAGAGGATCTGGCGGTTTCAAAAAGATCAGAAATTTGATCCTGTGTTAGCCATACAGTATCAGAATCAGGTGTTATATTAACTTCTAAAGATAGATTATCATCATTAAAAATAACCACTTCGTTTGTAAAATTTTGTTCCATAGCTTATCTCCTATTTCCAATTTTAGTTAGTATATCATAAAATTCGTATATTTCTATCGAATTGGTCTTAAGAACAAAAAACTCCCACAAAAGTGAGAGTTTCCAAAATATGATAACCAAATTTGATTAACGTTTTGATAATTCCTAATGAACTAGTTAAAGGGTTTGTGAGTGGTTTGCTACTCCATGCTACATTTATCAAACATCGCAAACTACACATAGAATTAATTAGTGATCAACAAATTGATAAAAACTGTCTGCACCCATTCCCACTCGACAACTTAAATTGTCTCATGATTCTCAAAACAGCCATTTTAAAGGCTATTTGAACATTGTTTTTCTCACAGTTCTCACTGTTCTCATGGTTCTCAAAGTTTTTGACATCATTTTGACATCACTAAACTATTATTCTCACAATTCTCAAAAATGACATATAAAAATTTCGCTATTTAAGTGGACTTTTTAGATTTATATAAACTTTCCCGAGCAACGAAAAAGTAGTTGAAAGTTGTAATGCTTTACTAGATTTGATAATTGCAAAAGAGTCACTTGAATAATTATTTTTCAACTTCGTTAATAACTCCATCATTCATTTCCAAAACTCTATCACAAAAAGACAGCATTCTTTTATCATGTGTAACCATTATAACACTAGTCTCTCTCTCATCAGAGATTTCTTTAAGTAGTTCTATTACCTGAAAAGCTTTATCGGTATCCAGACTTGCAGTTGGTTCATCAGTTAATAATATAGGCGGATTAAGTATTAACGCCAGTCCAATCGCAGCTCTTTGCCTTTCTCCACCAGAAATCTCTTCTGGATACTTGTTTTCAATATGACCAATAGAAAGTTTATCTAGCATTTCAGCAATTCTATTATTTTTATTTTTCATTTTTGATTGACTAAGTTTCAACTGAAACTGTTCTCTAACTGTTAAATATGGCACAAGGTTAGACCCTTGTAATACAAAGCCAATAGTATTGAATCTTAAATCAGAACGACCGTTCTCGCTTAAATCATAAACATTGTTATTGTTTATATATAAGTCGCCTTGAGTTGGTTTTTGGAGTGCCCCAATAATTGTCAATAGTGTTGACTTGCCTGAGCCACTCGGGCCTACAATAGCAACAAACTCACCCTTTTCTATTGTGACATTTGTAGACTTAAGAACTGTATTAGTCTTGTTACCATCAATAAAATCTTTAGATATATTTTTTATTTCAATCATATTAAACCTCCTATAGTGCTTCAAGCGGATCTATCTTCAAGATACTTCTAGCTGAAAATAACGTACCTAAAAATGAACAAACAACTGCAAATAATGTTACACCTATATTTAATGGCCAGAATATTGCGACTGGTACCTTGGCTGGCAAATAATTAACCGTAATTACTGTTAAGAGAAGTCCTAGACTAAAGCCAATTACAATTAATAGTATTGACTGATAAAGCACTGATTTCATAATATAGAAGTTTTGATAACCCTGTATCTTAAGAACTCCAAATATTGATTTCTTCTGCATTGTTAAAATATACATGAATATACCAATAATTATTGATGATATGAATGCTAAAGATATAATCATAAGTCCAAAAGTTAAGACTTGTGCTTGATATCCAGGAAGACCATTAATAAAATCATTAATAGGAATGAACTCTAAATCTGCATCTTCAAAATTATCTAAATATCCTGATTCATATATTACTACTGCTGATACTCGCTCTGGCATATTGGGAGTTGGTGTCGCAACAGCATCTATATCATCATCACCTGTCGTATACAACATCATTGACTGCGAAGCCATTTCCTTACTTACATATGCAACAGGAACCGTATTATAGTTAGAATTTTGAGTGAAGCCTACTACTTTAAACTGTCTTCCTGTTCTCGCAACTATGATAGTTTCGTCAAGTTGGATATCCAAATCATCTTTTATATTAGAAGAAATCATTATCTCATTTTCTGAGTTAATTACTCTACCCTCTATAACTGGTGCAGTTATTCTATCACTATTAAGGTCATAACCAATAAATACTAGATCTGTTGGTGTATCTGCTTCTTCATCTTTAATATAAACAGTAGTACTGGCAACATTTATTCCATCCTCAACATTAAGTGAGAGTTCATCAAGTTTATTTAAATCTATAGAAGAACTATAAATACTCTCATTGGATGATTTAGATATTATTACTCCTTCTGCTTCCCAATAATCCACGGCAGTTCGATTAAGCTGGGCAAGCCCAAAGGCAAGTGATGCTAAAAAGTAAACAAGGTAAGCAATAAGTGCAGTTACTACTATAATCATTATAAATCTCAGTTTTTCTTTCTTAATTTCTTTTAAAGCTAAATACATTTTAGTCTCCTCTATAATTTTATATCATCAAAGAAATAGCTATCTATCAGATAAGAAGTATCATACTTGTCAGATAGCTTATACAAATAGCGATAAATCTCTTTATGATTCTTTCTACCATTTTCAAAATCATCAATTAACTTCATGAACTTATCTTTTTCTGAAACTGATGATGTTTTTTTGAAATAACCCCAAACATGTTGGAAAGCATTAACCCGACTTCCAGTCGTCCCATATTCTTCGCTCTGCAGACTATCAATCACATTATAGAAGTTTATCAAGTCTATTGATTTGCTATCTTTAAACAAGGTGCGCAAATCATTGTATGTTTTTTGTGATCTTGCCATTATCCAGTACTTGTAACGTGCCCACTCACGTTCAATTGCTGAAACCGATGGATTAAATAATTGGTCAACTTTGACAAAAGAGCGATTCTTGTCTTTCACTTCCAGCATAATATCAACTTGTGCATGTTCGTAATACTGAATATAATCTAAAGCAAACCTTTGTAAGTCTATTGTTTCTGAGTGTGCTCCTGACCGCTTCCCTAGCGCTTGCTGACTATAATGAGCTTTAGGTCTGCCATCCTGTAACTTCCATGTAGAAACTACCCTCTTCATCATGTCTTGCACTCTCATGTTTTCAAGTGATATATTAACTTCATGATGAAGATTATCAAAAACTACTGGTATCGATATTCTATCAGAAATCTCCAATACATCAGCCACTGTATACAAACGATCATCATTCTCGATAACTAAGTATTTTTTTATACCCTCATCAAGCATATTGTTGTAAACGTCGACAAAGCGATCGATTGCTGCAGCTTTATCGTCATATATTCCACCAACATGAAGAATCATCTTACTAGTTGAATCAATTGCTAAAAGATCCAGTATCTTCGCATGGTAACGTAGTTCCTCAATTGAACTTTTAACTACACTTGGATTTTTTGAATTGATAACTGTATATTGTCCAGGATGGACAGAGACTCGGATATCATTATCTCTTATTTTTATTCTCATTCTTTCAAACTGTTCTTTAAATTCATACGACCAGTCTAAACTGTTCAACTCGCTTGAACCAAAAGGAATCAATGATGATGAAATACGAAACATCTTGTTGTTATGTTCAATATTATAATCAATTGTCTGTTCAAGAACAGCTAAATTATGTTGAATTATCTCTTTTAAACGTTCTTCGGTAATTCTGTCTTTTCTACAAGTTTTGTAGTCATTAGGGTACACGTCTTGATTCATACATGCATAACCTACTCTTGGTTTAAAATTATTCACAACTATACCTCCTTTAATATAAAAAGTGTGAATGGAAATTAAAACATTTCATCTCTTTCACGATATTTCGCAAAAGGCCCATTCACACTTTAAAGGTGTTATTAAGATGAATTAGTTTAATTCTAACTTATTTCCTTAGAATATACAATATAACTGCCAAGTATATCCTTTTCATATAACCTATTTTATTGTCTTACTTCCGATAAACGGTACTAATCTTGAAACTCTGTTTGAATATTTAACGAAATCCTTTCTTGTCTTATATTTATTTTCCAATAAAGGAACTCCAGAGATATTATTTATAAGTAATGTTATCAATAATGGAGAAATAATTCCGACAAGCGAGTAATGATTCTTGAAAAGGCTTATAAATATACCCCACCAAAAGATTATCTCCCCAAAATAATTAGGATGTCTTGAAATGCTCCAAAGTCCCGAAGTCATAAGATTGCCTTTGTTAGTCTTCTCTTTTTTAAACTGAGACAGTTGATAATCAGATATACTTTCAAAGATAAGTCCAAATATTGCGACTGCAATTCCTAATCCAAACAGATAGAAATCAGTTTGATGATTTATTGTAGTTGATAAGGTCGGCATAAACATCATAATATAAAGTAGAACTGCCTGTAGCAAAAATACTTTGATAAAAGCTTCAAGCAGAGTATTCTTACTCTTAAACCTGCTTTTTATATTCTCATAGCGATAATCTTCCTTTTTATTCCAGTTTCTTGAAAACAGATAGATAGAAAGTCTTAGTCCCCAAATAACAATAAGTGCAATAGAGATTGTATTTTTTATTTCCAGCGATTGAGTAGCAATCAAATAGATTCCTACAATGCTCATTACCAGACCCCAGGCTATATCAATCAAACTAAAATTCTTTCTTTTTATACAAATAATAAACACGATTATAAAGCATATGAGTATTAGTAAAGCTGTATTGAAATATAACATATCCTTACTCCTCTTTTAGCATAAAAGCAATACAACTAGCATTATCTCCAGCACTAAGAACTATAATGGATGAAGTTTTAACTACATAATCTACTTTTAGATTCTTATCAATTAAATATTTCTCCCATACTCTTGAATTATCTGGGGTAGTTGTATACCCTATAGCAAGTTTTTCAATCGCAACAGATTTACTAAGTGCTTTCTTCAGGATTTTGTTTTGAACCTGTCTTTTACTAAAGGCAAAGTTAATGAGTTTCCCCTCTCCTGTTTCACTTAAAGTAATAATAGGAAGCAATTTGATCTTTTTCAAGAAATTACCAAGTTTTGAAGGAACTCTCCCCGACTTTATCATTGGATTCAAATCAGAAACCAGAACATAAATAGAAGTTCTTCGTTTTGCTTTTTCAATTTCTTCTACTATTTCATTAAAATCTTTGTCTTCATTTATCAAATCGATCGCGTATTCAACAAGCAAGCCTTGCGCAACACTGTTTTGAAGTGAATCAACAACATAAGCATTAAGACTTCCCTTGTATTTCCTCAGAGTATTATTGATTAACTGATAAGTTCCGCTTAGTTTTGAAGCAACTGATATAAAAAGAACGGACTTATAGTTTTCTTCAAGTCTAAATCTAACTTTTCTGCAAGCATCATTCAATACATGAGAATATCTGCAAGTTCATCTTTAACATTCTCTGTTTCATAATTATCTCCATTAACAACTATATTCAAACAATTACATCATAGTCCGATCTTCTGATTTAGGTATTTTAAAATCTATCTGAGATAGGTTTTTAAAAATCAATTAAATCTTCTAATGCATCCTCATTAATAATTGTGATAATTCTATTATTTCGCGATAAATATCTCTCATCTTCTAAAAGTTTGAACTTACGAGATAGCGTTTCTGGTGTCGTCCCTAAAAATGCCGCAAGTTCCTTCATAAGAAGAGGAAGTTTGAAAGTCAGACTATTTTGACTTTTACTTAAATTAATAAGATATGTCGCAAGCCTTTCCTCTACTTTTTCCATCATTAAGAATTGTGCTTGTTGTTCAGCTGAAATAGATTTTTGAGCATTTATCTCTAACAGTTTCAAACTAATTTGAGGGTGTTCTAAAAGAATATTCTGAAAATCTTCTTGTCTTAAAACACATAACTCAGTTTTTTCTAAGGATTCTCCAAAGAGAAAGTCATTCTTAGCCCCAAACAATTGGTTCTCACCCTCATATCCCCCTGTCTCTACAACTCTAAGCAGTTGTTCCTTTCCATTAGAAGATAGTTGGTAAACTTTCATATTACCTTTCGCAACAATGATAAGTTCTGAGTCACTGTATGGTGAAAATATTGTCTCACCTTTATCCACAATTACATGCTTGGCAATCTCATTAATCTTTTTTTGATCATCAAGATCTAAATGATTAAACAGTGGAACTAATGTTACACATAAATGTTCATGACTCATAATATACACTTACCTTTCTTTTGCGCTAATTACTTCATATCCTACACTTTCAATAGCTTTTTGGATTTCATCTAAATTTGTTTTTGTTTCATCAAATTCTGTTTTTAACTTACTTGCGTTAAACATGACTTTAGTCTTATCTTCATTAACACCATCAACACGCTTAACGGCACCTTCTATTTTCTGCATGCATGTTGGACATGCTAATTGTTCTAATTGTAAAATCGCTTGTTTCATTATACTGTTCTTCCTTCATTATACAATCTATTTGCTTCTTTCAACAAGTGATATGTTTTTTCATAAGTACCGCAAACATCATTTGGAATCTCATAATTGTTTGTAATTCTTTTGAGAGTTTCAAATTCATGATCAAGATCTTTTATATCAACATCAAGCTTATATTGTATTCTTAAATACAAATCTCTTACATCCTTTACTTCAGGATGTGCGTCAACATGAGCTTTTGTAAGTGCTAAAGTAAATAAATCTAAATCTTCTTTGTGGTCGTTTATATAGTCTTTAATTGTCATTGTAACCCTTCTTTCTATATCTATCATAAGCAATCTATTGAAATAATAGCTTGATATCTATCAAGTTATCCTCTTTTCTTATATGCAAGAAGTCTCATACCATTCAAAATCACTACTAAGATACTTGCTTCATGAACTAACATGCCAATACTCATGTTCATCCAATTACTAACTAATAAACTTGTGATTAGAATGAGTACTACCCCTACTGCGATTAAGATATTTTCCTTCATGTTTAATACTGTTTTCTTACTTAGAGTATATGCGTAAGATAACTTGTCAAGTTGTGACCCTATCAATACAACGTCAGATGTTTCAATCGCAACATCAGTACCACTACCTACCGCGATACCAATATCAGCTAATGCAAGCGATGGACTATCATTAATACCATCTCCTACAAAGGCAATCGTATGATTCTTACTTTGTAGATCTTTTATGTAATCAGACTTATCTTGAGGAAGCATATTACCATATGCCTCAGTTAATTCCAATTCTTTAGCTACAACATCAACACTTCCTTGATTATCTCCGGATAACATTATCAAGTTCTGAATACCTAAACCTCTTAGTTCATTTAAGTTTTCTAATACACCATCTTTAATTTGATCCTTTATCCCAATCATTGTCACAAGTTTCCCATCAATACTCATTAATACGATTGAGTTTCCTTCATTCTCTAATGTATTTAATTCACTTAATTGTTTTTCAGTGAAGTTAACATGTGATTCAAGTAGTGAATAGTTTCCAACGAGAACCTCTTTACCCTCACACATAGATTTAATACCTTTCCCCTTAATAACTTCAGTATTAGAAATATCTTTTTGTTCGTATTCTCCAATATATCTTAAGATTGATTTACCTAGAGGGTGATCCGACTCACTCTCAATACTTGCGAGAAGGTTTAGAACTTCTATATCTTCAGAATATTTAATTAATTTGGATACTTCTGGCTTCCCTTTTGTAAGTGTTCCTGTCTTATCGAAAATAAAAGTATTCACCTTAGTGAAATCATGAATCACTTCACTTCCCTTTAACAGAATTCCATTACGGGCACCATTTCCAATACCAGAGACATTTGATACAGGAACTCCAATTACAAGCGCTCCAGGACACCCTAGAACGAGTATCGTCACAGATAGCTCCACATCTTTGGTTATAAGATATATAACAAAGGCTAAAATGAGAACTGAAGGTGTGTAGTACTTTGAAAATTTATCAATAAATCGTTCAGTATCACTTTTCGTATCTTGTGCTTCTTCTACGAGTTCAATAATCTTACCAAAGGTTGTATCTTCTCCTACCTTATCCGCAATAATTTGCAATGTACCGTTATCTAAGATTGTCCCTGCATAAACATAATCATCCCGTTCTTTTGAAATTGGCTTTGACTCACCTGTGATACTCGATTCATCGATATATCCCTCACCACTTATTACCCTTCCATCTACAGGAACTCTTGATCCAGTCTTGATGAGCAATACATCATCAACATCAACAAAATCAATGTCTACTTCTTCAAAAGAACCATCGTCTTGTCTTACTAACGCAGTATTTGGAACAAGTTCAGTTAATTCTTTGATCGCTGATCTTGTTTGGGCAATTGTTCTTTGTTCTAGATAAGACCCAAATAAAAACAAGAAAGTTACAATCGAAGATTCTTCGTAGTTTCCAATCACAAATGCCCCAAACACAGCAATAGATACCAATAACTCAATACTGACAACTCTTACTCTCAACGCTGAAATTGCCTGAAATAGTATTGGAATAAGACCAAGTATCGATGCAACAATCAACAAATACTCAGAAATCCCTTCATTTAGAAATATATAATATATAATAAAAGATACCGTAATAAGAATTCCACTAATAAAGGTAATTCGATTTTTATTTTTTAATACATACTTTTGCATAAATCTTCCCTCCACTAGAATTACTATATCAAGAAGTTCCTTTTTTTAACTTGATAGGTATCAAGTTAAAAATGATATAATATAATTAAGTAAAGAGGAGAGACTGATGTTTAAGAAAGCTAAACAATACATTTTAATTTTTCTATTAGTGCTATTACTTCTAGCATCAATTCCCTTTCTAACGAAGAAAAAAGTTAATCTTAACAAAATTAGTGAATTCGATAAGGAATATTAACTTGTTGAAAATGAGAATATCAAAGTAAAACTAAGTATTACTTTGCCACTATTTCTCAGAATAGACAAGAGAAAAACCCACTAAACAGTGGGTTTTCTTGTTTTTATATAGCCAAAGTGTCACTACTCCCATTCGACAACTTAAAATGTCTCATGATTCTAAAAACAGCCATTTAAAAGACTATTTCAGCATTTATTTTCTCAGTATTCTCACAGTTCTTATGGTTCTCAAAGTTTTTGACATCACTTTGACATCACTTATCTTTCCCAAGTGTATCTTGCTACAGCCTATCTTAAAATTTAATGTCCTTCGCTTCATTAATCACATTATTGTAATGGTCTCTTTCTCTCTTCTCTCTTTGCTCTTGTTTAATTCTTTCTTGTTCTTGAATTTGCTTTTCTTGTTGATTACTTATTTCAACACACAGGATTAATGTTTCCCGATGATATTTCTTGACTTCTTCTATGGTTGTTCCATTAAGCAATATTTTGTCACTATAAACTGAAGCAATACTAGGTCTATGCATTGTTGTAAAACTAGGCGGAGAATCCCAATTTTGCAGAAACAATTTAGTCCACAAACTAGATGGAGTTTTAGATAATTGAAATGGGATTTTATATAGAGCAGATCCTGCTGATCCATCCATTTTGGGAATTGTGACTTCATTGGTTATTATTCCTAAAATTGTTACTTCATCTTTGTCATAGTTGTAATAATTGGTTGCGTTAATAAACTTTGGTGGCATCCCGATCTCGGGTTTTCTTCTAACGCCATATAAAGTGGCCAGCAAATCTCTAAAAGATGTCTCATTAAATTTGCTATCTGAAAAATCAATACCCATTTTGCCAAGCATAAATGTAGGCAATGTTTTTTCAAAACTTCCACTTCTTAGAATTGGGATAAATTTTCTTTCATTTTGGGTATGTATTAATTCACCAGAAATAATATTTCCCTCATAGCCAACACCACCTTTTCTTTGGTCTGCTTTTACTTTATAAGCATCAGTACAAACAACCAAAACAAAATCTGATGACATAATTTTATCTTCCATAAAGTGTGGTGTTCTGTCTCCACTTCTTAAGTCATACTGGTCCAAATAAACGTCCAAACCATTCCTAATGAGTTCATCAGCAAATTTCTTTACCCAGTTTTTATGCTCATCGCTGTCCCATGAGTATGATATAAATACAGTAATCTTCTTCTCAGTTTTCATTTTAACTGTTCCTCTCTAATGCCTAATACTATCTTTTTAAGAAAAATAATGAATATATTAACATTTGAATTATTTAAATATCTTATCTTATGATTATTTTATCATTTTAGTATATATATTTCACTGTGCTTTACTATTCTCGATACAATTCAAAACCAACGAAGAAATGACTGAAAAGAATAAGAAAGTAGTTGATAAGAATTTGCTAAAGAAAGATTCGATTTCTTGGTCATAATTTAAATGAGCCAAATCATTCCTTATATTTAACCCTTCATCATTCTCATCTGACAATAAATAATATCTGATAACTTTCAATTGGGTTTTGCCAAGAAGTTGTTGAATCTCTTGATTATCGTCAGATAGCAAATAGTTGAGTGTAATGCTTTTATCTTTTATAAAATCAATTTCCTTACGTTGAAACTTATAAAAATTTCTAAGAATTTTTTCTATCAAACTACACATATACATAGTTGGTCCATAATAATTAGCAATTGATATTTTCTGGTTCAAATTAGTTTCGTCTTTTTTCTCCGATATATTTCTAATTATATCAAACAATGTATTAAAATCATCGTTCAATTTATAGTCATCATTTATGCTATATTCACTATCAATAAGTTCGACATAAGAGCACATTGAGCTAATCAATAAATCT
>RCMY010003485.1_pt1 | contig 14182 bp, 14 predicted proteins | sample 2041341 | NCBI WGS metagenome assembly RCMY01 (sample SAMN09708234, study PRJNA481090) | Marine sediment metagenome, whole genome shotgun sequencing project.
AACCAGGCGATCCTCAAGGGGCTGACGATCAAGGGGATCTATGGCCGCGAGATGTTCGACACCTGGTACAAGGCCGTGGCGATGCTCGACTCGGGTCTGGAGATCGACCCGATCATCAGTGGCCACTTCCCGCTCGAACGCTTCGAGCAGGCCTTCGACACACTCCTCTCCGGCGAGGCCAGCAAAGTGATCCTCGACATCTCCTGACGGTTGCGGTCCTGATGGTTGCGGGGTTTCGAACGTCCTGACTAGGAGTTGATGGCGAGTTCTTCCAACACGTCCGCGTAGCGCGCCATCGCGTCGGCTCGGCGCGTCGGGATGTGGTCGATGCTCGGATCGGCTGGGCGGTAGCGCTTCAACACCTGGCGGGCCACGGTTCGGGGCCGTCGTAGATCCGTGCCGCGCGAGCAGCCCGGTACATCGCCTCCAGCGGCAGGTCGGTCGTGTAGCCGAGCGAGCCGTGGATCTGGATCGCTCGGTCGATCACGTCGTGGAGCACCTTGGCACCCCAGAACTTGATGACCGCGATCTCGAGCCGCGCATCGCTGTAGGTGCCGCCGGCTTCGTGCAGCTTGTCCATCTTCCACGCCGCCTGGAGGGTGAGCAGCCGAGCAGCCTCGCGGTCGGCATAGGACTGCGCGATCCAGTCCTGGACCATCTGCTTGTCGGCGAGGATCGACCCCTTCGTGTAGCGGGTCAATGCCCGCTCACACAGCAGATCGAACGCCCGCTGCGACTGGCCGAGCCAGCGCATTGCGTGGTGAATACGGCCCGGCCCGAGTCGCTTCTGGGCCAACGCGAAGCCCTGCCCGATGCCGGCCTCTCCGCCGACGACGTTGTCGAAGGGGACCCGCACGTCCTCGTACAGGATCTCGGCGTGACCGCCGGGCTCACCCGTCACGTGGTCGGGGTGATCCATGGTCGGGACGTCGCGGAGGATGTTGACGCCGGGGGTGTCGGTCGGGACGACGATCATCGAGAACGCCTGGTACGGCGAGGCGTCGGGGTCGAGGTTGGTCTTGACCATCACGATCAGAATGTCGGAGACGGACGCGTTGGACGAGAACCACTTGTGTCCGTTGATGACCCACTCGTCACCGTCACGCATGGCCTGCGTGGTCAGCAGCGTCGGGTCGGCGCCCGCACCCGGCTCGGTCATCGAGAAGCACGAGCTGATCTCCTGATCGAGCAGCGGTTGCATCCACTTCGTCTTCTGCTCTTCGGTGCCGCCGAGCGACAGCAACTCGGCGTTACCCGAGTCGGGCGCGTTGTTGCCGAAGATGCGGGGAGCGAGCACGGACTGGCCGAGGATCTCGTGCATCAGACCGAGCTTGACCTGGCCGAACCCGCCGCCGCCGAGCTCAGGCGGGAGGTGCGCGGCCCACAGACCCTGGTCCTTGACCTGCTGCTTGAGCGGCTCGGTGACCTTGGCGTAGGCAGCTCGACCCTCGGGGCTGCGGAACTCTTTGGCGAGTGTTTCGAGGGGGAAGATCTCTTCCTTGACGAAGTCGCGCATCCACGCCAACTTTGCTTCGAATGCTGGTTCGGTCTCGAAATCCCATGCCATGGTCGGCTCCCTGTTGTGTCGTCGTCCGTCGTTCTGGTCGAACGGCCGGTCGTCGCGAAGCTACGCATCGGCCGCTGACGGAATCGGACTGGACGATCAGACCGAATCGGACGTGGCAGGTTGGCGCAGGGTCGGCGCAGGTCTCAGACGGGCTGGTTGAGCTCGATCAGGTTTCCGGTCGGGTCCTTGAAGAAACACTGGATGCAGATGCCGGGCTGTTCTGTCGGTTCGCTCACGCGGACATCGTGTGCTTCGAGATGCGTGCGAGCCGCAGCGTCGGTGACGTTGAGCGAGACGTGATGGACCCCGGCGTCGAACATGATCTGACGGTACTGGACCCACTCATGTGCAGCGGGAGGCCGGCGCTACTCGGGAAGCGGAATGTACGGGTCGTGATCGCCCGGAACGAGCGGGAAGCGCTGTTCCAGCCAATCGGCTTTGGCTTGCTCGAGTCGGTCCTTGTCGCTGTGCACGAAGTTCCAGAACATGTAGCGTTTCCCGATGGGCTCGCCGCCGAGCACGATGGCGGTGCCCGATCCGCCGAGCGTCAGCTTCTGTGAGGTGTCGAGCACGGCCAGTTGCCCAGCGTCGATTCGCTCGTTGTTGATGGTGATGTCGCCGCTGACCGACATCACTGCGATCTCGCTGTGTGTCGTCGAGATCGGAACCGGCGAGTCGGCGTCGAGTCGTACGTCGGCGAGTACGAGCGGTGATGCTCCGACGACCGGGGACTCCATTCCCCAGCCGGTCCCGACGGCGAGGCCGATGTGCGAGTTGCCCAACGTCGCACTCGGCAGCGAGGTCGCGTCTGCATGCTCGAACGACGGTGCCGCCTCCTCGGTTTCTTCGGGGAGTGCGACCCAGGTCTGGAGTCCGTGCAGCCTTCTCGGGACGTTCGCGTCATCAGGGTGCGCCCGTTCGGTGTGGACGACGCCGGAGCCGGCCGTCATCCAGTTGACGTCGCCCGGCACGATCGTCGCCACGGCACCGGTGGAGTCGCGGTGCACCATCCGGCCGTCGAACACGTAGGTGACGGTCGCGAGACCGATGTGCGGGTGGGCATCGATCGACGGCGAGATCGCGTCGTCCAGCTCTTCTGGCCCGATCAGGTCGGCAAACGTGAACGGTCCCACCATGCGTCGTGCTCGGAAGGGAAGCAGTCGGCGCACGGTGGTCGTGCCGACAGGGTGCTGGCGGGGGGCGATACGGAGTTCGATGGCTGATCGGTCCATGTCAGCTTGCAACCACAAAACCCCGAGGAGTATTCGATCCGTTGAGTGCTCCGGGCAGCGACGGCCGTTGTTGGCCGAAATGCACCTGGTCACCTGCTCCGCCGGGGTGGGCGTCTACCGTTGGAGCCGTGGGCGAGAGACTGCGATGGACGCTCGCCGCGTCACTGGTGGTCCTCGTCGGCTGCAGCGGCAGCGGGTCGGACGGCGCGACCGGTGAACTCGGCGACATCGCAGCAACGACCACGCCGACGGCGACGGTGCCGACGACGCCCACCACGTTGCCCCCGCCAACCACCGAACCCGAAGACAGCGGCCGAGAGACTGCGTGCGTCGTTGCGGTTCGGTCCGGCGATTCGCTCGGGGCGATCGCCGTCCGCGTCGAGTCGGTCTCCCTCGACCAGATCCTCGACGAGAATCGTCTCAGCGTCGACGCCGTCATCCACCCGGGTGACGAGCTCGACATCTGCGTCGACAACGGCGTCGACGACATCCTCGGCGTGTCGCGTCTCGCACCAGCCCCGGCTGCGGTCCAACGCCAGCAGAACGAACTGAACGATCTGTTTGCGCAGTACCGCTTGATCCCACTGACGGTCGATGGTGATTCCGGCAAGCTCACCCGTCAGATGGTGTGCGCAGCTCGGCTCGGCCTCGGCTTGCCGGTCTCGGTCGCCCACCTGGCAGCTGACAGCGAGGAAGAAGAGATCATCCTCGCCGCCGACGAACTCGGAGTGCCCGCCGGCGCCGCGACCTGGGCGTCGAAGTGGATGGTGATCGACAAGACCTGTCAGGTCATGTTCATCGGTGAGGGTGAGGAACTCGTCAACGTCTATCCGACTTCGACGGGCGAGCCGGGTCACGAGACCCTTGTTGGGCAGTCGTTCACCGCAGCCCGGTACGACCCGGCGCTCGACACCAACGGGTGGCACGACAGTTCGAGCTTTCCTGTCGCGATCGACAATCCGCTCAACGGCAACATGTACAAGCCGATCTACTTCAACGGCGGGCAAGCCATCCACGGAGCGAACTACGTGCCGCCGAGCCCGCGGAGCAAAGGATGCGCCCGCACCTTCCCGCTGCATCAGGACGAGATCATCAGGTGGCTCGGGATCGACGGCCTCGCCGAGCCGACGTGGCGTGCATCCGACATCGGCCTGACCGTCACCGTGCAGGGCGCTTACCGCTCCATCGACTGATCGCCGGGGTCCGCGTGTCTCGGCTCGATCGTCGTGTGCGAGCATCGGTGGCGGTGATCTGAGGCCGGTGGGGTTACACCATCGATGAGAATCATGGACCCACTTCTCCAGGAGCAACGACCGGTGCCGCCAGACGAAACACGGAGTGATGCGGCCGACTTCGATGCGTCCGACGCTGAGCTGTACGAACGCCTGGCGCCCGAACTGATCCACTTCGCAACCACCCTCGTCGGGCCGTCAGGCGCCGAAGACCTGATGGCGACGGGCGTACTCAACGCGCTCACGTCACCACGTTGGACGGCGATCGACAACAAGCGGGCGTATCTCTATCGCTGCCTCGTCAACGAGGCGCACAAACAGCGCCGCTCCACGTCCCGACGTCTCGAACGCGAAGTCCGCTCCGCGCGGCGATCGGTCGACGATCGCAGCGGTGGTGGAACGGGTGGTGGCTCCGCCGTGCTCGATCCGACGATCCTCGATGCACTCCGCCGACTGACGGTGCGACAGCGCGCCGTGATCTACCTCACCTACTGGTCCGACCTCACCCCGAAGCAGATCGCCACCGCCCTCGACTCGTCACTGCGCACCGTCGAACGCGACCTCACCAACGCCCGCACTCGCCTGGAGGAACTCCTGTCATGAACGCCCCGACCGAACCCCACACCACGCATTCGCCGGGCAACATCGCCGACGACAAGATCACCTCGATGCTGCGTCGGATCGAGACCGCAGCGCCCAGGCCCCCGGCATTCGGCGACCTCGCCGGAACGACCGAACCGAACCGCTCGGAGCGACCGAACTGGGTCAGCCTCGGGGCGGCGGCGAGCCTTGTAGCGCTCGGTATCGGTGGCCTCGTCGTTCTCGGAACTCGCGACGCCTCGCCGGTGTCCGAGCAGCCGGTCTCGACGATCTCGGAGATCGATGGCACCGCGGTTCCCACCGACTCGCTGCCGACCGAGGAGCCGTCCGTCGGTACCGAGCCGATCGATGTCGATGCATCACAGGTCGAGCCCGAGCCGATCGGTGTCGGCGACCCGTTGATCGGCGCTGCACTTCAGGCTGATTCGACACCACTCTTCGAGCTCGATCAGCCCGGCTGGGTCAAGCAGTACGTCTACGGCACCGACGAGTTGCCGCTGGGTGACACCGATACGAACATGGTCGTCCTCGTCGGCGACGGCGGACCCACGTTCGATCAGCCCTTCGTCAGCATCTCGGTGTTCGACGCGACCGGCATGGACATCGAGAGCTCCGGGCCAACGGTCGATGTCGACGGAGTGGCGTCGGCGGGCACCGTCTGGGAGGTCGATCCCGAGTCTGGGCTCGGCGGCCCCATGGTCAATCTGACCGTGCCGCTCGACGGTGATCTGGCCCTGAGGGTCAACTCGGTTCGACTTGGGTGGGAGGAGACCGTCGCAATTGCCGAGTCGGTGTCGATCGCGACGCTGGACCAGATCGAACTCGACGCCCCAGCCGGGTTCCGGCAACTGCCGAGCGAGGCACCGGAGACCTGGCGGAGCTTCAGCTATCAGTGGGGTTTCGATGACGGGACCGGTGTCCCCGAGCCGGTTGTCATCTCGACCCCGACTGCCTCGGAGGAGATTCCGCAGCAGGCGTCGATCGAGGTGATCGGCTCGAATCTCGGTCCGATCGGCCTGGCCGGCCGGATCGGTCTGGAAGCTCGCGAAAACCGCGTGATCAACGGGGTCGACATGGCGTTCCGGCCCATGCCGGACCAGCCAGGGACCTATTGGGTCGACTGGCTCGACGGTGACTGGTCGTACTACGTGATCGGTCAGAACCTGGACAGTGAGGAACAGTTCTTCGACCTGTTGGCGTCGCTGCGCCTGACCGATGTCACCACGTTCTCCGCTTCCGGCGGTGCTGTCAGCGTCATCGCTGGCGACCAAGGCCAGATCGTCGGGGAGATCCTCGGCGACCTGGGATTCACTGCTGAACAACTCGACGCAGCGTCGGCGGTCTCGGTGCCGACGTCTCGCTACCACTACGAGTTCGAGTTGTACCTCGGCGTCGGGTGCGCAGCATCGACGGTGTGGACCGATGCGGACGCCGTCGATGACGAAGCCGGTCGCTCAGCGGCTCTCGCCATGGTCGACGAGGCAGTCGCCCGCCCGGACAGCGAGAGCGGCTTGCCGTCTGCAGTCGGGCTCGACGGCTTGGCCGATCAGATGCGTTCCGATGCTGCGGCATCGGTCGGCGAGTGGGGCAGCAATGACTGCCCGCTCTGGTCACGCTGAGTTACTGCTGCTCCCGACCCCGAAGTAACGCGAGTTACAGCTGGTCCCGACCCCGAAGTAACGGGACCAGCAGGTCAGAGTTCGGGGCGGTCGCCGAAATCGAGGTCGCCGGTGCGGGTGCGCTTCAGTTCGAAGAAGCTGTCGACGTCCATCATGGCGACGAGGCCGTCCCACATCGTGAGCGCCTGGTCCTGCGATGGGAGCTTGTTGATGACCGGCCCGAAGTAGCCGGCTCGCTCGCCGTCGGACCGCTCCATTGCGATGATCGGGGTGCCGACGTCCTGGCCGACGAGCGCGAGGCCCTCGTCCATACCGGAACGGATGGCGCTGTCCCACTGCTCGTCGTCGTACGCGGCGGCGTGGACCGTGTCGAGACCGACGGCGTCGAGAAGGTCGACTGCGGTGAAGTCACGGTTGCCGTCCTGATGGATCCAGGTGCCGGCCTGCCGGTACAAGCGGTACACGGCATCGTTGCCGACAGCGGGAGTTTCTGCGGCGGCCTCGACGGCCATCATCAGCCGCAGGATCTTGTGACTGAACAGCGACGGGGCGTAGTAGTCGGAGTCTTCGGCGGGTTCGTTCTTGAAGAGGAGACTGATCGGACGCCACCGGACGTCGATGTCACGCTCGGGCTGCACTTGTTCGACGACCCAACGGGACGTCAGCCAGCAGAACGGTCAAATGGGGTCGATCCAGAAGTCGAGTTGCACCTCACCAGTATGGACCGATCCTTGCCCCCGCAAACATTCGTCCGTTCGGGGTCAGGCACCATCGTGACGCATTCGTCCTTCAGGGACGGTCCTCGAAGGACTTGTCTGGTCAGTCGGAGATGCCGACGCCGCTGATCTCGTCGCGGCCGAAGCGGGCGATCTCGGCGGGGAGGTCGAGGGGCTGCACCCCAGCCTTCGCTGCGAGGTCGTCGGCGGTGATCAGGCGGGCCGGAATGATCCAGGCGATCTCGAACTCGAGGCCGTCGGGGTCCTTTCCGTAGAGGCTCTTGGTCGTGCCGTGACTGCTCGACCCGACGAGCGCGCCGGCGTCGGTCAGCACGGTCAACAATCGTTCGAACTCGCCGAGCGTGTCGACTTCCCAGGCCAGGTGGTAGAGCCCGACCGAGGCCCGGCCTGCCGTCGAGTCGGTCGCGGCGGCGCCGATCTGGAAGAGGCCGAGGTCGTGATCGTTCGTCGAGTCCGCTGCCTGCAGGAACGCCGCACCGGGGAATTCACTGACCACGCGGAAGCCGAGCACGTCGAGGTAGAAGCGTGTCGACCGTTCCACGTCGCGGACGTACAGCACTGCGTGATTGAGTCGCTGAATCGCCATGTCAGGAACAACCATGCTGGGCGAACCCTGATTCCCGGCGAGGATGTGACCCATGGATGAGGTGGGGACGAGGTGAGGGGACGAGGTGAGCAATGAGGTGAACGACGAGGTGAGTGCCGATGCCCCGCTCCCTGCGCGAGCCGCACCAGCTTCATCGGAGTCGCCGCCCAGGTGGCGCGCGCTGGCCGAGCTGCTCCGACCCGACCGTGCCCGTTGGCTCGGACTCGCAGCACTCGTCGCGGCCAACGCCCTCCTGCTGCTCGCGGGCCCGCTCGTGGTCCGGCGGATCGTCGACGACGCCACCGAGGGAACGACGGCTGCGGCGGTCTTGCGGCAGGGTGTCGTCTACCTCCTCATCGCACTCGCTGCGCAGGCCCTCGCGGTCGGAGTGGCGTGGTTCGCGACGATCGCGGCGTGGCGGACCACCAACGGGTTGCGGATGCGGATGGCCGAGCACGTCCTCGGACTCGATCACGAATTCCATCGGACACACACACCCGGTGAACTGATCCAGCGGGTCGACGGTGACGTCACGTCGGTGTCGGACTTCCTCGGCAAGGTCGTGCCGAAGGCAGCCGGCGCCCTCCTGCTCGTGGTCGGGATGCTCGTCGTGCTCACCGTCCTCGACTGGCGGATCGCGGTCGGCATGGCGGTGTACCTGGCGCTGTCGGTCGTGGTCGTGGTGCGGAGTCGTCACCGTGCCGTGAGTGAGTCGTCCGACGAGATGGGCTCGCTCGCCCGTCTGTACGGCGGCATCGAGGAGCGGTTGACCGCAGCCGAAGATCTCCGCTCGAACGGAGCAGCGACCCACACTGCCTGGCGTTTCGTCGAGGACAGCACCGACGCCCTCGCGAGCGGTGTGCGGCGCGAGCGCGCGTTCCTCACCATGTGGTGGTTCGTCCAGATGGTGCTGTCGGCCGGCTGGGTCCTCGCCCTGGTGGTCGGCGCCGTCCTCGTGTCCAACGGTGCGATCACCGTCGGCACCGCCTTTCTGCTGTTCCAGTACGTGCAACTCGTCTCGCGTCCGCTCGAAGACGTCGTCCACCAACTCGAGACCGTGCAGAAGGCGAACGGCGCCATGGTCCGGGTCATCGACCTGCTCGCCGTGCGCGCCGACATCGTCGACGAAGGTTCGACCAGCGCTCCCGATGGCCCGCTCGCCGTCGACTTCCTCGCCGTCGATTTCGACTATGCCGTCGAGCGCAGTGCCGTCGAGCGCAGTGCCGTCGAGAGCAGTGCTGCCGCGGACAGTGCTGTCGCGAAGAGTGCGGCCGCGAAGAGTGCGGCCGCGAACAGTGCTGCCGAGAGTGGTGCGAGCGAGCACAGTCCCGTCGAGGAGCAACGTGTGGGGCAGCCGGTGCTGCGCGGGATCGAACTCCACATCGCAGCAGGACATTCGGTCGGGGTGATCGGCCGGACCGGCAGCGGCAAGACCACGCTGTCGCGCCTCGTCCTCCGCCTGGTCGAGGCCAGTGCGGGAGAGGTACGGCTCGGCGGTGTTCGCATCCAGGATCTGCCGATGGCAGAACTCCGTCGACGCGTCGCGCTCGTGCCGCAGGAGGTGGAACTGTTCGGCGGAACCGTTCGGGACAACGTGACGTTGTTCGACGCGACACCGACCGACGCCGCAGTGGTCGACGCACTCACCGCCGTCGGCCTCCACGAGCTCTCGACCGATGTGCACCGTGACCTCGGTTCGGTCGGCGCGGGTGTCTCGGCCGGCGAAGCGCAACTGCTCGCCCTGGCGCGGGTCTGGCTGCGCGACCCCGACCTCGTCGTGCTCGACGAAGCAACCGCCCGGGTCGACCCGGTGACCGAGCAGCAGATCGAGCAGGCGATCACCGATCTCATCTCGACGCGAACAGCGATCGTCATCGCCCACCGTCTCTCGACGTTGCACGCCGTCGACGACATCGTGGTCGTCGACGCCGGCACGATCATCGAGCAGGGCAGCCGCGTCGACCTGCTGCACGACGACGACAGCCGCTTCCGGCAACTGCTCTCGCTCGCCCTGGAGGACGTGTCATGAGCGCGCCCGCCAGTTCAAGCGAGAGCAGTTCAAGCGAGCGCAGTGCAGGCGAGAGCAGTGCACCCGAGAACAGTGCACCCGAGACCAGTGCACCCGAGAACAGTGCACCCGAGACCAATGTGTGGCGGCTTGCGTGGCAGGTTTCTCAACACCGCGCTCGCGAGTTCTGGCTCGGCCTCGCACTGTGGACACTGTTCTTCACGACGCCTGCATTCAGCGGCTACTTCCTGAGCCGCGGCTACGACGCACTCTCGTCCGGCGACGTCGAGACCACGATGCGGTGGGCCTGCCTCGTGGCGGTGTCCGAAGTGGCGCGCATGACAGCGGTGCACGCCGGTGCCCTGGTCTGGACGCAGGTGTGGGTCCACATGCAGACGCTGCTGCGCGCCAACCTGCTGATCGCGCAGATGGCCAGCGGCGGTCCTGAAGCAGGCCAACCCATTGGCTCCGCCGGTTCGGCGATCACGCACTTCCGTGACGACGCCGAAGACGTGGCGAACTTCGTCGACATCATGATCGACGTCACCGGCGGCCTCGTCTTCACCGTGATCGCCGGCTTCGTCCTCGGTGCCGCGGACCCGGCCGCTGCGGCGATCGTGGTCGTGCCGATGGCGGCCGTCGTGCTCGTCACCCGCATCCTCGACCCGAAACTCAAGGCCTACCGGCGGGCAGATCGCGCCGCGACCGAGCAGGTGACCGGCCTGCTCGGTGACGTGATGGCGGCGGCGACCACGGTCAAGGTCAACGACGCGACCGGTGCCACCCTCGGGAGGCTGCGCACGCTGGTCGACCGGCGCCGCCACACCGCGGTACGTGACCGAGTGCTCGAAGAGTCGGTGTTCGCGTTCAGTGAGGGTGCTGCCAGCATCGGCCTCGGTCTCGTGCTGATCATCAGTTCCAGCGCGCTGGCATCGGGTGCGTTCGACGTCGGCCGCCTGGCCCTGTTCGTTGCCTACCTGGGGTGGATGACGTTCCTGCCGCGCATGGTCGGCCGATTGATGGCGCGCACGAAGCAGGTGTCGGTCGCCTTCGACCGGATGAGCGAACTCGTCGCCGGCAAGGACGCTGCGAACACGGTGCGCGCACGCGACCTGCCGATCGGACTTCGTGACACGCGGGTCAGGCCGGTGACCGTCCGCCCCGATCGAGTCGAACTCGAACAGCTCACCGTGGACGGGCTGTCGGTCGTCCACGGTGACGGCACCGGTGTCCGGAATGTCAGCTTCGAGGTGAAGCGTGGCGACTTCGTCGTCATCACCGGCCCGATCGGCGCTGGCAAGAGCACGTTGCTGCGTGGCCTGCTCGGACTCGCGTGGCAGGCCGAGAGCACCGGCGAGGTCGGTTGGAACGGGTCGACCGTCCGGGATCGGGCAGCGTTCTTCGTTCCACCCAACGCTGCGTTCCTCTCACAGGTGCCGCAGCTGATCTCCGACTCGGTCGCCGACAACGTGAGCCTGGGCCCAGTCGCCGACGGAGCCGTCGCAACAGCGCTCGACACCGCGGCGATCACCTCGGACGTCGAGGCGATGGCCGGTGGTGTCGACACGATGATCGGGCCGCGAGGGCTCCGTCTCAGTGGTGGGCAACGCCAGCGGCTCGCCCTGGCCCGGGCGCTCGTCCATCAGCCCGAACTGCTGATCCTCGACGACCTGTCGAGTGCTGTCGATGTCGAGACCGAGGTCGAGCTGTGGGAGAACTTGCGGCGCCGTGGAGTCACGGTGATCGCAGTGTCACATCGGAGCGTGGCATTCGAGCGCGCCACGTCGCTGTACCGCCTCGATCGGGGTCGCCTCGCGCCGGCGTGAGCCCGTCGCTCGGTCGATTCCTGCAGGTCGGTGTTGCCGAACTGCAGGTCGCCACCGGGGGCAGCGTGGACGAGCACCGACTGGCGCTCGCAACCGTGGCAGCGATGCAGCAGGCGAGTCCGCTTGCGATCTCCCTGCAGTTCGCCGAAGTCGACGACGCCCTGGCAACGACCAGCGCAGCGTTGATCGTCAGCAACGGGTCCGACCCGGTCGGACCTGCGATCGCCGCGGTGCTGAACCGGGCTCCGGCGGGCGACGCCGACGGCGTGCTGCCGGGACTGGCAACGATCGTTGCCGTCCAGAACGCGGCCGGCGGCGACATCGTCGCGGTACTCGCCCACGACGGCGACGATGCTGCTGAAGCACTCATCGAGCAGTTGCGATTGCGCGGTTGGACATCGTTCGACGGTGGTGCCGTCGGTGTCGACGACGAGGGCCAGCGCGTCGTCGAAGCCGCTGCCGGGCGCGTGCCGCCGGTCGAGCTCGATGCACTCGATGACGTCGAATCGCCGGGGACCAGTCGCAGTCCGTTCGTGCTGTTCGGCCTCGGCGCACTGCTCGTGTTGGTGCTCGCCGTCGTCATCGTCGTGATCCGCTCGATCATCGCCACGTTCACCGGCAGCCGCGCCCGCTAGTCCCGTTGGGGCCAGGCACGAACGCGACTTCCTGTCCCCTCTGTGCCTGGCCCCGACGCGACTTGGCTGCGACGGGACTTCAGGACGGGGTGGTGTTCAGCGGGGTGCGTTGGGTGCCGTCGGCGTCGAAGTTCGACGGGTCGAGCCAACGCTCGAACTCGGTTCGCAGACGCGGCCATTCACGCTCGATGATCGAGAACCAGGCGGTGTCGCGGCTGCGATTCTTGTAGACCACCGCATTTCGGAAGATTCCCTCGAAGGAGAATCCGAGCCGTTCGGCTGCCCGCCGGGACGGCGCGTTCAGCGAGTCGCACTTCCATTCGTAGCGTCGATAGCCGAGGTCGAACGCGCGCTGCATCATCAAGAACATCGCCTCGGTCGACGCCGGAGTCCGCTGGAGGGCGGGGGCGAAGTGGATGCCGCCGACCTCCATGCTGCCGACGGCTTCGGTGATGCGCATGTAGCTCGCCAGTCCGACGGGGGAGCCGCCGACCGTGATCGTGTGCACGAGCGGATCCTCACCGGAAGCGGTCGTTTCCATCCACGCCGTGAAGCTCGCGAGATCGTCGAACGGGCCGTTCCAGAGATAGGTCCAGTCCTTCGGGACGGTGAATGCCTCGAACAGCGCGTTGGCGTGCGCCGCCGCGTCGACGGGCACCACCTCGACGTGGCGACCGACCATCGGTGTCCGGGTCGGTCGGGGCGGCGGCGTCCACCCGTCGAGTGATGGCCCGACGGGTTGGCCGTACTCGTCCAAGCGCTGCGGGACGGGTCGATCTTCACGCTCTGGATGGCTGCTCACGAGTCCTGCTTGCGTTTGCGGTGGTCTGCTGTGTGGGTTCGGCTGGCGCAGCGCGGATCTGAGCAAAAACGCCGAGAACCGTTACGAGAGGTGTCGTAGAAGAGTCGTTGACAGTCGTCGGCTGCGCACCGTCCGAAGCGTTTGGTGCCGTTGTCGCACAGCTCGTTCGCCAGCGCCATCAGGAGGTCGGCCATGACCTGGTCGTCGAAGGTCGCCGAGGGTGGTGTCCAGTGGATGTGGAGATCGGAGCCGTCATGGTCGCTGAGCGAGGGGCGGATCGTGAGCTCGGTGAGTTCGGCGTTCGTCCAGAGCACGGCGTCGCTGACGTCGATGTCGGGAAGTGCATGAAGACGCTGCAGGACATCGCCGAATCGCTGAGCTGTGCGGCGCACGGCAGCCTCGGGTGCGATCGAGGCTCGTGCGAATCCGGCTTCCAGCAGGACGGCCCGCATGTCGAACTCGCCGCTGTCGTCGCTGTCGTCGGGCTCGCCGCTGTCGACGTCGATCATCGCGTTGGCGACGAGGACCAGTGCTTCGAGGGTCAGGATCTGCTCGGTGTGGTTGCCGGACGTCACGTACACGGTCTCAAGCTATCGCGTGGCGAAGTAGTAAGGACCAAGTAGTATTTGACTCCTTACACACGTTCACGGAGGTGACCACCATGAATATCGTCCTCAATCTCATCGTCGTCGCAGCCAGCGTGCTCGGATCCGGCATGGCGCTGCCGCAGGCGCTCAAGTTGGCTCGGACCCAGAATGTCGAGGGTGTCTCTTCGGCATGGATCGGCGTCAGCATGGCGATCAACGTCTGGTGGACGATCTACGCGATCCACCAATCGGTCTGGGCGCTGCTCCCGGTGTCGACGGTGTCACTCGTCCTCTACATCGGCATGGGCGTGATCTACCTGCGCTCCGTCGGCCGAGCGTCGCTGCCCGGTTTCGCACTGGGTGCTCTGGTGCTCGGCATGGCCCCATTGCCCGCACTGCTCGTCGCCGGTTGGGAGGCAGCGGGCCTGGCCATCGGCCTCAGCTATGGCATCCAACTTGCACCGGCGGTGTTCGCTGCGTTCCGAACCCGTGAACTCGACGGAGTTTCCCCGGGGACGTGGCTCATCTCGTGGGTCGAGGCGGTGCTCTGGTTGGCGTACGGCGCGATGATCGCCGACCTCGCACTTCTGGCCGGCGGAACCGCCGGTGTCGTCATGGCAACTGCCATCTTGTCGCGGCTTGCCGCGGTGGGTTCAGTCTCAGACCTCATTAGGGTGGATCGGGTAACACGGGTCAAGGTGGCCCGGAATTGAATAAGGAGCCGCAATGGCAACCACAGGTACGGTCAAGT
>RCMY010003358.1_pt1 | contig 14180 bp, 13 predicted proteins | sample 2041341 | NCBI WGS metagenome assembly RCMY01 (sample SAMN09708234, study PRJNA481090) | Marine sediment metagenome, whole genome shotgun sequencing project.
CCAGCGCGAGTGGTGGAATTGGCAGACACGCAGGATTCAGGTTCCTGTGTCTTAACGGACGTGAGGGTTCAAGTCCCTCCTCGCGCACATCTCAGGAGCTGGCAGCGGCCAGGACGTCCGATCGGCGCTCGAAGTTCCGCTATGGAACAACTGCGTGCGGAAACCTGTTCTACGTTGCGTGATTTCGCAGACTTCTGACGACGCCGAACAGACTCAGCTGGTGGTACGGGACAACCTCCCTGCTAGCCGATTTGAGCTCCTCGATCTTTCCGATCCTGAGGCGCCGCTCCGGAGTTATGCCAACTACTCGCTGCAAAGCGGCGGAGTCGTGGTGGTTCCTCATGTTGAGACACTCTTGCCTTACCGCGGTAGCGGGTTTGCCGACGAACTCATGGCTGGCATCGTGGAAGACCTGCGGCACACCGAACGCACGATCGTGGCGCTTTGTTCGTTCGCCGCTGAATATTTGCGCTCACGCCCCGATACCGCCGACGTCTCCACTAACTAGCGGACCTAAGTCGCCCGATTCCCTGCTAGAGGGTCCGGAACGTAAAGGTGGCGGGGCCAATGCTGAGCACGTCGCCGTTGGTGAGTTCGCCACGGGTCATGAACTGCCCGTTCACCCGCGTGCCATTGGTGGATTCTTGATCAACGATCTGCCAGCCCGTGTCGGTTGGAAGCAGTTGTGCGTGGAAGCGGCTGACGTTGGTCTCATCGATTACGAGGTCGTTGTCGTGATGGCGACCGATTCGAGCTCCAGCTGCACCAAGGTCCATCGTTGTCCCGTCGGTCAGCTCGAGCACCGCCGGCACTGCGACTCTGGCGGAATCGTCGAAAGCGCTGGCGATGGAAAAGGTTCCTGGGCGACGCGCCTCATCTACAGAGAACGTGACACTCACCGGTCCCGAGAGGCTTAGTCGTTCCTTCGCCGCAGCGCTGCGCACTTCGTCGATCAAATCTTTGATGATGGACGGACTCTGCCCCACGATGCGGTCATGATCGGCCGGACCTAATTCCACCTCGAAGTGGTTGGCTGCTGTGGCGATGCCCTTGACGTTGACACGACGGTCGCGGACGGCGACTCGGCGCAACCGGCGGCCGATTTCGACCGGTTGGAGCCCCGATCCGAAGACGCGCGCCATCAGGCCCTCCACGTATTCTTCGATCTGACCCTCCATCGCACGCAGCACCATCACCCCGCAACGGTAGTTCAAACACCGCACTGCAAAGCGGTCGGAGCAGGCGGAGCCCTTGGCCTTCCCAGAACAACTACGATCGGGCACAGTGTCCGACGCCATTCTCACCCTTCTCCGCCTCGGGTTCCTGGCGTTGGTTTGGTTCTTCTTCGCGCGCGTGGCGTCCTCGGTCTGGCAAGCGGTTCCGTCTCCCGCCACCACCACCACTAACAACGAGCGTCGGACGCGCCGTTCCAAGAAGTCTGCGAAGAAGCCCTCCGTGGTCATAGTGGAGCCATTGAGCCATGCCGGATTGGTCTTTGAAGTAGACGGCCAGCTCACCATCGGCCGATCGGCTGCCTGTGATATCACGCTGGACGACACTTTCGTCTCGTCTCAGCATGCTCGCGTGGCGATTACGCCGAACGGGCTTCTGGTCTCGGATCTGGGTTCCACAAATGGAACGTATGTGGATCGACAAAAGGTCACCGGCCCGGTCGCTGTCAATTCTGGGTCTCGGGTGCAAGTGGGCAGCACAGTGATGGAGGTGCGCTGATGCAATTTGAGATCGCCGCTGCCACCGATCAAGGCATGACACGGGAGACCAATCAGGATCGGTACCTCGTCACACCCACCTTTGTGGCTGTAGCCGACGGTATGGGCGGTCATGCCGGCGGTGAACTTGCGGCGGAGACCGCAGTAGATCAGCTCCAACAATTTGGCGTGCTCCGTGATGCGAATGACATGATCTCGGCCATTCAGTTGGCCAATCGCGAAGTGTTGGCAGCCGCCGTCCGGACGGGCATGGCCAACATGGGTACCACCGTGGTTGCGGCGCTGTTGCGGCCTGAACGCCGTTCGGTCACTATCGCCAACGTTGGTGACAGCAGGGCCTACCTCTTCAGCGGCGGCGAACTGGAGCAGATCACCAAAGATCATTCTCTCGTACAAGAACTGGTGCGGTCCGGAAAGATCAGCGAGGCCGAGGCTCGAGATCACCCCCATCGGAACGTGGTAACCCGCGTTCTCGGGATCGGAGAAGATCCCGAAGTTGACATCTTCGACCTGGCCATCGGCCAGGGTGACGCCATCCTGCTCGCCAGCGATGGGCTCTTCAACGAAGTGGATCACCAGGTCCTGGCAACAATAATTGCCAATGCTGACAACCTCGATGAGGCCACAAAGCGTCTCATAGAACGTGCCAACCAAAACGGTGGAAACGACAACATCACGGTGGTAATCGTCCGCGTGCTTGATGACGCCCCCACAATCGCTGGACCGGAATCGGCGGTTGCGATTGCTGGCGAGGCTGACGTTGCGCCGCTCGACCTCGAGACCCTCGGCGATGCCGACGCAGAGGCCAGCAGCCTCTTCACCCCAGTCGTCCATCCGGAGCCGGACGATTCACCATCAGATATCCTCTCCCAGGACCACACTGATCTGGCGGCCGAGAATGCGGAGGATGAGGAGGATGAAGGTGCCGCCAATCAGATCCCAACCGAAGAGATTCCGGTTGTTTCGGCCTCGCCGCCACGGTCAGGGCGCCGGCTCCGGGGCTTGTTGTTCCTACTCGGGTTCTTCATACTCTTGGGTTTGGGAATCGGTGGATTCACTGCGTATGGCCGAAACGCATGGTTCGTGGAGTCCCGGGCTAGCGAGGTGGTGATCTTCCGAGGTCGACCGGGCGGTCTGCTTTTCATCGAGCCCCAAGCGGTCGAGTCCACCGGTCTGGACGTGAACGACCTGAAGCCGGCCTCTCGGGATCAGGTGGGCCAAACGCCCGTGTTCGGTTCATTGGTGGATGCACAGGCGTTCGTCGAGCAGCTTGAACTCTCCCTCGTCCGAACCGCGGAGTAGCGGTCGCATGATCACGTCCTCTCCCGTGAGTCATCTGGGTCCCTCGGCCCGAGGTGCGTGGCTGCGTACCGGATCCCCTCGTGGAGTCGAATTAACCCTGTTGATCGGAGCTGGCCTGTTGACAACTGCGGCGTTCGGCCTCGCCGCCCTTGCTACACGATCTGAAACGCGGCCAAACGTCATTCCCTTTCTCGTTCTTGTTTTGGGCCTCCTAGGGACCGCTCATGTAGTGGTACGGCGTCTGGCGCCCATGGCCGAGCCGACGCTCCTGCCGCTGGTGGCGTTTCTCAATGGCATCGGTTACGTGATGATTGCTCGCCTCAACGAAAATTTCGCTGCCCGGCAATCGGTTTGGACACTCGTGGGTCTCGCAGCGTTTGCAACCACCTTGGTTGTGCTCCGAGACATCCGAACTCTCGAGCAGTACCGCTATCTATTGGCTCTCACCGGCACAGCCCTCCTGCTGTTGCCGTTACTCCCATTCATCGGGCAGGAGATCCGTGGCGCCCGAATTTGGATCTCGCTCGGGTTCTTCACCATTCAGCCGGGAGAGTTTGCAAAAGTCGTTCTAACCATGTTCCTTGCCGGCTACCTGGTGGACAAACGGGAACTCCTGACCATCAGTACCCGCCGGGTGGCGGGACTCCACGTCCCCGACCTTCGGCACTTCGGGCCGCTTGGGCTGGCAGTCGCGGTAGCGCTGCTGGTCATGGTGGCCGAGCGAGACCTGGGATCATCGCTCCTCTTCTTCACGCTCTTCGTCGTGATGATGTACCTCGCAACATCTCGGCTGGCCTACGTGCTGGGCGGCTTCGGCTTTTTCATGGCGGGGTCCGTAGTGGCGTACCAGATGTTCGATCACGTGCAGCGGCGAGTAGCAGCCTGGCTGGATCCTTTCGCAGACGTCAATGACTCGGGCTTTCAGGTTGCTGAGGCAGCGTTCGCAATGGCCGACGGTGGTTTGTTGGGTACCGGCCTGGGGGAGGGGACACCCAACGTCATTCCGGCGGTAACCACTGACATGATCTTCGCCGCTATCGGTGAGGAGCTGGGCCTGGTGGGGGCAGCGGCGATCCTCGTCTGTTTCATGTTGTTCGTCGGCGCTGGTTTCCGGGTGGCGATGGTCGCATCCGATCCGTTCGAGAAGCTGGTGGCGGGCGGACTCACCGCACTGCTGGGGTTCCAGGTGATCGTGATCGTGGGTGGTGTCACTCGGTTGCTCCCACTCACCGGAGTCACGCTTCCGTTCGTCAGTTACGGCGGCTCGTCGCTCGTGGCCAACTACGTAATCTTGGCGGTTCTCATTCGCATTTCTGATTCCGCAGTCCGACGCCAATCCGTCGTGAGCAGCGCCGATCCCACGTATTTCGGCCAATGATTGATCGGTCGCTCAGGAGACTCTTGGGTGTCCTCCTGCTCAGTTTTGGCGTGCTGATGGTGCAGGTCAGTCGCGTTCAGGTTCTGGACGCTGCCGAACTCAGAAACAACCCGGACAACGGCCGTTCGATTCTTCGTGACTTCAATCGGCCCAGAGGTCAAATACTCACTTCGGACGGTGTTGTGGTGGCGGAGTCCGAGGGTGTTTTCGGCTCGGCGTTCGACTACCAACGGATCTACCCCGAGGGCGCGCTTTACGCCCATTCAGCGGGCTTCTACTCGTTCAATCTTGGTGCGTCAGGGGTGGAGAAGGCCTACAACGATTCACTGTCGGGCCGGTCGGCGGAATTGCGCTTGAGCGGATTGAATGAGTTCCTGGGCGGCGCCGGGCAACCCGGTGATGTGGTGATGTCCATCTCCCACGTTCTGCAGTCTCAGGCGGCGGAACTTCTTGGTGATCGAGTGGGTTCGGTGGTGATGATCGAGCCCGACACCGGCGCGATTGTGGCCCTCTATAGTTCGCCTTCGTTCAATCCGGCGCTGCTGGCCAGCCATGACGGTGCCGAAGCCGAGGCGGCGTCCCGCGCTTTGAATGCGCAGAAGGGCAATCCTCGACGACCCAGTGCAATCGCCGACGTGTACTTCCCTGGATCGTCGTTCAAAGTGGTCACGGCGGCCGCAATCCTGACCACGCTCAGTCCGGCCAGTGGAGCGGGTTCCGATGCCACCACCGTGGACCCGACCAATGAATACTTCCCGCCTTTGGTCAGCAACCGGCCCATTCGTAACTTCGGGGGGCGTACCTGCGGCGGCACCCTTGCCGAAGCGCTCGCCACCTCCTGCAATACCAGCTTCGCCTATCTTGCGGCGGAGCGAGTTGGCCCCCAGGCGATGGTGGATAGCGCCCAGGCATTTGGGTTCAATGAGGAACCCCCGTTGGATATCGGCGGCGCTGTGGCCAGTGTGTTCCCCACCGATTACGGAGAGCAACTGCGAGCGCCGAGCGAGGAGATCCCCGCCGGGGTTTACGCCAACAGCGCCGTCCTCGCTCAATCCGCTCTCGGGCAAAATAGTGTGGCTGCCTCTCCGCTCATGATGAGTCTCGTGGCGGCCGCGGTTGCCAACGGTGGCGTGGTTCCCTCACCTCATGTAGTGAGCAAAGTTCTTTCTTCAGACGGCACGATTGTGGAGTCGATCGATCCGGAGCCGTGGCGCATCGCAATGGCACCGGAGACCGCCCTTGAGTTGCGCTCCATGATGAATCTGGCCGTCACCGAAGGGACCGCCCGAGGGCTCCAGACGCCGGGTCTGGAGTTGGGGGCAAAAACTGGAACCGCCCAGGTGGGAGAGGATTTGGAGAGCTCCCACGCCTGGGTGATCGGGTTTGCCGGCGACAAAGGATTCGTGCCTGACGTTGCGTTCGCAGTGTTCGTTGCTGCCGACGCAGATCATCCAAACCAGACCGGCGGGGGAACCGCCGTACCCATCGCTCGGGACCTCGTGAGCAGCTATTTCGGTCTTCTATGACGACCGGACCTGTTGACCACCTAGTTACCCAATCGTTCACTACCCTTGGCTCGCTGTGACTGAATCGTCCAAACCCCGCCCCGTCCTCAACGGACGCTATGAACTGCACCGTCGTCTGGCCCGGGGCGGTATGGCCGATGTCTTTTTGGCGCATGACCAACTGTTGGATCGACCCGTTGCGGTGAAGGTCCTCTTCCCTCAATTCGCATCGGAACCACTGTTCGTTGAGCGCTTCCGACGAGAGGCCCAGGCCGCAGCCAACCTGAACCACCCCAGCATTGTTGCGGTCTACGATTGGGGAGAATACGACCAGACGTACTTCATCGTGATGGAGTACGTGGAGGGTCGGAGTTTGGCCGACGTGCTGCGCACCGAGGGAGTGCTGCATCCTGATCGAGCTACGGAGATAGCGATCGACACCGCGGCCGCTCTTGGATTCGCTCACCGCAACGGAACCATTCACCGCGATGTGAAACCTGGCAACATTCTGATCACGCCCACCGGGCAGGTGAAAGTCACCGATTTCGGTATTGCTCGTGCGTTTGGCGGTGGTGACGATCTCACCCAGACCGGGTCGGTCATGGGGACTGCAACGTATTTCTCGCCAGAGCAGGCTCAAGGGAAACAGGTCGATCCGCGAAGCGATTTGTACAGCCTTGGTGTTGTCCTCTTCGAAATGGTCACCGGCCAGCCACCCTTCTCCGGCGAATCACCGGTGGCGATCGCCTACAAACACGTCCAGGATGAGCCGCCGACCCCTGCCCAAATCAATCCCAACGTGCCGGGCCGGTTGGGTGCGGTAATCGATCGACTGCTGGCCAAAGCGCCCCACGATCGCTTCGCATCCGCCGAAGAGCTGCGGGCGGAGTTACGAAGCGCCACCGACGGTTCGGTTCTTCCGGTTCCCAATCGCAAGGCGATCACCGCCGACGTGGCCGTCGCCGCCAGCCCGTCCGCAACGTCCATGCTGCCGGCGGCCGCCACCTCGATCGCCGCACCGGCCATGGTTCCACCCGGCGCTCCCGTTGAATACGTTGAACCGGCTCGGCGCAACGGTCTCTTTCTCATAGCGCTGGTGCTCATGATCCTCGGCGTGGCCGGGATCGCCTCTTACATCTATGTCAACTTTGGCGATGGTGAAACCGACGCCGCTTCGGACACCGTGGAAGTCCCCGGCGTCACGGGACGAACCGAGGCGGAGGCAGAAGCCATTCTCCGAGAGCTTGGCCTCTTTGTGGACACCGACTTCCAACCCGCTGAGCCCGGTATCGCTCCGGGCACGGTGACCGCTCAGTCTCCGTTGGCGGGCACTCCGATCGAGCGGGGCGGAACGGTCCTGATCACCGTTGCTCAGGATTCCCAGAAAGTCGTGCTCCAGGATGTTTCCGGGTTCAAGTTGGAAGAGGCAACTCGGCGTTTGAACGAAGACGGCTTCATTGTTGATTTCAGCATCGAACCGAGCAGTGAAATCGAGGAAAACGTTGTCATCCGGTCCGAGCCGGCGCCCAATCAGGAGTTGGATCGCGGCAGTGAGGTCAATCTCATCGTATCCAGCGGCCCGGACCAGGTGGACGTGCCCCAGGTAGCCAACATGACCGTGATCGTGGCATCGAACGAGCTGGGTCGAGCCGGCTTGCCAAACCCCACGCTGGTGCAGGAGGCATCGGAGACGGTGCAGGAGGGTCTGGTGATTCGGACCGATCCTGCCGCCGGCACGCCGGTGTCCATTGACCGCGTGATTCTTTTGATCGTTTCCACCGGTCCCCCGGAAGCCGTGGTTCCACCGGTCGTGGGACTAGATCAAGCATCGGCCCAAAACGCTTTGGAAGCGGCCGGTTTCGCACCTTTCGTGGAGCTGGTCGACGTGCCAAATGGTTCACCCGATGCCGGAGTGGTCCTTTCCCAAAACCCGGGCGGCAATACGGCGTTGGTCACCGGGTCCACGGTGACTATTCGGGTTGGTGTAGAACTGGCGCCGCCGCCACCAACCCAGCCTCCAACAACCCAGCCCCCCGCCACGGACCCGCCGGCGGACGGCGGGTAGTTCCCGCAGATCGGGGTCTACGATGGGCAAGGTGGACGAACAACCGCCGAGCTCGGAGTTCGAACCGGCCACCGATTTTCCCGATTTCATCGATGCCGACGATTCCATCATCGGTGGCGCATCAGCCCACGATGCGGAGGTGCAGCGCCGCCGTCGGTCTCGAGTGCGGATTTTCGCCCTGGTCGCCGCGGTGGTTTTGGTCGTGGCGGGATTCGGGTTGGTCCGGACGGTTGTCGCGGTGGCGGTTTCCTACACCCTGTTCATGACCGGAATAGCGGTAATCGGGGCGTTCGCCCGACCTGTGCCCGATGCTCCACCGCCGGGCGAGCTACGGCGGGTAAAACTCACCTACCGGTGCGAAATCTGCGGTACGGAACTCCGTTTGACATTGGCGAACGACCAGGTTCCAGAGCCGCCTAGGCACTGCTCGGAGCCCATGGTGCTGACAACGAACCTGGACGACGTGCTGTAAGCGGTTGGTTGTCCACCGAGCTGTTTGCAAGTATGGGGAAAACTCTCCCCAACAGCCAATACGCTTGTGGAAAACTCCAGCCCAAGGTTTTCCACAGTGGTGGATAACCTTGTGGGATGTAACAATCCCGAGGGGTTTCCGTTACCAGTTCGTAACGATGTTCCCTTGTTCAAGTGAGCTTACGAGAGACCGACCGGCTGGCGCTACCTCGAAACCAGGATTTTTGCCCAGATCGGAAAGTTTCTCGAGCACATCGCGCCGTGCGTGTGGGTGGTCGCGCGCATCGCTTCTTTTGGGAGTGAGTTGGCCGCTGTAGCGATGCTCAGCGGTACTGCGTTGCCGCCAGAATCCCCACGAGGACGAGGCCCAACCCACCCAACAGATACCAGTTGCTCGGTGTGCCCAGCGCATCGCTCGTGAAGAGGTAGTTGCCCAGAATCATCAAGAGTCCTCCCACAAACCCGATCGCCATTATCGCCGGGACATACATCGGTGAAGGGGGAAGGGGCGCAACCGGTTCCGGGCGAATGGACCGCTCGCTCACGTGGCCTACGGGCTGGGTGCCCTTCGGCGTCACTCGGCTTTTGCTGGGGTCATGACGTGCCACGGCCAAACCGTAGCCGCTCAGGGAGAAGCGGGCGCGGCATCGGGATCGGCGAAACCACCTAGTTCCAAGCGATACCGTTGGCCTCGTGGCCCCCAAGATTCTGGTGATCGACAACTACGACTCGTTCGTTTACATCCTCGTGCAATACCTCGGCGAGCTCGGCGCCACGCCGATCGTGGTTCGCAACGACGTCGCAACCGTGCCAGAGCTCGTGGCAATGAAACCCGACGGCGTCCTCATCTCGCCTGGCCCGGGTCGGCCCGCAGATGCCGGCGTGAGCATCGAGGCCATTCGAGTATTCGCCGGCTCGGTGCCGGTTCTCGGTGTTTGTCTAGGGCACCAAGCGATCGGAGAGTTGTACGGCGGCACCGTGATCGGTGCCCCCGAACTGATGCACGGCAAGACCTCGGAGACTGAACACAACGGCACCGGGGTGTTCGCCGGTTTGTCCAGTCCTGTTCAGACCACTCGCTACCATTCGCTCATCGTCCGGGCTGATGACCTCCCGGCGTCTCTGGAGGTCACCGCCTCTACCGCGGACGGAGTGATCATGGGGATGCGTCACCGCGAACTCGAGGTGGAGGGGGTTCAGTTTCATCCCGAATCGGTCCTCACCGTTGGCGGAAAGACCATGATCGCCAACTTCCTCGAACGGTGTGGAGTGCCTGTATCGAACCCGTAGTGCCTGAGCGGCGATTTGCGGACAAGGGCAGCGACGTAGGACGATTCGGGGATGGAACAAGCCGTAATTATTGATGCCGTTCGCACCCCGATGGGCAAACGATTTGGGAAGCTGTCTGGCTGGCACCCGGCCGATCTCGCCGCCGAAGTCCTTAAGGCGATCGCCGAACGGAACAACCTGGACCCGGCGCTTGTGGACGATGTGATCATGGGTTGTGTCATGCAGGTAGGAGCACAAGGGCTCAATGTGGGACGAAACGCCGTCCTGACCGCAGGTTGGCCCGAGTCGGTCCCTGCTACCACGATCGATCGTCAGTGTGGCTCCTCGCAACAGTCGGCTCACTTTGCCGCCCAGGGTGTCATGGCAGGGGCGTACGACGTGGTCATCGCCGCCGGAGTAGAAGTGATGAGTTTCGTGCCAATGGGGGCGACTCAGATGTTGAAACAGACCGGATTCGCCTTCACTGAGGCAATGCAGGAGCGTTATGCCGAAGACGGGGGTCTGGTCGGCCAAGGTATCGGGGCCGAGATGATCGCCGACAAGTGGGACATCTCACGACAAGATCTGGACGAGTACGGCTTCCGGTCCCAACGGTTGGCGATCCAAGCCCGGGACGAAGGCCGATTTGATGCCGAAATAGTTCCCATGGCCGAAAAGATCCGAGACCGCGACACCGGCAAGGTCACAGAGACCGGGCAGATGGTGACATCAGACGGCGGCCTTCGTGAGCCCGTCATGGAAAAGATCGCCAGCCTGAAACCGGCGTTCAAGGAGGATGGCAAGGTCACCGCCGCCAACAGCAGCCAGATCACCGATGGAGCATCAGCACTGCTCATCATGAGCGCAAGCAAAGCCGCCGAGCTTGGCCTCACCCCCAAGGCAAAGTTCCACAGCTTCGCCCTCGCCGGCGTAGATCCGGTCACCATGCTGACCGGCCCCATACCCGCTACCGAGAAGGTCTTGAAGAAGGCCAACCTCACGATGAATGACATCGACCACTTCGAAGTGAACGAAGCGTTTGCCTCGGTGGTCTTGGCCTGGGCCAAGGAACATCATCCGAACATGGACAAGGTGAATCCCAACGGCGGAGCGATCGCCTTGGGCCACCCTCTGGGTGGCTCCGGTGCCCGACTCATGACCACCATGGTGCACGAACTCGAACGGACCGGCGGAAAATACGGTCTGCAAACGATGTGCGAAGGCGGCGGCCTCGCCAACGCCACCATCATCGAAATGCTCTAACGCTCTATCTCCCTCCGGGGGCCGTTCAGGCGCCACGGAGACTCTCGCCTCCGGCTGAGGGATGTCCGGATCCGTGTTGCCACTAGCTACTAGTATCTTGTCGCATGAGCAGCATCCTCCGCCGCCCTGAGCCATGAGCGGGCGCCCCATCGCAACCTTGTGCGCCCCAGGAGTCCGGCACACGAGTTGGCGCTGGGAACTCTCGGCCGGAGATGACGGTAGGACGGGGCTGAACGTCCCGCTGCCTGGGCTCGGGGTTCAGGAGCTGCTGGAGAAAGTTTCCGAAGTGGACCGGGTTCATGCGTTCTCGGAATACACCTACGCAGTGGCCGCCCGTAACGCGGTTGTGGAACGGTTGCTGGCCAGCACATGGAGCCGAGTGGTGGAGCCACTGGTCCGGTACTTGGGGGGCGTCGCGGCGCTCGTTGTTCGGGTGCCGTACGATCTCATCCGACTGCCGATCGCCACGGCCCGGTGTTCTGCGAGCGGTGAGTCCTTGGTCCATCTGAGCGCTGTCACGGTTCAACCCATTGGTGGGGCTGCGCCGCTGGGCAACGATGTAGGCCAGGCGGAGTCAGCTGCCTTTCGACCCAGACTCACCGGACCCCATCGACCCCATCGGTGGTATTCCAATGCTCGGATCCATCGATTGGATGGACACCAGGAGGATATTCAGACGTTGCTCGAGGAGGTGGCGGTGGGAAGCTCTGACATTCTGCTGTTGATGGGCTGTCGAACCGCGGATCTGTTGCCCCGCATCAAAGGCCGCGGAAACAGTGCGGCCGTCGTGACCCTTTGGGATGTGGAGGATCGGCATTGCGAGCCGCTCGGAGACGCCCTGGTGGCGGCGATTGCCAATGGACTGAGTCCCGGTGAAGCCCTCCGGTCTGTCCAGGCCTTGCGGAGTGATCGACCGCCGTTTGAATGGGCTGGCTACGCCGCAGTGGAGGCGCCTTCTTCACAACCGCTGCTTTCCACCCCCACGGAATTGGTGGCTCGATGACCACGGCCGCGCCTGCGCTTCCGGAGTCGGTTGCACGGCTGCCGATGATCCAAGTTTCCGAGGTCAGGGAGGGCGACATCGTGTTCTGTTCCCGTCCCGGGTTCCTCCAGAGCCTATGTTCGAGCGCCGGTGAACTCTGGCGACACGTTGGGATAGCGCTCCTCGTTGACTCGCCCGACGGCCGGACTATGGGCATCGTGGAGGTAGATGGCGATCGGTTTGTCACTCGGACCATGGCTCAGGTCCAGGCGGGATACACCTGCATTGCGGTAGCCCGGTTGAGCGATGAGCTGGACCGGGTCGGGGCGATCGGGTGGGCTCGGTATTTCATCGGAAGCCGAAACGCCTATGCATGGGACGATGCCGTTCTCGCCGGGTTCGTTGCATTGACCCGTTGGCACGCTGGCGATGGCAATCCTGAACTTGCCGCCCGAGTTGTCCGCCGAGCCAGTCTGGCGGCGACGGAACGCTGGACCGACCGGAGGGTGACGCACACCTGCTCGTCGTTTGTGTATTTCGCCTTCAACTCCGGCGCCGAGCATGACCGATTGGTGGTTGACTTGGAAATCTCCCAGCGAGTGGCTGCGGAGGTGATGAGCACCGGGTCCGTGCCGGTCTTGCGAGGGGGCCGCGGTTCTCGAATTGATCGCCAGCAGCTCATCGAGGCGGCCAGAGTGGTGGTTGGCGCTTTACGAGGGCGCGAGGAGGGCCCATCCGTTCCTGACGCGATTGGTCGGTGGGTGATGCCCGGCGATCTCTGGCGATCGCCCTCCATCCGGTTCCGGGCATTACTGCCGTGTGGGGCACCTCCCCCGTAGCGGAACGTGCTGATCCTGCGACAATGCGGCACACTTGACCCGTGGTCACCGTTGATGCAATCCGTGTCTCGGTAATCGGCGAGGTTGGCGTCCGGGTACCCGATTCGGGGTTTCGCAGGCTCCAGCCCGCCCAGCGTCAGCTGCTGGCGCTGCTGGTGGCCTCAGGCCCCCGCGGCCTTACCGCTGACGTCCTCGCTGATGAGATTTGGCCCGATCGTTTGCCAAACCAATGGCAGGCATCCTTACGGATGACCGTGTCGCGGCTGCGGCGGGGTTCTGGAGTTGATTTCATCAAACTGGTCGATGGGAGATACCGGCTGGAGTTGGACGACCACCAGGTTGACGCCTGGTATGCACAGCAGATAGCGGCGCGGCCGGGTGTGGCTTTGACGGCCGGCGATTCGGAACGTTTCAGCGAGATTCTCTCATCGGCAGAGATCTACCCCGGCGTCGACCCCACGCTCACCATCGACGCATCGATCCGAGAAATCGAGCGAGCACAGGCCGACCTCATTCATACGGCCGCCCGCCAGGGGTTGGAGCTTCGTCGCCCGGTTCTGCGCTCGCTCTATCGGCGCGTTCTCGCAGCTCCGTATGAAGAGGACCTCGGATGCTCAATCGCCAGGCTTCACGCCAACGCGGGATTGCTTTTACCGGCCAAAGAGCTTCTTGATCTCGTTCGATCCGAGATCGTTGCAACCTTCGGCACCGAGCTAGGTCAGGCTGGACGTCAGCTCCAACGACAGATCGATTCAGGGGCGTTCGGTCCCGCTGCGTCGGCAGAGCTTGGCGGCGAGATCGAAATCCCCGGACCCAGTGCTGCCACGCCCACAGCCCTCCATCTCGACGAGTCCCATCCGGCTGTTCGAGAGTGGGCGGTCCAAGAAGTCGCGACCGAGTTGATCGGGGCCGATCCCGCCATCGTTCTCCTAGGTGGTCCGGCCGGTTCGGGCCGGCGAGGTTTTACCGCGGCAGTGATTCACCGCGCCGGACCCGCGCTCGGACGGGTGCTGTTCGGCACCTGCACCGAAGGTGTGTCGCTCACCTATGAACCGTTTCTGAAGTTCCTCCCTGGCCTTCGTCGTCAAATCAGCCGAGACGGCCTCGAAGGATCTGGCGTCAATCAGACCGTGCTGTGGTCCTCGGCGGCCGAAGAGCTCAGCACCATCGCCGCTGGGCGACCGATCACGGTGGTGATCGCTGACTGTCACAACCTGGACTCTGCATCGTTGGATCTCCTGATGTTCTTGGCCCGCTCGTCACTGGGGTTTCCACTGCGCTTCCTGCTCGAAGGGCAGTCCGACGTAGAGCGATCCGAGTTCAAACGACTGGCCGCTCAGTTGAAGGATCTGGTTGGGATCAGACCCCATGTACTC
>RCMY010009037.1_pt1 | contig 14180 bp, 11 predicted proteins | sample 2041341 | NCBI WGS metagenome assembly RCMY01 (sample SAMN09708234, study PRJNA481090) | Marine sediment metagenome, whole genome shotgun sequencing project.
GTGGCGTATTTTAGGCCGGAGATGCGCTCGAGGATGGGGACGCAGACTTCTTCTGTGCAGCCGGGGTAGACGGTGGACTCGTAGATGACGGTGTCGCCAGGCTTGAGGACGCCGCCCAGGGCTTCGCTGGCCTTGATCAACGGGGCCAGGTCTGGGCGCTTGGCGGTGTCGATCGGGGTGGGGACGGTGACGATGTAGGTGTTGCAGTGGCGGATGTCGTCTAGCTGTGCTGAAAACTTCAGGCGGGTGGCTTGGGACAGTTCGGCGGTATCGACTTCCAGGGTGCTGTCGTGGCCTTGTTGGAGCTCGGCGACGCGGGCGGCGTTGATGTCGAAGCCGATGGTGTCGTAGTGCTTGCCGAACTCCACGGCCAGTGGCAGGCCGACGTAGCCAAGACCGACGATGGCGATGTGGGTGTCGGCCAGTGTCCTGGTTGCTTGCATTGCTTCGTGTCCCCTGACCCGGATGGCCGCGAATGCGACACCTGTAACCGGCACGCAGGCGTGCGGTTTTGCAGTGCACAATTATGCCGGTTGGCGTCCTTCCCGACCACCCGCGTGCCGTTCAGCCGCGGGCATCCCGTGACCCGTGCGTGCGGCGGTCGACACCACGATCCCGGCCAGTAGCGCGGCCACCAGCATCAGGGCCGGCGTGCGTAACGGGTAGTCCACCCATGAGTGCAGCAGCAAGACCACGACCGCAATCAAGGCGGGGATCGCCAGCATGCGTGCGCCCTGCCCTGCGGACATCAGGCGGATTGCCGCCATGGCCAGCACGACCAGGCTTGCGCCAAAGGCGAGCACTGCCATGAGCCCGCCCTCGAGCCACCACTGCACGTACTCGTTGTGGGCGTGGTTGACGTACCACCGCTGCAGGAAGGTCGTGGGCGCTTCCTGTGCAAAGATCTGCGCGAAGCTGCCCATGCCACTACCCAGCGGTGCGTGCTGCCAGCCGAGCGTCCATGTGGCATGCAGAAGCTGCGGGCGCAGTGTGTCCAGCGCATCGACATAGGACCAGCCATAGATGACAGCGATGGCCACGGCGACGATGGCCAGCATGGCCAGTAGCCCCAGCAGGTTGGGCCGCCTGGACTGCGGTCGCCGCAATCGGATGACGCCCAGCGCCGGCAACACCGTGGCCATGCCCAGGACCGCAAGCAGCAGGGCGCCCCGCGAGTCTGTCGAAGGGATCACCAGCAGGGACATCGCAACCATGCCGATCCAGGGCCAGGGCGCCCATCGTGCTGCGCGATCCTCATGCCGTCGTCTTGCCGCATCAACCGCAAGGCCGGTGCCCAGGACCATGGTGATGACCAGCATCAGGCCCTGGTGGTTGGGATTGGCAAAGACGCCGCTCATGGCCGGACCCCACTGTGTGAACAGGATCAACGGGCTGTCCTGGCCACCTGCGACCTGCAGGATGCCCAACAGCAGGCTGGTCATGCCAAGCAGCACAAGCAGGCCGGTCAGGGTGCGTTGCGCTTGTCGGTCCAGGGCAAGCACGCCCAGGAAGGCAGCGACTGCAGGCAACAACGACAGCAGCGCGCGCAGGGTGGCGGACGGTGCCAGCGTCCACCGGTAGTGCAATGCATCGACGCCTGCGGTTTGAAGATCGTGGTCAAGGATCTGCCGCGCCGCGGGCCAGCGCCATATCGCGGCCGGCAGGGGCAGTAGCTGCAGCAGGGGTACCAACACGATCAGGGACATCGCGCCGAGTGCCAGCCAAGCTAATCGCGGCAGACCGTCCTGGGACAGACACCAGGCCGCATATAGCGCGACCGGCAAAGCCAGTAGTTGGGTGATGGCGACGCCGAGGTTGGTCTCTTGCGAGCTGCCGCCAGTGGCAAAGCCCAGGCAAACAAGTACGCCGACCATGATGGCTAGTGATCGCCGTGGCGGCGGCTGCAGTGAAGCAATGGTTGATTGGGATCTGCTGTTGGCAGTCATCTGGACATGATGCCGGATTGGGTTGGGTTTGCGGGCGGTGTGGATGAGGGGTGGTCTGGCTGAGGTATCGCAACAGCGGCACCCCTCACCCCCGTAAACGGGGCGAGGGGATGCAGTGCAGTTCCTTCTCCCCGCGCCCTTGCGGGGAGAAGGTGCCCGCAGGGCGGATGAGGGGCGCTCTTGGCTTGCACCCTTCCCTCCGACCTCCGCGCACAAATAAAAACGGGCAGGTCTTTCGACCTGCCCGTTATTTATCTGGTTGCTTGCAGCGGTATCAGCGACTAACCGGCGGCGGTGGCGGGGTCGACGGCTTGTTGCTGTCGTTGTCGACAAGCAACGGCGCCAACACCATACCGACCGCGACAACCGTCGCGACGGTGCTGTCCTTCACACCCTCACCAGCAATCGCGGCCGGCACGCAATTCTTCCCATCCTCGACGACGTATACGCCGGGGGTGTCGTAAGTGCGATCGCACTGATTGCTGTAGTGCACGGTCGCGACCGAGCCTTCGGTGACCATCAGGCGCTCGCCGACGGCCAGGTCCACACCAGTGCTGGCGCTGGCGAACTCGCCGCCGTCGCTGGTCATGATGGTGCCTTGATCCACTCGCAATGTGGCAGTGGTTGACTCGTCCTGTGCGAATGCGGGAGCCGCTACACCAACTGCCAAGGCAGCTGTCACAAGGATTGATCCGAGCTTGTTCATAAGGGGTACCGCCAATGAATTTGGGTGGTGTCTACCCCACAAGAATAATGCCATCCATGCATGACATGCAACCGGGCAGCCATGCTGCCCTTCATATTGACCCACTGCATTCACCTGTCCTGCGACAGCTGCAGCTGGACGAATCTCAGCGACTCACCGGAGGCGGTGTGTTGTTGCCATTGCCACCGCCACCACCTGCCGCCACGCCAATGGCCGCGGCCGCGGCCGCCACGCCAATGGCTACGCCGGTGTTGTTGCCAGCCACAGGGGCCTTGCAATTGGACTCGTCCTCGATCACGTAGACGCCTGGCGCGCTGTACTTGCGCTTGCAGTGGTTGCTGTAGATGACGGTGGCGGCCGAAGCCTCGCTCAGCATCAATCGCTGGCCTGGCTCGACGGTCGCCCCGGTGATGGCGGCCGTGAACGCCCCGCCGTCACTGACCATGACCTTGCCGTGGTCAACGCGGACGGTCGCGGTGGCAGCTGCTGCGTCCGGCCCCGATGCTGCCGTTGCATCCGTGGCGACTTGCTGTGCAAACGCCGATGCGGTTGCCATGGATGCGGCCAAGGCGACCGTGATGAGGGCTAGCTTGTTCATGTTGCTCCTTGTTGGTCTCCATCGACGAAATTCGCGAACGGGATTCGCGAAACAAGAGTATTACTCCCGCTCGGGGAAAATGCGACCCCCATCTCACTTGAGCCTCGGCTCAACAAAACATCCGGACATCGCGCCCATGCTTTACAACAGCATGGGGCGATCCTACAAAAGCGCGGGGTTGGGGGAGTTGGGCTGGCGCTGGATTTTGACGTCGTCGAACCAGAGCTCGCCCGAGACGGTCTGGGCCGAGCCGGGGGGGGCGGGATTGCGCAGGCGCAACCATTGGGCATTGCAACCGTCGGGGACTTCGAAATCCATGGCGACCTGTTTCCAGCCGAAACTGTCCTCGACGCGCTCGCTGTCGGCCACCACTTCGCCCTTGTCGGCGCAGCTTACGTCCCACTGCAGGCCGCGATCGCTGCGCAGCCGCTCGGCCCGCATCCTGGCGGTGAGCCGGTACCTGCCCGGCATCAGCAACAGTGGCTGCTCGAGATTGACCTGCGGGACGGCGCGTCCGAGAAACGTGGCGTGCGCCACCAGGCCATCTGCACCCGGGTCGGGAACGAACTCAAGCAGGACGCCCGGGGTCGAGTCCACGTGCCAGTCGAAGCCGATATTGCTCGGCTGGGTCATGAAGCCGCCGTTGTAGACCGCAGGCAAAACGTTGTTGGCCAACGTCAGGTTGCCGGCCCAGCGACCATAGGCCTCGCCCCAGCGACCGTCACGCATCAGGCTGTCCAGCCAGCGGCCAAAATCCTCGTCGTCCAGGCTGCCGCGTTGTCGCAACGCACCCAGCACATGCCCTGCGCCTTTGGGCGCGTCCTTGGCCTGCAAGGCACGCAGCATGTTTGCGCGCCAAGGGGGGTTGCCTTGCAACGCCGCCACCAGCGCATCGGCAAAGTCCGGGACGTCCACCAATCCAGCCATGGCCTGCAAGACCTCGCCACCGCGCTCGGGATCGATCTGCATGACCAGCCCGAGTTGTTGCAGGGCTTCCGCAAACCTGCGTGATGTGAGTTGGGACTGCATCAGCTGGATGCGGAGCTGCACGTCACGCGGCGCGCGGCGCAAGGCGACCTGTTGCAGCGGCAGTGATGCCTGCGGCCCGAGACCAGGCGCCATCGAGGCGAGCAGTGCAAACGCAGCGCCTTGCAAAGGCTCGGCCGCCAGCAAATCGTGCAGCGTGGCGGCGGCCTCTGGCTGCCCTGCTGCCAACTGCCGTCTGCCAACGGCCAGCAACGCGGCGGGTTGATGTGGCCGCCAGCGCAATGCGCGTGCTGGCGCTTCGGGCGCAAGCCGGTCAGCCGCCGTGGTCGCGATGATGTAATAGGCGGCAGCCACCGCGGCGGCGACAAGAGCAATACCAGCCATGATCTGCAGCGCGGAAGTCGCCCGACCGGTCACGGGGCGCGCTCCATTTCAAGCTCGCGCACCAGCCACATGCCGTTGCGCCAGCCCAGCTGCATGCGCAGGACGCCATGGTCGCCATCGCTGCATCGGCCACTGCAGCGATACGCTGCCTCCAGACGGGCATCATCCCGGGAGATTCGCCAGTCGGGGCGCTGGAGTGCGAGGCGTTTATTCACACCTGCTGCCTGGAAATCGCGGCGCAGACCTTCGGCATGTTGTTGGGTGTCCAGGTCGTTCCAGACGGGGGGCGTTCGCGCCTGCGGATCGGAGATATACGCGGTGACTTCGCGGGCGCGCTGGCGGGCGAGGCGCACGCGTTCGACAAGGTCTGGCGTGCCGCCAGCCATGGAAGCACCGGTTGGCGTCAACTCGCGGGATGTTGGCGGTTGAGCGACGACGAGCGGTTGCATCAGGGTGGCTGTTGCCGGCACCTGGGGCGCGGGAGGTGGGGTTCGCACGCGCGACGCCCGCGCCGGCGGTGCAGCGGCCGCGGGTTCCCTTGGCACTTTGGCGGTGTCGACGATTGTTTGCCGTGCCTGGTCACCCGGGACAGATGCCACCGATGATGTCTGGGCTGGCATGGCCGACACGTTGTCGATGCTTGGCCCTGTGGGCTCGAATGGTTGCTCGGTGGTCTGCTCGAGTGCTTGTCCTGCTGCCTGCGCTCCAGCCATCGGCACCAGGGTCGCGAGCGTTGATGGCTGGGTATCAACCGCTGACGCTTCGCTTGGCTGCATGCCGTCTTCTGTACGGGCGATTGTTGGTTGCGCCCTGCCTTGGGCATGCTGGACCGATGGGAGGGACGACCGGGCTTGTATTGGCCGGCTGGCAGCGGCGGGTACATCCACAGGCGCGGCGTCGGAATCGGTCAGCTCCGCCGCTGTCGCCTGTGCCTCGTCCTGCCATTTCTGGAACGTCGCCTGTTCTGGCTGTCTGGTCATCAACAGCAGTAACAGCACGCAGACGATGGCCAACACCGTCAATGGCAGCGCTTGCCGCCAGCGCGCATGCGATCCGGCATCGATCCGATGCCATCCCATCGCCGCTGCTGGCGCTGTCGATGGATTGCCGGGAGTCGACAGGGGCTGCTGTTGCAGCATGGCGTCATAGGCCTGCCGGCGCTCGTCGTTGCGCAATTCGTTCCAGGCCTGGTTGACGCGACTGGCGAATCCGGACGCCAGGTCATTGCCACGTCGGTCCGGGTGCACCCAACGTTGCAACTGGCGATGGTGCTGCTGGATCCGATCGACATCCGCATCATGCGGCACCCCCAGGATGCGATAGGCATCGGCATCGGGGAAAAACAGGATCTCCTGCAGGTAAAACTGCACCGCCTCAAGGATCAAAGGCCCGGGTTCGCCGGTTGCCTGAGCGGCAGCAGCAAGCGCGTCGCGTGACCCGGCCGCGATCGGGAGGATCCGGTCAATATCCGCAGGCAACGGCCTTTCACGCAAGGCAAGCCGTTGCGCCGGCATCCGAAGCAGCGCCAGAGCCAGCTCCAGTGCTTCGCCGGCGTGACCGGTCATTTGTTGGTCAGCTGGGGCGTGTTGCCGTACGCGTAATAGTCATAGCCGTAGCCGTAACTACCTGCAGCCTTGGTGTCGTACATCGTCAGCAATGCCGATGACCCGTGCGCGTGCCGCCATCAGCCGCTTGACGGCTGCTTGCCCGGTGTCGATCTTGGTCTTGCCCGAATGCAGGATCAGCAGCGTGCCTTCCGCGACACTGGACAGGATCGGCGCGTCGGCGATGCCGAGCACCGGTGGCCCATCAATGATGATCTGGTCGTAGTGCTGCATGGCGACCGTCAGCAGCGATACCAGCTTGCTGCTGGACAATAGCTCGGCGGGATTGGGCGGCAGTGGACCGGCTAGGATGACATCCAGGCGCTCCTGGTCGGTCGTCATCACCGCGCTCAGGATGCTGCCGTCACCCGCCAGCAGGTTGCTCAGTCCGATCTGGGCGTTCTGGCCAAACACTTTGTGCAATGACGGATTACGCAGGTCGGCTTCCAGCAGCAGGACACGCTTGCCGAGCTGGGCGAAGTTACGCGCCAGCGCCACTGCCGATGTCGACTTGCCCTCGGCACCACCCGGGCTGGTCAACAGCAGTACGCGTGGCACGCCGCGTTCGGTGGAAAATTGCAGGGACGTGCGCACCGAGCGATAAGCCTCGGAAAACGCCGAGCGTGGATCGCCCTGTGCCGCCACCATGCTTTGCTTGGCGCCCAGCTTGGGAATGATGCCCAGCACCGGCAGCTTGAGTCGCTGCTCGACGTCGTCCGGCGTCTTGATGGTGAGATCCAGGAACTCCAGGACAAACGCGATCAGGGTGCCCAGCAATAGTCCACCCAGCAGTCCCAGGAGCACGTTCTTGCTCAGGCTGGGCTTGAATGGCGCAGCCGGCACCAGCGCGCGGTCGACCACGGAAATATTGTTGGAGACCACGTTGGCGGTGACGCCGACCTGCTTGTAGCGCTGCAGCAGGCTGTCGTAGAGCTGCCGGTTGGTGTCGACCTCGCGCTTGAGGATGTTGTAGTCGATGCTGCGGCTGTCGACATCCAGGGTCTCGCCACGCAGGGCCGTCAGCTGGGTTTTGAGCAGGCTTTCCTGCGACATTGCTGCGTCGTACTCGGACTTGATCGATGCGCGGATGTTGGACAGCTCACCGGCAATCTGCTTGTCCAGCTCGCCCAACTGGCCCTTGAGCTGCTTCATGGTGGGATAGTCGGGCTTGTAGATCTGCAACTTCTCCTGGTACTGCCCCTGCAGGTCGGCCTTCTGCTGCTGCAGCGTCCGCAGAATCGAGTTGCTGAGCATGTCTGCCGGCAGCGCCGCGCCCTGCGCGGATCTGGCTTCGTTCCACCGCGCCTGGGCCCGGATGCGTTGCGACTGCGCTGTTGCGAGCGCGGAATTGAGATCGCTCAGGTTCTGGCCGACCAGCGACTGTCCGCTTTCGCTGGGGGCGACGATGTTTTCCTTCTGCGCAAACTTGACCAACTGGCGCTCGGAATCCTCCAGTTTGGACTTGGCCTGGCTCAGCTGGTCTTCCAGGTAGGTCTTGGCGTAGGAGTTGGCGCCGAACTTGCGCTCCATGCCCGAGGCGATGAAACCGTCCGCCACTGCATTGGCAACGCGTGCCGAGAACGACGGCACTGGGCTGTCAAAGTTGACCTCGACAAGGGTTGCACCCCGCACGGGCTGGATGCTCAAGCCACCTTGTATGACTCCCGTCGCACGACGCAGCTCATTGGCCGGGTCGCGGTCGCCGGCCTTGCCAGCCTTCTGTTCTGGCGTCGCCTTGAACGAACCCAGCAGCCGCCCGATCGGCGAAGGCTGTTGCAGGCGATCGAGTGCAGCGTCATCCAGCTTGAGTTCGTTGGCGACGCGCTCGGCCAAGGCTCGACTTTGCAACAGTTGTGTCTGCGTTTCCAGGAAGTCAGGATCCCAACCCGAGTACATCATCTGCTCCCCAGTACCCACCTGCATGGTCTGCTGATCTACCTTTTCGATCTGCATTACGGTGGTGGAGCGGTACAGCGGCGTGGTTTGAAGGGTAATCAGCAGGCTGATGGCGATGGCTGCAGCAACAACGCCAAGGATCAACCATCGGCGCTTGAGCAGGATGCGCCAATAGCTGCGCAGGTCGATTTCATCTTCGTTGTCGTGGCCATCGTTGCCGAACATTTCGACAGACAGCTGCTGCTGGCGGACATGCGGGGACAACGCTTGCTCGGTGCCGTCTCCGGCACGTGCCGGAAGCTTCTTGCCGTCATCGCCGGCCGGCCCGACGGGCAAGTTGTCATCATGCATACGTACTGTCTTCTATTGTAGGAGCGCCCCAAGGACGCGATTGCAAGATAGCTGATGCAGGAGCGCCCCATGGGCGCGATCGCCGAATCACTGGAGCTGCGAAGCGCGCACAAACCCGCGCGATCCCAAGCGCTCCAATCCCGCGCTGCTCGGTTGAAATACCAGGCACTCAGAACACCATGAAGTACCCGAGGGCCGGGACCGCTTTGATGAATTCGCGGAACGCGCTCTTGCTGCCGTTCTTCTCGACCACGATCACGTCGTCGCCGTACACCTGCGGATCCGCCACTGCACCCTTGCGCAGGGCACTCATGTCGTAGGCAGCGGCCATGCGCTTGCCGTCGACTTCGCGAAACAGCACCACGCCGCCCAGGTCGGCCAGGTCGGTCAGGCCACCAGCGATGGCCACGGCCTGGATCAGTGTCGTCTTGCCAGTGATCGGGTAGATGCCGGGCTTGGTGACCTCGCCTTCCAGGGTGACACGCTGGCTGGTGTATTCCTTGACGAAGACGCTGACCTGGGGATTCTGCAGGTAGCCCTGGCCAAGTTTGGCTGCAATGTCTTTTTCCAGCTCCGGGATCGTGCGGCCGCCCGCCATCACGCTGCCCACCAACGGCAGGGAGACCTGGCCGTTGGAATTGACGCGCACGGTCTTGTTGAGGTCTTCGACGCCGAACACGCTGACTTCGAGCAGGTCCTGGGAGCCGACGCGGTAATCGGATGCGCCCTTATACGCACCGCTGGCGCTGGTGGTGTCGGGCGGCGGAAGCTCGCCGCCACCACTGGCCACCGTGTGTGCCGCGCCACCAGACGAGGCGCACGCCGACAGCAGCAGCGCCAACAGGCAGACGACCAGCATGAGCACGGGCGCTTTGCGCATACCGGCCAAACGGGAGGTCAAGGAAAGATTCATGGTGTCGCCCTTATCGGCATAAAAGTATTTGCAGCTTTGTGAGCCCGCCATTATGCCGCCCCGAACATGCGCTGCCAAAACCTTGGGCTATCTGAACGGGATGGCTCGGGCGGCGGCGGCACCGAAGACGGCCCGGCATTGTCCACGATCGCCTGCGGGCGCGTCGTCACGAGATGCCCGGCCTCGATCTCGCCAACCCGCTTGGCGGCGGCATCCCTACCCTCGCGCAGCAGCGGCGGGCGGCGGCGCGGGTGGTGGGCGTCTGTCGCCAGGAGATGGACCAGGCCCTCATCGAGCATCCGCTCGGACCAGTACTGGGGCCGTTTTCCGAAGCGTCCAGTGACGCTGCCAGCAGTAATTTGCATCCAGCATCCCGCCTTCACCAGTCGCTGGAAGACCGGGTATTGCTGCTCGATCCACTTCAGGCGCTCGGGATGGGTAATCACCGGGACGTAGCCGGCGGCGGTCAGCTGGAACACCGACTCCTCGAACCGTGGCGGTGCGATGTGGTGTGGCGGCTCCAGTAGCAGGTAGCGCGAGCCGGCCAGCGTGGGGATCAGCCCCTTGCGGATATCGGCCAGCAGATCGGGGGTGAGGTGTGTGTCGGCGCCTTCCACCAAGCGCATGGGGATGCCTTCCTGGTCCAGCACGAGCTGGAACGCAGCGATCGCGGCACGGATGCCGTCGGCCGTGTTTTCGTACATCCCCGGATAGATATGCGGGGTGCAGGCGGTGAGCCGGATGCCATCGTCGACGGCCATGCGCGCCATTTCCAGCGCCATGGCCAGATCGGTGGCGCCGTCGTCGATCCCCGGCAACATGTGACAGTGCAGGTCAAGCATGTGACAGGCCGCGTCGTGGCGTGGCGTCGAAGGCAACGCAATCGACGTGGCTGGAGACAGCGACATGCCCCCTGCCCCTCGTGATGACCATCCCGGCGGATGGAAGCACGGATGTGAAATGTGTCGTGACCGCCATCGGCGGGCTCCTGGATTGGGGGTTCTGGAGGTTGCGCATCGGGAGTGCCCGAGCTGCGTGATGCCTGAAACAACAGGCGTCATACTCCGATCTTTGACGTACGGCGCTGTGACGTACGACGTGACATGCAACCTGACGTACGACGCAAGAAGTATGCCTGCCGGCACCCAGGACTGCGAGCAGGCGCATTCAGTCGCCGATGGGTTAGCGTACTGGCCAGCATCCATCAATGAGGTCGCCATGCAGCTTTTCCACAACCCCAACTGCACCAAATCGCGTGCCGCGCTGGCACTGTTACGGGAACGCGGTATCGAGCCGGAAATCGTCGCTTATCTCGACCAGCCGCCCACGGCAGACGAGCTGCGATCACTGATCGGCAAGCTGGGCATCCGTCCACGCGACCTGTTGCGTACCGGCGAGTCTGCCTACGCCGAACTTGGCTTGGCCGACGAAACGTTGAGTGACGACGTATTGATCAATGCGATGGCCAGCCATTCCTGCCTGATCGAACGCCCGATCCTGGTCAAGGATGGGCGTGCGGTCATTGGTCGTCCGCCTGAGCTTTTGCTGGAGTTGCTCGACTAGTTTGCGTATTGCCGTCATTCCCGCGTAGGCGGAAATCCATGGACGTCAAACCGTCGAACACAACATCACCGGACCCACCTGCACGAGAACGGCAACGTCCATGGATCCCCGCCTGCGCGGGGATGACGATCGAAAGGGGTTAGGCGAAATCCAGCTGTTGGTCAAAAGCCAGGAAACCTTTTCCCGCCATCCCGGCGAACGCCGGGATCCATTGGCTTTTGGCGTTGCTTGCAGCTTGAAGGCTGGAGCCGGGAGAACAACGTCAAGATGGATCCCGGCGTTCGCCGGGATGACGATCGATTGTCCGGGGGAAGACGATCGATTCCCCGGGATGACGATCGATCCCCCGGGGATGACGATTGATTGTCCGGGGATGAAGTTCGATTGCCCGGTAAAGACCAGCGCTCGAAGCAACCTGCATCATCTGCGCTAGTACAACCGTCCACCCCGCAACGCGCGCACTTTGTCCGGTGGCGCAAACGAGTCGCTCCTGGCGACATCCCAGAACTCCCGGAAAACGGCATGGTCGGTGGAGACGCCGTCCAGCAGTTCGCCTTGCTTGAGGAACGGATACAGGGCCGCCAACGAGCGCACCTCCACTGGCGAGACCCGACGCATGATGTGCTCGGGACCCAGCTCGTCGGGATGTCCCAGCCCCGCGGCCACCAGCATGTCGCGCATCGCGCCCAACGTGTTGTCGTGGAACTGGTGGACGCGCTTGGATTTGTCGTCCACGTCCAGGTGTTTCCAGCGCTGCGGGTTTTGGGTGGTGATGCCGGTGGGGCAATGGTCGTTGTGGCAGGTCTGCGCCTGGATGCAGCCCAGCGAGAACATGAAGCCGCGCGCCGAGTTGCACCAGTCCGCGCCCATGGCAAGCGTCTTGGCGATATCAAACCCGCCGACGATCTTGCCGGCCGCGCCGATCTTGATCTTCCTGCGCAGGTTCAGTCCGACCAGCGTGTTGTGGATCAGCATCAGGCCTTCGTTCATCGGCACGCCGACAAAATTGATGAACTCCGACGGCGCCGCGCCCGTACCGCCTTCGGCACCGTCCACCACGATGAAGTCGGGCAGGATTCCGCTTTCGTGCATGGCCTTGGCGATGCCGAACCATTCCCAGGGATGCCCGATCACGAGTTTGAAGCCGGTCGGCTTGCCGCCGGACAACTTGCGCAGCCGTTCGACAAACTCCAGCAGGCCGATGGGGGTGTCGAAGGTGGAATGCCGCGCTGGGGAGATGCAGTCTTCGCCCACGGGGACGCCGCGCGTGTTGGCGATCTCCTGGGTCACCTTGGCCGCGGGTAACACCCCGCCATGTCCGGGCTTGGCACCTTGCGACAGCTTGATCTCGATCATCTTGACCTGGTCGGTCGTGGCTTGTTGGGCAAACTTGGCATCGCTGAAGGAGCCATCGTCGTTGCGGCAACCGAAGTAACCCGAGCCGATCTCCCACACCAGGTCACCACCAAATTCGCGATGGTATGGCGAGATCGAACCTTCGCCGGTGTCGTGGTAGAAGTTGCCCGCCTTGGCCCCGGCATTGAGCGCGCGGATGGCATTGGCCGACAGTGCGCCAAAGCTCATCGCCGAGATGTTCAGCACGCTGGCCTCGTAGGGCTGGCTGGATTGCGATCCGATCGTGATCCGGTAGTCGTGCGAGACATGCTTGGAGGGCATCACCGAATGGTTGATCCATTCGTAATCAATGCCGTAGACGTTGTGCTCGCTGCCGTAGGGCACGACATCCTGCTCGCTCTTGGAGCGCTCGTAGATCAGGGTCCGTTGCTCGCGCGAGAACGGTACTTCCTCGGTATCGCGCTCGATGAAGTATTGCCGGATCTCAGGACCGATCGACTCAAGCCCATAGCGGAAGTACGCCAGCAATGGATAGTTGCGGCGCAAGGTGCTGCGGCGCTGCACGATGTCCCAGGTGCCCAGCAGGAAGAGCAACCCGAATCCGGCAGCGGCCCAACCCCAGATGGCAGACGCACCACTGGAGGACAGCATGACTACTGAAAGCAGCGTCAATACAAGGCTGGCGGCATAAGTGGCATAGCGCAGCATCTTTGGGTCTCCTGGCACGCGAAACCGGAAGCATAACGCGGGTGCGGAGGAGCCTGTCTAGTCGCAGGTGGTGTCGCGGCCCGGGTACCGCATCGCCAGTGAACCGCGGGCTGCCGTCCTTCCGGCTTTCTGGCGGCGTGGTCGTGCACTCGCTTTTTGTCACCACTTCGCGAATCGTCATTCCCGCGCAGGCGGAAATCCAGCGACTTTGCTTTACCAGCCACTGCTGGAATGACTTGATAGTGGAGAATGGATCCCGGGAGAATGGATCCTGGCTTTCGCCGGCATGACGGAAATCGACTTTGCTGGCGTTTCAGCATTTCGCCAGATCTCCGCTTGCAAGAGACTGACGATGTCGTGGGCTTGGTTAGCCCTGCCCGCCTTAGCCTTCCCGATCCGGGTCCGGGTCCGAATCATCCCAGTCGTAACCACCCGGTTGGCTGGAAAGCTCTGGGGTGGCACTCACGGCCAAGTCGCTGTTTAGCGACGACATGAGGTGGTCGGTGATCGCACCGGCAATACGGTCGGCCCAGGCTTCGACCTGCTTTTCGGTCGCCACCAGATCAGTGAACCGCGCCGCACGCATCTCCTGGAGGATGGTCTCGAGCTTTTCGATGTTCATGGACGGATTGTAACGGAGGCGGCGAAACCAACCTTGATGCAGGTCGGCTGCCCCCCACGGTGGTGCCCGGAGTCGGAATCGAACCGACATGGCCTTGCGGCCGAGGGATTTTAAGTCCCTTGCGTCTACCAGTTTCGCCATCCGGGCTTCCGCGCATGTTGCCCCAAGGCGTCGCCAAACGGAAACATTCGCAACCCGCCGCCCATATAGGGCGCCTGGAAGTCACAATCCGCGATGATGCCTTTCGCAGCAGCGGCTTCAGCCACGAGCGCTTGATCTGCCTTTTGCCGTTGTAAGGGCGACGTAAGTCGCGATAGGTGTCGTGGAAGTGCTATCGCGACTTACGTCGCTCCTACAAAAAGCCAAAGCCAGGTCAAGCGCTTGCCGTTGTAGGAGCGACGTAAGTCGCGATAGGTGTCGTGGAAGAGCTATCGCGACTTACGTCGCTCCTACAAAAGCCAAAGCCAGGTCAAGCGCCTGCCGTTGTAGGAGCGACGTAAGTCGCGATAGGTGTCGTGGAAGAGCTATCGCGACTTACGTCGCTCC
>RCMY010003359.1_pt1 | contig 14176 bp, 11 predicted proteins | sample 2041341 | NCBI WGS metagenome assembly RCMY01 (sample SAMN09708234, study PRJNA481090) | Marine sediment metagenome, whole genome shotgun sequencing project.
GACGCCGACCCAAGGTGCATCGCCGTTCACCACATTCCAATCGGTGAAAGAGTGATAAACGCTCGAGGCAAACGCGAGAAGAACGAAGACTCCGAAGAGCACGACGGCAGGACCGATGAAGCCGACGTCCCGTCGAATCTCGCGCAACCGTCTGGCCCTACCTCCGTCCGATACTTCGGTATTTCGCGCGCTCAGAACTTCCATCGCTCCCTCTCACCCGTCACCATCAGCTCACTTCGGTTTGACCGATTGTGGCTGGTCGGATTCCTCCGACCAGCCACAATACGGCTACCAACCAAACTCAGCCTTCTGACAGGCGATCCCAGGTCTGGTCGAATTCGCTCAGGGTCGTCTCCCAGTCATTCACTCCAGCGACATATTTCTGGAATGACTCGCTCATCTCCAACGGCGCCCCATCGGGGAACTGTCCAAAGACCCACGGCACGATCTTGCCCGCAGCGCTGTATTCGATGATGTCATCGCTTATTCCTCCGAGCTGACCTGCCTCGATGTCGGGGTAGGCCGGGATGAATCCAAGCGATTCAACGAGAGCGTTCTTGCCATAGTCCGAGGAGACCAGCCAGTTGAGGAAAACCTTGGCGGCGTCCTTCTCGGCGTCTGTCGACTCCTCATTGATGATCAGGTAGAACGGCACGCCAATCGGCAACCGGTCGCCAGCGACGGGATCGTCACCAAGCGGCATTGGCAACAAGCCGTACTCCATATCGGGGTTCGCCTCGATGATCTCGATCTCGCGCCAGTTGCCCTGTTGGAACATAGCTGCGGTCTCATCCAAGAACATGAGCTGCTGGCTGTCTCGATTGGACGTCAACGGGTCATCCTCGCCGTACTCGAGCGTCAAGTCTGCCAACTCCTTGGTGGCCGCGAACAGCGGATCGTCGGCGAACTTCACCTCGCGAGCCTTTGCACTTGCAAGGAATGCATCCGGATCATCTTGATATGCGAATGGCATGTTCAAGAGGTGGTTGCCACTGACCCACCAGATCCCATATCCGGTCGAGAATGGCACGTAGCCCGCAGCGGCAATCTTCTCCGCAGCTGCACGCAGCTCAGAGATGGTCTTAGGTCGCTCGGTGACGCCAGCTTCTTCGAAGATCGTCTTGTTGTAGATGTAGCCGTATCCCTCGAGGTTGAGCGGCATGCCACGAACGACACCGTCGATCGTGAGCCCGTCAACCGCTGATGGAATTGCGCGAGCCACCCATGGTTCATCGGACAGGTCGGTCATGAGACCAGCAAAGGCGTCGGCCTGGGCAGCCCCTTCCACCATGTAGATGTCCGGCCCTTCGCCCGCAGCAAACTTCGACTTGAGCAGAGGAAGCCACGCTTGGTCACCACCGACCGTCTCGGTCTCGATCGTCACACCAGGATTCAGCGATGTGAACTCGTCGGTGATCACCTGCCACTTTTCGACAAGATTGACCTTGAACCAGAAAACGTCCAGATCCGCGGCCAGTTCGCTGGCCATCTCGTCTTCGTCCTCGGGCGTATCGACCTCGTCGTCGGGCGCATCTGCGTCGTCAGCTTGGTCGTCGGGCGAATCGTCCACGACATCGTCCGCAGATTCCGTTGGAGTGTCCGATGACGTTTCTGCGGTGTCATCGGTGCTCCCGCACGCCACAGCTATGAGGACGAACGCAAGTAGTAACGCGATTCCTCTCGTGATTCTTCTCATTTGGGTCTCCCTGGGTTTGCTTGCATTTGGTTTGGTTGGTTCGGATGTGAATTCGTATGGACGGTCAACGGGGTTGGAGGCAACGAGCCGGCAGAAAAGAGGGCCGCTCCGACAATCCCGGCGTCGCCGACGAGTTCGGCTGGCACCACCGAAGCATCGACATCGAGCAAATTGGCATAGTGATCCCAATCACTGGAAATAGCGCCGCCGAGCACGACAAGCTCGGGGTAGAGAATTGAATCGAGATGATTCACGAACATCGACACTCGCTCCGCCCACTCTCGATAGCTCAGGTTTCCGCTGGAACGAATTCGGGCGGATGCAAAACTCTCGGCGGACCCCTGACCCAAGTTCAAGATGCCGAATTCTGTGTTGGGGACCAGGCAACCCTCTCGAAAAAGAGCACTTCCGATACCGGTCCCGAAGGTCAACACGAGCACGGTGCCGGTCACGCCGCGCCCGGCCCCGAATCGCATCTCGGCAATCCCTGCAGCATCTGCGTCATTCAACAGGCTGACCTCGAGACCGGTTTCGACGGTCAGGAACGACTCGGCGTCCTTGCCCTGCCAGGCCTCATCCAGATAGCCCACTGCCCGAACCGCTGAACCGACGATCGGACCGGGGAACGTACACCCGACGCGACGGTTCCAACCGAAGTGCTCTATGACATCGACAAGTGCTGCCGCAAGATTCGATGGCGTGGAGGGCGAAGGGGTCTTGATTCGGTACGGATCCGAGCAGATGAGCCCCGAGGAGACGTCGACGGGAGCTGCCTTGATGTTCGAACCCCCGATGTCGACTCCAAGAATCTCCACAGACGTCACCCTCCCCCCCGACTTGACTCGCTCAATTTAATAAAGCCTCACAACTATGTCAACCTGTGCTTTGATCGAGCTGGATTTTCCTCGCCGCAAGCGCCGAGATTCTGCTACGTTTGCGCAATTGACGCAGCCCACGCACTAACTGAAGCGTGCGAAGTAACTGCTGCAAGAGTGGGGACCCATGAGTATTTCGAACCCGCCCGACGACACGAGCTCCCCCCGGCAACCGCCGAGCGCTTCAGGACTTGTCCGCTCCTTGAACCTCGAAGCGGTCCTCCAAGCAATTCTGGAAGAAGGCGAACTCTCGAGGCCCGCAGTTGCTGAACGTACCGGGCTCTCGTTGCCGACATCAATCTCGTTGATTGGAGAACTCGAAGACCTCGGGCTTGTCGGAAAGACCGGAGACACGACGGGCGGATTTGGTCGCCCCGCAGCGCTGTACTCGCTGAATGACCGAGCCGGCTATGTGTTCGCCGTCGACCTCGGTGCCCGCAAGGTCACCGCCTGTGTGTCGGACCTCCGAGGAAGCGTCATCGTCGAGAACACCGAACCAACTCGACGCGGAACCGCCGAAGGCATCATCGAACAAATCACCGAACTTCATCGCGAGTTGATTGGGCGCGCCGGGTTCGCAGCCGACGCTCCAGGCGTCACCTCGATCGGGATCGGTGGCGTCGTACAACCCCAACGTGGACTTGTCACCGACGTCACGAACCTCCCCGAACTCGAAGGCACCGCGTTCACGTCCGATGTCGCCGACGCTGTGGGCGTACCCGTCTTTGTCGAGAACGACGTCAACCTGGCAGCAATCGGCGAACTGTCGAGAGGGCGAGCGCGTGGCCTCAAGAACTTCGTCGTGATTTCGGTCGGTTCGGGAACGGGAATGGGTGTGGTCATCAATGGCCAGATCTATCGAGGGTCGAACGGCGGGGCTGGCGAGATTGCACTCTTGCCGTTGCGGCTTCTGTCTGCGAAGGCTAACGGCAACGATGGCGGCGCATTCGAAGGCGCGACATCGGGGTCAGGGATATTGCGCATCAGAGACGATGCGCTTGCCCGCGCACCGAAGACGACTCTCTCGGTTAATGCAGATGTCTCCGACATCTTCGAGGCCGCCTACAACAACGATGCCATCGCGCTCGAGATCATCGACGAGGAGGCGCGCACCCTTGCACTCGGCGTGGCGGCGGTCTCGTCGATTCTCGATCCGGAGCTCGTGGTTCTCACCGGAAGCATCGGCAGCCAGGAGTTGCTGGCGGACGCGATTTCCCGGCACACAGCTGCTCTCCTGATCTCCCCTCCAGAGGTCGTGATCAGCAGTCTCGGCAGCCGTGGAACGATCTTTGGGGCGTTGGCTGTTTCGTTCGAAGCTGTGCATCGTCAGATTCTGCAGGGTCCAGCGAAGTCGGCCAACGGACGGACTGGCTGACCGAAGCATCCGCCGCTTGGTTGACTTTCTAAATGCCTTTTCGTATGTTGGTCGAGTGGCGTGTCATGATCAGCGGTTGACTTTTGGGGTCCCGGGAGTTGCGCCTCGCCACGCACCATGCTGTCTTGTTGACGCGTTCGCGTCCACCACGTCCAGGCCCGAGAAGACCAATCGCTTGGTGCGGGTTTCCGTGGACGAGAACGGGCTGCTGCAATGAACGCACCCGCCGGAAATACAGATATAGAAAACCCACTTCACAAAGTGAGCACAATTTCGGAGGAACTCGCCACGTCGGAGAAACCATCCATCGGTGTCGGCGTGATCGGACTCGGAACGCGTGGGGTTCATGCCATTGCCAACAACATGGCAAGCCTGTGGCCCACGACCAAACTCGAGGTCGTCGCGCTGTCGGATCGAAACCCAGCTCGGATGAACGAAGCGAAATTGGCGCTCACAAGTCGTTACGACGACGCTGGATGCCCCATCAGCCCGAGCCTTCACGAGGACGGGAGTGACCTCATTGCGAATCCCGCTGTCGATCTCGTGGTCATCACGTCGATCACCGACACACACCGCCAGTACGTTGTGCCCGCGCTCGAGGCCGGTAAACGTGTGTATTGCGACAAACCGCTCGCCCACAATGTTGCAGACGCAATCGCGATCGTCGAGGCAGAGGCCGCAACGAACAATCAGCTCATCATGGGATTCACGCGTCGATATGAAGCGGCCTGGATTCGCGCCCACGAGCTTGTCGCCGCGGGTGCGATCGGCACATTGGTGATGATGCAGGTACGCGACATCATTCCATATCACCGATATCTGACCGCTTGGTGGCGTCGGCGTGCCTGGTCAGGCGGTGCGCTCAATGACAAAGGCAGCCACCTCTTCGATGTCTTCAATTGGTTCGCAGGCAGCCACGCCGTCAGCGTTTCTGGTCTTGGCGGCGCCAGCATGATCGAACCAGATCCGACGGCACCCGCCCGATGCCATCAGTGCGCACGCGACTGTCCATTCAGGCGCCGATCGGCGACGACGACAGGTCCCGTCGGCGAAGAGTTTACCGCTCACGACGGCCCGTCATGGCTTGCCGAAACCGACGAAAAGTTCATCGACGACGTGTGTGTCTACGCTCCTGGCGCAGACATCTACCACAACGGCAGTATTCAGTTCGCGTACGCCAACGGCATCATCGCGTCCTACTTCTACACCATCTTCGGGCCGCCTTCGACCGACGAAGAGACGTTTGAGTTGATCGGCACGACCGGCCGGGTCATCCTCAATCGGTCAACCGGAAGCCTCGACGTGCTGAGCGATCGTGGCCGGACGCACACAAGCATCGACTGTCGGAACGAAAACTTTGCCGGGACGCATTTCGGAGCTGACGCAGCGTTGGTGCGCGAGCTGCGCCGATTCAGCGACGGCGCACCTCCGACGGTGTCGGCACGGGCGGGCCTTGAAGCGACACGAATGGTCGAAGCGGCCCTGGCCTCGATGGACAGGCACGGAGCACAACTACACATGACGGAGCTACCAAATGCACTCGTTTGACGGATTGCACGCGTACTACGGCGACATCCACAACCACTGCGCGGTCGGATACGGCCATGGCTCACTCAGTGATGCCTACACCAACGCCCACCTACAACTCGATTTCGTTGCGATCACACCGCACGCCCATTGGCACGATATTCCTGAAAGGGACGAGCGGCTCGCAGATCTCGTCGACTATCACAATGCGGGGTTCGAACGAACCCGACTGGCCTGGGACCACGTTCGAGACGAGGCTGAGCGCCACTACGAGCCCGGAAGGTTCGTGCCATTCCTTGCCTACGAATGGCATTCGAACACCTACGGCGACCACAACGTGTACTACAAGGAACCGGTCGGCGAAATTTTGCGTCCCGACACGTTGGAGGGTCTCCGCGAACACGTCAGAGAGCTCCGCAAACAAGGTCGAGACGTCTTGTTGTTGCCGCACCACATCGGGTACCGGCAAGGCTCTCGTGGAATCAACTGGGACACCTTCTCTCCCGAGTTCAGTCCGGTCGTCGAGGCCATGTCGATGCACGGTGCGGCCGAGGGACCTGACGCTCCACACAACTACCTACACACGATGGGGCCGCGCGACTGGCGCAGCACGTACCAATACGGACTTGCGCAAGGCCACATCGCTGGAGTCATCGGCTCGACCGATCACCACAGCGCCCACCCCGGGAGCTACGGGCATGGCCGTCTCGGGTTGTGGAGTGACGAACTGACACGCGACGGCATCTGGGACGCCATCCAAAAGCGCCGAACCTATGCGCTGACCGGCGACCGGATCGCACTCAAGTTCCAGCTGAACGGCGTACCGATGGGAAGCATCGCTCCCGCCGCGTCCGAACGCCAGATCGATGTCGACGTCGATGGTGGCGGAGCGATCGACTACATCGAGGTCGTCCACAACAACACCGTGATCCACCGCCGAAGTGGATTCGAAACACCACGAACCGATCCGTTCGCCCAACCCCTCAAGGTTCACTTCGAAGTCGGCTGGGGAGAAATAGGCATTGCGACGGAATGGGACGTTGAGCTCTCCGTTGACCACGGCGAGATCAAAGACGTTGAACCTCGATTCAGAGGAGGACATGTGGTGGCTCCGGCGTCGACCGAGCCAGCGCGCTTCACCTACTCCTCGTGGACCCGAGACGGCAACACCGTCCAGTTTCAGACGGCGACGAAAGGCAACTCGAATTCGTCGACGTCGGGCACGCAAGGCATCAACTTGGAGATCGTCGGCGACAGCTCCACAGTCATCGCTGCGACGATCAACGGCGACCGAAGCGAAGTCTCACTGCTGGAGCTTCTCGATGGTCCGCACAGCGGCTACCTCGGTGGATTTCTGACTCCTGCGTTCGTCTTTCACCGGGCGCTCGCGCAACACGACTACCACTCCGAAACTTCGTTTGTGCACAACGCCGAGTCGGAAACCCGCGACTGGTACTACGTGCGCGTCCGTCAACACAACGGTCAATGGGCGTGGAGTTCTCCGATCTGGGTCGAACCGCAGGAATCCCAGTGAGGCGCCGGCGTGTCGTAGGCGCCCGGCTGCACCTTCATCGAGTAGATGGCTCGTTATGGAAGTAGTCATTTTCGACTCGCCATCCGAGGTCGGATGTCACGTCGCCAACACCATCGAGGCACTGCTGACCTCCAACGACGCGCCTGTGCTGGGCCTGGCAACAGGGAGCTCTCCATTACCCGCCTACCAAGAACTGATTACGAGGTACCGCTCAGGCTCGATCACCTTCGAACATGCGCGTGCATTTCTCCTTGACGAGTACATCGGAATCGAGGAGGACAGCCCCCAGAGTTACCGGCATTTCATCGAAAGCGAGCTCACACGACACATCAACATGCGGCCTGAGGCACTCGCTGGGCCCCTCCTGAGTCCTGCGAGCGGAACACGCGCCGGGTACGACTACGAACGCCGAATCAGTGAAGCAGGCGGAATCGACTTGCAGCTCCTCGGTATCGGCACGGATGGACACATCGGATTCAACGAGCCTTCCTCATCGCTTGCGTCGAGAACCAGGGTCAAAACGTTGATGGCCGCAACACGCCGCGACAACGCTCGATTTTTTGCCGGTGACGAAGACGCGGTACCGAGACATGTGATTACACAAGGCATCGGCACCATTCTCGACGCTCGACATCTCGTCCTCATCGCAACGGGCTCCGCAAAAGCGAACATCGTCGCACTCGCGGTCGAGGGACCGGTCACGTCGATGGTTCCGGCGTCGGCCCTGCAGCTTCATCCGCATGCCACCGTCGTACTCGACGAACAGGCGGCGAAGCACTTGACCCTCCACGATTACTACCGAGAAATGTTCGAGCTCAAACCAGAACGGATGGGGTTGTAACCCATGGCAGCTACTCCCAATATCTTGATGATCGTCACCGACCAGGAACGATTCGACGCGCTTGGCTGCAATGGCAGCCCAATCTGTGAGACCCCAAATCTCGACGAGCTCGCTCTTCGGGGGGTGCGATTCGACCGCGCGTACACGCCCACAGCGCTCTGCAGCCCGGCGCGGGGATCGTTGTTCACCGGTCTCTACCCTCACAGTCATGGTGTTCTCAACAACACCCATGACAGCCCAGCGATCGCACACGAGCTGGACGAGGTCCATGCCACGACCGCTCGGTCACTGAAGAACGCTGGGTACCGACTGGGCTACGTGGGCAAGTGGCATCTGGGACGCGAACGTGGTCCCGGCCAACACGGTTTCGACGATGACCGAGCCATTCGCTACGACGTCGCCTTGGCCGAGGTCGATCGACCGCTGATCAATCCACATCGGGTCCATGTCGGCCACACATCGATGGTCATCGCAGGTATTGACCCGGCGAGCGCCCCCCAGTCCGACACTGCGCTCAACACGGACTCTGCGATCGATCTGCTGCAAACATACGCGGGCCTCGACGAACCGTTCATGCTGCGCGTCGACTACGAGGGCCCTCACCACCCGTACATGCCTCCACAGCCTTATGCATCGCTCTACGACCCTGCGTCAATCGCGCCATGGGACAATTTCATCGACGACGATCCAAACAAACCAGCTGCGCACCATCGACTGTTCGGTCAACGCGGTTCCGTCGGGATGACCTGGGAGCAATGGCAACCGATCATTGCGTTGTACTACGGGTTCGTCACCTTCATCGATAGTGAGATCGGGCGACTCCTTCACGCAATCACAGAGTTGGATCTCGCCGATGACACGGTGGTCATCCATACCACCGATCACGGTGACATGACCGGTTCCCACGGCGGGCACTTCAACAAAGGCCCAATCATGTACGAGGAGCTCTACCACGTACCGCTCATCATCGCTAATCCCCGCCTGAGCTCGGGCGGAATGACGTGCTCAAACCTCGTCAGCACGCTCGACCTCATGCCAACAGTCATCGATTTGGCCGGCGCCGCGATTCCGGACTGTCATGGCAGCTCGCTGACTCATCTCCTTGCCGAACCAGAGACTGAAGATCAGTCACGCGACGCGGTTTTCGCGGAGTACCACGGTGAAGAATGGGGTCTCTACTCACAACGAATGATCCGAACCAAAACCGAGAAGTACGTGTACAGCCCACACGGCACCGACGAGTTCTACGACCTCGCTGACGATCCACATGAACTCGAGAACCTGATCGACCGAGCAGACGCACGTGCACGGCTCTTCGACCTCCAGTCACGTCTCGTTCAGTGGATGCTCGAGACCGACGACCCCCTCTATGGATGGGCGAGGCGCGTTCTGCCAGAAACGAAAGCGCATCCAATGAAATGAAACTCGAAACGCACAGCGGCGTCTAGACAGGTCGTCAGCTCGGCGACAACCGGAGCGGAGGGTCTGTCTCGCTCTCGGGCCACACTCCAATAGATGTCGGTAGTTCGTCGTCGAAGTCTCGAAGGTAGTCGAGCATGAGTGGCCGGTTGTCGATGAAGCCCTTGTACGTGGCCAGTTCGTCAGGAAGGTCACGGATCACTCGATGGAGCCGGCGACCCCACTTCGGGATCGTCATGAGGTCATCAAAATTACAGAGATAACAACGGATCGGAAATACCAGCGCATTCGATCGTGGCAGACGAAAGAACGTTTGCAGTTCGACTCGCAGATACTGGTTCTTGCCAATGTTTTCCCGCGTAATCGAACCTTTCTGAATGCCCCACTCGTCGTAGTTTTCCGGCGACGTATCGAGCAACGGATTCACCGTCATCGTCCAGTTGAGTCGCCGCGCAGGTGTGCCATGTTGAATGCTCAGCAGGAATTTCAGGGCTCGGACGAAGATGCCCATTTCATGAGCCAATGGCACCGGCGCATGCCACTCGAAGAAGTTCATCCCAAGATCGAAGTCGAGCGACCAGTCGGCCTGCGTGGTGACGGTTCCAGCGTCCATCCAAAGATTGTCCGAGCGCTGATCCAGCAGGCAGAAATCGCCCTGCGTCTGACGAGTGATGTACTCCATCGGCGGGTACGGCAGCGTCTTCTCGTCGAGGAAGGTGAAGCTCTCGTCAATCTCGAGAGGTCGGTTGACCCAACGCCATTCGTGTCCGTCGCGATGCAATTCGAATAGGTCTGGGTAGTCCTCGGATTTACTCACCATGATCAGCTCGAGCAGATCCCAACCCGCCAGCGTCATGTGAGGAAGCGATTGGCAACGGAGCGGGTCTTCGGCGAGGACGAGCGCTCGATCGCGCATCTCGGAGATGTAGTGCTCGTCGACATCGAATCGATTTTCATAGACCGAACCGGGTGGCCCGACTTGATGCTGCTCCATGTTGACTGCGTACATATACGTGTCTTCATGAAACGGGAACGGAAATCGATTGATCGCCCATGCGGAGTTGTGAAACGTGTAGTCATCGCGGAATGTCTCGTCGTGGAATTGCATCGTCATCGTTGTCTCCTACCGGTCGACGATCAGGGTCTCGCCCTCGAACCGTGACACACACGGCATGATCTTGTGGCCGCTCGCATGTTCTGTGTCGTCGAGCCAATGATCGCGGTGTACAAACTCACCAACCGAACGAATTACAGTCGTTTCGCAATGTCCACAGACGCCGCCCCTGCACAGATAGGGGGCATCAACACCAGCCCGCTCGATCGCCTCCAACAAGCTTTCGTATTCACCGACTTCGACGGTCATATCCGACGCCGCCAAGGTGACCCTGAACGGTTTCCCCGGGAGCGGCGAGAGAAACTCTTCGAAGTGTGTTGTCTCTGCGGGCCAGCCATGATCTCGCGCCGCTGAGCAGACCCAATCGATCATGCCCTTCGGTCCGCAAACATAGAGGTCTGTGCCGAGGGGTTGTCGCTCGAGCAGTCCATCAATATCGATGCGCTGGGTGTGGTCGCCGTAGTACAGATTCACATCGGCCGGGTGGAGTGATGAGAGCTCTCGCGCGTACGAAGCAAGCTGTTGGCTGCGAGAAGAATAGTGAAGTTCCCAGCATCCACCGAGGAGCTGCAGCTGCTTGATCTGTGCCAAAAATGGAGTGATCCCGATTCCTCCGGCGACAAAGAGGTGCTTCTTCGCCGAAAGGTTGAGGCTGAAGAGATTCCTCGGAGCACTGATCCTCAAGCGATCACCGACCTTCACCTTCTCATGGAGGAACAAGGAACCTCCGCGGCCATGGTCATCGCGGCGCACAGAAATCGAGTACTTCGTGATGTCCATGGGATCCGACATAAGTGAATACGGATTCATACGAACGACTTCACCGTCGATCATCTCCAGGACGATGTGGGAGCCGCCCGAGAATGCTGGGAGGAGACAGCCGTCGATGGGCTCGAAGTCGAAACGTTTGACGAATTCGTTGATCACCGTGATCTTGCTCACGACCACAGCAATCTTTGATGCACCTCTCATTGTCTCGAGACGCCACTCATTCGTAGAGCCCTCTCATCGCCGGCACGTTGCCAGGGTGCTCTGCATCGACACGCACTCCTTGAAATGCTGCAAGTCGACGCGAGTAGTGGTCGCGCACGAAGAGGTTGAGCCCACAATTCGAACAGATGAAAGGGTTGGTCGCGACGTCTTCGGTGACGCCCTTGCAGTGGACGCACTGCATTCTACGAGCCGTCGACCCACGATGTTCTGTCTGGATCGCCGAACTTGGGACGCCCGCTTTCAACGCTTCACTTTGGGCCTGACCAATGAGACCTTCAGACCCCGCCAAGTACAGTTGAAGGCCCATGTTCGCATCGTTGAGAGTGTCCCGGAGGTGCGGAAGTAGCGCACGATAGGAGGAAGCGGTGTAAAGCTGCGCCGGCCTCAGCGCGTCCAGTTGCGAGGTGAAGTCCACGTCGCGCGGGACGTAGAAGATCTGACCATTCGAGATTGCGCCTCCGTCGTGGTTGGCGAGGGCGATTATGGCTTCAGCTCCGTGAGCATCGGCAATGAAGAGATGTGCTTGTCCCGGTCGCGCCTCGAGCGTCCCGTAAACCGGCCGACTCTTGAGGCTCTCCGGGAAGCTGAAGTCCCGATCACCCATTTGCCGCCCGAATCGACTTGTCCCTGTCATAGAACGGCATCTCTTGCGCGGTGCACGCAATCTCAAGGCCGTCGTCATTTCGAACCGTGAGAGCGGTCCCGGGAACGGCTGCGCTCACAGGCATGCGGGCGATACCGACGTTGTGCCCGTTCAAGGCTGAGCACATGCCAAATGTGACGACGCCGACAGCGGTACCGTCGCGGAGAAGTGTTGCACCTTCATCTGCGGGAACTGATCCGTCAAGCAACACCCCGTAGATCTTGAAACGCTCCTTGCCTTCATGGGCGAAGTGGTTCTCTGCGCCGACAAAACCTGTCTTCCCCGGAGAAACCGTGAATTCCAAGCCGAGTTCCCATAACGTGTCGCCGCATGGTTCGTCTTCGAACGGGTATGTCTCGGAGTTGTCACCCGGGTAGAACAAGAGGTAACTCTCGGTCCGCAGCAGGTCCAGCGTGCTGAACTGCACGGGCACGATTCCTCTGCTCGCACCCTCCGACAAAATGGAATCCCAGATGTGCACCACGTCGCGAGAACTGCAGAATATTTCGTAACCTCGCTCACCTGTGTAACCAGTTCGCGAGATCATGACCGGTCGATCGAAAAGCTTCGTTTGCAGCACGCCGAAATAGCGCAAGTCGCGAATGCCCGCCACATGATCTGCGAGAAAGTCGACCGCCACGGGTCCTTGCAGGGAGATGTCATGGAGGTCATCGTCGAAGAGCACCGAACAGTTCTTCGATGCCGCGACGAGCGAAAGCTGCTCCATGCCGGCGCCGGTCCCGTGGACCACCATCCATTGATTCACTGACAGGTGGTAGATGATGCAATCATCGATGAACTTGCCTTGATCGTTGAGAATCGACGCATATGAGCAACGGCCGGGGCCGATCTTTTCCACGTCACGCGTCGCCACCCGGTCGATCACGGCGGCGGCGTGAGGCCCAACGACATGACATTTCTTAAGACCGGACACGTCCATGAGTCCCGCCGTGGTCCGGATAGCCACATAGTCCGCTTCTGCCCGCTCCGGACTGTGGTCGTAGAACCACGCCGTTCCCATTCCATTCCAGTCCTCGAGTTCAGCACCGAGCTCTCGGTGTCGTTGTGAGAGTGCCGACGTTCTCCAAATTGTGGCCATGTGCTCATGGTAGTGCGATCGAACAGTGCGACTGGCGAGATGTCGAACCGAGCGCGAGATCAGTTGCATTTGGAATAAACATAACGATATGTTTATATCTGCACTCAATGATGGTTGGAGATCGAATGGATCAGTTACTCGAAGGGCTTAAAGCGGTCGCTGAGCCGACGCGACTTCGGATTGTCGTTGCGCTCGAATCGTGCGAGCTCACGGTCTCCGAGCTGTGCATCGTGCTCGGCCAAACGCAACCACGGGTGAGTCGCCACCTTCGCCTGCTCACCGATGCAGGTCTGCTCCAACGCCACGCAGAGGGAACCAACGCGTACTACGGGCTGCAATCAGATCCCGAGCATCAAGGTCTCATCGCGGCAATCGCACCTCTGATCAACCGTGCGACCCCGATCCTCGAACGCGACCGAGTTCGGCTCAAGTCAGTCAGAGCTGAGCGTGCTGACCGGGCCGCCGACTACTTCGCACAGGTGGCCCAAGAGTGGGATCAGCTACGGGAACTTCACGCCTCCACGTCTGAAGTAGAGGAGGCGATGCTCGCCGCAGTTCCTGAGGCAAAGGTTGGAAGTGTTCTCGATATCGGAACGGGAACCGGTCGGATACTCGAAGTTTTCTCCGGTCGGACGATCAAGGGGCTCGGCGTCGATCTGAGTCGCCAGATGCTCAGTGTTGCTCGGGCGCGCCTCGATGACGACCGCCTGAGCCACTGCACGCTTCGCCAAGCCGACGTTTATGACCTCGATGTCGATGACCACTCCCATGACGTGGTGATCGTCCATCACGTGTTGCACTTTTTGACCAATCCAGCGAGCGCACTCGAGGCTGCAACACGCGTCCTTGCTCCTGGCGGGACGCTACTCATCGTCGACTTCGCCACACACGAGATCGAACGTCTTCGCACCGACCATGCACACTCGCACTTGGGATTCGCCGACGCGGAAGTCGCCGAGTGGTGTCAGACCCCAGGACTCGATGGTCTTGAGATCCAACACTTCCATCCGCCATCGGGGTCGGGTGACGACGCGCTCACCGTCACACTCTGGACTGCGAC
>RCMY010003361.1_pt1 | contig 14164 bp, 10 predicted proteins | sample 2041341 | NCBI WGS metagenome assembly RCMY01 (sample SAMN09708234, study PRJNA481090) | Marine sediment metagenome, whole genome shotgun sequencing project.
AGGAACCGGGTGTCACAGGCGAAATCCGTTTCGTGAAGGAGCTCTTCGGCTTGGCAGCTTGATTGGCAGTAGGAACGCGATCAATTGGGTCCCGCGCAGATTAATGCAACAAACCCAATCCGACACGTCGCCAATCGACCATCGGATATCTAAGCCCAATGCAATACGAGGAGAGAGCGATGATAGCTTAAGTTGCCGTCCACGAAACCGGCAGCAGCTCATCCAGGCGGTCTTTTGGTTCACGCCGGGGATGCGGGCTGTGACGACACAGGAATGGCCTTTAGAGGGGGCAAGCAATGCTGAAGCTTACGCGGGACCATGCTTTTTGGTGGAAAATAAGGGGAATTTAGTATAGAATGAGCCAATATTTTTGCAATGCATAAGGGACCACCTTAGGCCTTTTCTAGATTTTCAGGGGGCGACAAATGGAAGCTAAGTTAACTCGTACAACCCTGACCTCAAGGATCTCGGAGGGAGTGGACTTACGCCATGGCGACAATGAATCTTGTGTAATCCGTTTTGGAAATCACGTAATAATGGCCGGCAGTCCGGAAAATATTACCGCACTTAGCCAGCGTATTGCTCCCGTTATCAGCGCGACCGACGAATTGCGTTCGAGCGTCGATACTGCGCGATTGCATGTCGTGATCCAGAAGGGTCGACTTTTCAACATCGAGCACCCGGAAGTCCCTGTCTTGCACGATAGCGGTCGGTTCCTGTTAGTCGACATGGATCCCGAAGAAGCACGAGAGATCGGAACTGACAAACACTGTTTCGCCGTCCGTCCGGCCCACCCGGATGATACGGTTTTTCTAGAGCGCGAGGCACCGACCGTTCTGCCGGAAATAACACAGCGCGAACAGGATCTGGTGGCGCAGGTTGACCCGGCGAGTTTTGAGCGGACGCTGCAGAAACTGGCCGCGTTTACCAACCGACATTCGCTTTCAGACGATTTCAATACATCCATTGCTTTGCTTGAAGGGCAAATGCGAAATTTCGGTTATGAAACCGAAACACAGCAGATCACGATCCGAAACCGCACTAGCGGTCAGGGGGTCGGGCCGTCCGCCAACCTGATCGCACGGCGCAAGGGAACGGGCCCCAATCCAAGGGGGATCGTAATCGTCAATGCGCATCTCGATTCGGTGAACAGTCAAAACACGCTCGATCCTTCCTTGAGCGCGCCAGGTGCCGATGACAACGGCAGCGGCAGCGCTGGCGTTCTTGAAATCGCGCGCATCATGGCGACGGCTCCGTCCGACGATGATCTCATGTTCATTCTCTATGGGGGGGAGGAGCAGGGGCTCTACGGCAGCACTGAGTTCGTTGCCGCCCTGAAACCAGCAGATCGACGACGGGTACGCGCGGTGATCAACCTGGACATGATCGGCGTGCTGAATTCGCCCCCGGCATCGGTTCTGCTTGAGGGCGCACCGGTTTCACAACACGTAATTGACGGTTTGGCGACACAAGCCGCGATGCACACCTCGCTTCGTGTAAGGACCTCTCTCGAGCCCTTCGCGAGCGACCATATGCCCTTCCTAGACCTGGGAATGCCCGCCGTACTGGCTATTGAAGGCGATGATACGCAAAACGTCAACATCCACACGCCCGGGGATACGCTCGACCAGATATCGGCAGAATACGCCGCGGAAATCCTGCGCATGATCGTCGGATATGTCGGCTCTCTAGTTTTACGTAAAGAGTCCAGCTGATAGTGTGATTGCAGGGAGGAGTATTTCGGCACATTAATACAAAGAAAACGTCCCGGAGTATTTTCGCTTTCCTTACGATCAGATCGCACGCAATGGCCGCGCCTACCCATCGACTTCGGTTTTGCTGTGATGTCAGAGAAACGGTTCGCGCACGTCTTGGACGGTGATGCCAAGATCGCGTTGCCGCAGGTTGCGCGCATTTTCGTCCGGCTCAGCAGTTTCTTCGAATCGCTCTGCGGCAGCAACCGGTTCTGCCGTGCGATTGCCCGCAGTCTCGCCGCCATCACAGGTTCAATCGGTCGCAACCCAACCACTGGTCCGATCTTCTGCCGATTTTTGCCCATATCAACCCGGACGTCCCGCCAAATGCAACTTTCTCGCGCGCTAACACTTCATTTGTGGCCATAAACGCGTATGATTTCGAGATTGAGCAGTAATCAAGTTACTCGCCTGTCAGGCGGTTAGGGGTGATTTCGTACATGGAATTCCATCTCAATACTCAGGAACGCCAGGTTCTGCTTTCGGAACTGCTGGAATTTGCGCTGGCGTTCGACGTGCCGACCATCATGAAACAGCTTCTGGTACATGCCGAACTTCAGGCGGAACTGCCTGCCGGTGCGCTGCCGAACCTGTCCTATGTCGAGGAGGCGATCAAGATCAGCTGCAGAAGCGGCTATTCGATCAACCCTCCGGTTCTGCTGCATATTCTCACCACGCTGGATGAAGCCGGCAAGCACGAGGCCAACAATCTGTTGCGCGCGCGGCTTCTGGCGCCGCCGCGCGCCAGGGCCGAGGGCCATCCCCTCGAGGCCCAGCTACTGTATGACCGACTGCCGTTTGCCAACCGCACGCACTTGCGCCAGATCCTGAGGGAATTCAACACGGAGGCCAATTTCAAGAAGATCCTGCATATCGAGGGCGGGCGCGGATCGGGCCGGTCCTGGACCTCGCAACTGATTGAGTTTCACTGCGCCAGCACCGAAGGCCGCCTGCATTGCGAAGGCTCGGTCACCGAAGACAACGGCTCGTCCATGGGGCCGCGCGAACTTGCCAAGGACCTGACGACGAAACTGGGGGCCGAGCCCGCGTCCTGCCCCGCGATGCTGACCAACGAAGACGCCTATATCACCGACCTTGCGCAATGGGTGATCTCGTCCGCCAATGCCCCTCAGCCGCACCTGAACCGCAACCGCCGCCGGGTCTGGTTCGTGTTCGACGGCTTCCGTGGCGGGGTCCTGCGCGAGGATACGGCGAAATTTCTGGTCGAACTGGCGCGGCAATGCACCACCGGTGTCGCGGCACAGCTGCACCGGGTGGTGTTTTGCGAGTTCGATTTCGACGTTGCCAGCCGGATCAAGCTGAAGGTGCAGAAATACAGTATCGAACCGGTGCATGCCGGCGACATCCGTCAGATCCTGGCCAGCGTGATCGAAGCCAACCCCAATATCCCCGCCGAGCACCGCGACGAAGTCGTCGGCGAAGCGCTGTCGATCGTGACCGGCAACGCCGTCGAACCCTTTACCGATCTCAGCGAGATCGGCGAAAGGCTGCAACAGGTGATCGAGGAGAGCATGGCATGAGCGAGTTGACCGGCTATAGCAGCGATTTCCTCACCCGGCTGCGCGACCGAGTCGCCAGTTCGCAGGCCAAGACCGGGACCGCGGCTCATGGCCTGTACGGAAAGGCCGCCGCCAATAACGAGGCCGCCGAGGCGCCCGACCCGGCACTTGTCGCCGCCGCCATCAGCCATGTCTTTACCTTGGAAAACCTGCCCCATGTGCCCGATGCGGCGGTGATGCAGGTTCTGGCGCGTGACAGCGTACCCGCCCCCGGATTCTGGAAAATCCGCGGCCGCATCCTGTCGCGCGCGCGCCGGGTCGAGGTGCTGAATGCGCTGGGTCGCGACGGAGTGCGTGACGCGCTGCGGGACTCGCCTCCGCCACTGCGCACCCCGACCCAGGAGATGTTCGAACACCTGGTCATGGGCCACCCGATTGATCCGCCGCGATTGCTCCGGTCCAGCCTTGTCGCCCTGCGCGAGGCGCTGCTTTGGGTCAGCGGGCTGATGTCACCGCCCTTCACCGAAGATGACATCGACGTCGCAATCACGCAGTCCGACGCCTGGACGCCATTCCGTCACCTGCTGGATCAGAGCCTTGTCGGGCGCAGCGAGATGATGGACGATCTGTCGGGCTTTCTCGGGCTGCGTCTCGGCCCCGATGGCGCGCTTGCCCAGACCAAGGCGCCGCGCGAACGGCTATTGTTCATGGAGGGCGTCGGCGGAATCGGCAAGACCGCGCTGATTGCGCATTTCATAGCCCGGTTCCGCGATGACAAGGGCATGGCGCTGTCGCCTTTCGCCTATCTGGCCTGCGACGACCCCGGATTCGACGTGACCGAAACCGAGTTGATGCTGACCGCCGCCGCCGATCAGATCCTGCGGCATTTCCAACTGGCCGCGCGCCGCGTCGGCCATGCCTTCCCGCGCGAGGCCGATGCCGCCTATCACCGCTTCATGGCTGCGGTGCGCCAGCAATCCGACACCGCCGAGATCGCCACCAAGCGCTCGTCGACCGCCGGTTCGCTCGACAGCCGGCTCGATACCCTGCGCGAAGGCGATGACGCGGTGACCTCGGCCTTTGCCGACTTTGCCGACATGGTCACCGAGGCGATGTCGGGCGTTGCCGGGATCACCCTGCCCTGCCTGATCGTGATCGATACCTTCGAAGAGGTCCGCTATCGCAGCGCGGCGCGGCTGCTGCCGTTCTGGCGGCTGGTCGAACACCTGCTGGAATGGTCCGACAGCATCCGCATCATAATCGTCGGACGCGGACCGATCCCGCGCCCCAACTACGGATTTCGCGCCGGAACCCTGGCGCTGAACGAATTGTCGCGCGAAGCTGCGGTCGACCTTCTGGTGCAGGAATCCGGGCGTGCGCCGGAAAGCCTTGAGCGGCTGGCGCGCCAGATCGGCGGCAATCCCCTGAACCTGCGGCTGGCGGCACGGGTGATCAGCGACGAAGCACCGGGGCGCTACGGTATCGCGGGGTTGTCAACCCGGCGCTGGGGCATCTTCCGGATCAGCGAAGAGCTGATCCGCGGCCAGCTTTACCGCCGCGTACTGGACCATATCCATGATCCACGGGTGCGGGCGCTGGCGCATCCAGGCATGGTGCTGCGCCGGATCACTCCGGCAATCATCGAAAGCGTGCTGGCCCCGATCTGCGACATTGACCTGAGCGAAACCGTCGAGGTGACGGACGAAACCGGCGAAGGCATAGTCATTGTCACAGCCGACGCCGATTACCTGTTCGCCGAATTGTCAAAGGAACACACGCTGGTGCGGCTGGCGGACGACCAATCACTGCGCTACCGCGAGGACGTGCGCCGCCCGGTGCTGGACCTTCTGACCAATGACGAACCCGACCTGACCCGCCGGGTGCACGAAGCTGCCTTTGACCATTACGCCGCCCACTTCGACGACGCCAAGCTGGCACGTGCGGTGACTGCCGCCGAAGCGATCTATCACGGGCTGATGCTGGGGCGCGAAGGCGACGTGCTGGAACGGTTCTGGATCGGCGACGTCAACGTCGCATTGGAAAATGCAATCGACGAACTGCCGTCCGAGGGCAAAGTCTGGCTCGCGGGCAAGATGGACATCTCGCTGCCCGAGAATCTCTATGCCGAGGCCGATACCGCCCAGTGGGAACGCATGGTCGGTCCGCGCGCGCTCGCTGTCCTGCAAGAGGCCGGTTCGGCAGAGGTGCTGTCGCTGCTGTCGGATCGCGCCACCCGCAGTGATCAGAGCCCGATCACCTCGATCGAGGCCCGCTGCCTGACCTCGCTGGGCGATTTTGACGCCGCCGAAAAGCTGCTGACCGACGCGCTGGACGAATTCCCGATCAACGGCAATCCCGGCCGCAAGGCGGAATATCTCTGGCTGCTGGCCAAGAACCTGCGCGAAGCTGGCGACATGGAGCGGGCGCTCGACGTGCTGCGCGACTTGGCAGAACTGGCGGCTTCGCTGACCTCGCCGATCCCGTTGGTGCAATGCCTCGCCGCGGCGTTGGGCATCGCGCCGCCAGATTTCCCCGCGCTGCCCAACTTTCGCGCCGACCTGACCGATGCGCTGATGCGCTGTTCCGATGTCGACATCTCGCGCGAGCCGGACGTTATGCGCAACGGCTTTGCCGCGGTCGATGTTGCCAGCGCCCCGCTGCTTGGGCGCTGCGCCCTGGCCAGCCTGTCGGGGCTTTACGGCATCGTGCCCCGGCGAGAAGCCTTTCAGCCCACCGCAGAGCATGTCGCCGCCATCCTCGACATTGCCCGCGAGGCCACGACGCGACCGGAATGCGAAAAGCTGGGCAACGGGCTGCTGTCGGCGCTGAATCCGACGCAGTTGACCACCTCGGATCTGCTTCAGTCCTTCGACGTGCTGCGCCCGCCATTGGTCGAGGCGATGGACGGCCGCCCCGGCCCGGCGGCGGCCATGGCGGCCCAGGTCGTGTGGCACCTGTGCCAGATGGAAACCACGAGTTTCGCAACCGCCACCCTGGCGGGGATCGACGATTACCGGATGCCCTGGGAGGTCGAGACGATCTACCAGGCCGCCGCAGTCTAGGAGGGAAAACATGGCCTGGGTCGGATATCTGAGCCGCGACCAGTTGAAAGAGGTGCGGGTGACGCTGATCGCCGCCGACCTGTTCCAGCCACAGGTTTTCGCAGCCATCTTGGGGGTGCTGCCGAATTATTACCGCGCGCTTCTGCCCCACAATACCAACATCCCCGACGCAATGCGCATCGACCAGACGCTGGGCGCGATGAACAGCGTGGTGAACCTCAAGGGTGGCGAGGTCCCGTTGAAGCTGGTGCTGTCCCAGGCCGCCGATTATGCCGCCGACGAAGCCCACCGCAGGCTGATCGAGGACATGATCGAGGTGATTGACAACAATCGTCCCACGCCGGGGCTTCCCGCCGCCGCCGCCGCCGCCGTTGTCCTACCCGCTGCCGGCCCGCCTGCCGGAGAAACCGCCCGCGACCGTCTGCGCGCCCAACTGCCCGATCCGCGCGACGCGGAAATCACCCCCGAGGCCAAGATCGGCGATTTCGACGAGACGATTTCTGTCGATTTTCTCGAACGTGGGCTTGCCGTGGCGACATCGGTGTTCAAGATCGTGGTGCACCGGCATTTCGACGGCCAGCCGAATTTCAACGCCGGCGACGTGGCTGATCTCAGTTCGGGGACCGCCTGGGTGCTCCGCCCCGGCATTGGCATCACCAATTTCCACGTCTTCAACGCCCGTACCGACGCCGAAGGCAATGCCGCACCGGACGATTTCGCCAAACAGGCCGCCACCGCCCGCCTAATCGAGGACTACCGCGCCGAGGAGGACGACCGCGAAGGCCATCTGCTGGGCGGCGCCGCATTGCTTTATGCCGACCAGACGCTGGATTTCGCGCTTTTCCGCCTGCCCGCCGCGCTGGCCGACCGTCCGGCGCTGACCCTGCGCCGCCACCCGATCCGCAAAACCGAAGTGCAGCGCATCGGCGACCGGGTGAACGTGTTGCAGCACCCGATGGGCCGGCCCATGCGACTGGGATTCCGCAATAATTTCGTGGTGCTTGGCAACAACGACATTCTCGCCTACTTGACCGACACCAATCGCGGCTCGTCAGGCGCGCCGGTGCTGGACGACAGCTGGGCGGTGGCGGCGCTGCACGTCGGATCCCAAGCGATATCGGTGCCGGATATCAAGCTGATGGGGGTCGAGATACGGCGCGAGAATTTCGGCGTGCCGGTCAAAACAATCCTCGCCCATGTCGAGGCGAAAGCGCCGGATGTCTTTGCCGAAATTGGCGGTTGACGCGCCGCCGGCCCGGTGACCTGCGACATTGATTTCGGGCCGGATCCTACTTTCGGCGTACGAACCGCCGGTCATGCCAGCCCGCGCCCTCGGCACATTCCTGCGGACAAACCACCAGCCCGCCACCAAGCGCCCTTGCCCCGTCCGGCACCGCGCCCTCGACCAGCCGCAAACGGCCCAGTTCCACCGCGTCGGCCAGTTTCTCGCCACCTTCCGCTTCGGTCAGTTCCGCCAACACGCCGGCATCATCGGTTGCCAGGAACACCGTATCGCCCTGATAGACCCAACTGGTCCATGGCGATCGGAACGCCGCCGCCAGAAGCGCGCTTTCGGCCACGTCGCCCGGCAGGCGCAAAACGCTGACCTCGTGCCGCCACGGCGCCTGGGGACGCCCTTCTGGAATGCCGACCTGTTCGCGCAAGGCGCGCGCCAGTTCCACCGCCGGGCCCGCGCCGCTGTCCATTTGTTCGGGGGAATAAAGCACCATGCCCACGGGCGGCTCACGCCCACGCAGGTCCAGCAACATCACCCGGTCGGCGGTCTTGGGACAGGGCGGCGCGCCAAGCGCCTCGGCCGCGCCCATGCCGCCCGCCTCACGCGCCACTGCGCGCAGGGCACCTGATGGCTCTTCCACCACGATGGAAAACGTCTCGGCCCCGGCCTGACGTTGCACCGCAACCGCCACACCCGCGGCTGCCACGGCATCGGGGTTCACCGCAAAGCCGTCTTGCGCCAGAAAGCCAGAGCCAAGGACAAGGCAGAACAGCCCCACCGACATCGCCTACCAGACGACCGGCGCGGCCAAGGTGCTTTCGGGTACCGCGGCCGTCGTCGACTCAAGCAGTTTCGAACGGAACATGCCGATCTGCGCCCAGATGCGTTCGACCTGGCCGTCGGTGAATTCAGTCATCCACTCGTCATCGGTATAGTTCATGTAATTGTGGATCGGGCACAGCGCCGAAGACGGCTCGGACGGGCACAAGTTAAGCGGTTGTTCGGAATCCGCCGGCTTGCCGAAATTGGGCCCCGAATGCGCCGGCGTGTCGGCCACGTCATCGCCCGGCGGGAAACAGCCGCCCTGGAAGGTGTGGTAAAGCCCCACCCAATGGCCGACCTCGTGCGTCCCGGTCTTGCCGAGGTTGTAATTGGTCACCGACCCGCCCGGCAATGTGCCATCGAGCATCAACACCCCGTCCATCTTGGGATCGCCCGCCATGTCATGCGGGAAAGTCGCCCAGCCCAACAGCCCGCCGCCCGGACGCGCGGTATAGAAATTCAGCCCCTTCGCGGGGTCAATCGCCTGGTGCATTTCCTTGCATTGGCGCTCGGCGGCAGAGCCATGGCCCATGTTGAACAGTTCCGGCTTGTCGACCTCTGTGACCTCGCTCTCATCATAACTGAAACAGACGCCGGACGGTTTGAAACTATCGTTCATAACCTTGATCTGTTCCTTGCGCTGGTCTTCGGTGATCACGCCCTGACTGCCAGACACGATATGGATGAAGCGCACCGGGATCGTCACGGACATCGTCGATTCGGCAATCCGGCTCGCCGCGCGGAAGCTGCGTTCGAGGTCCGACATGCGGGCAAGGTCGCCGGTGCTGAGATCTTGAGTGGCGCATCTGCGCCCAAGTATTTCATTCGCCATGGACTTTCTCCTAATATCAATATCGTTTGAAAATCGCGTCCGGCCGACCAATTCGGCCGATGCTTGAATTATACCACAAAAAGCGTACGCTCGTAAGAGGTCAGCACCATGAACGTGTGTTGCGCCCATTCAAAAGCATCTGCTCTGCTCCAAGGCGCACGCCGCGACCTTTGGGGGCAAGAGCATGTTTTCGCTTATTTAATTTTCATTGGAATCCGAATCGCGCGCCGAGTACAGCCGTGCGAGCGCCATGTGCAAATGCGGCCGGACCTGCTCGGGGCCCAAGAACATGTTCAACTTAAGCGGTAAATGTGTTATTATTCTCGAAAGTATTTGTTTAGCGCATTCTGCCGTATTTTTCCGGCGACGCATTTAAATTCACCTCACAAGGGAATTTTTGCCATGCCTCGAATTGCATTTGCCGGATCCGTAATTGCTGCCGCCCCTGCCGACACCGATGTCCCAGTCGGTGCGATGGAATTCAAGTATCCTTGGAAGGCACTCGAACCGGGTGAGGTTGCGCCGAAATTCTACACCATCGCCGCCGGGATTTTCCTTCTCGCGCAAGGGACAGACAGTCAGGGCAACCCAACCGTCACGGTCGATTCCGACAGCCTGCGGCCCGACCAGCAGGCCCGTCAGACCACCGATGGCAAGTTTGACGTCATCGTCGTCTGTTTTGGCCCGGTGTTCTGGATCCTGACCCAAGCCGTGCGCGACGAACGCCGCGACCGGCCCGACCCACGGGTGCAGGCCATCTTGGCGCGTCTCTCGCCCGGCGGCACGTTTTTTTTCGCCGCGCCCGAAGGAATCCTCGTCCTCGATCGCGGTCTGGAACGGTGCAGCGCGCCGGGCGATAGGCTGGCGCCGATTCCACCCAATTTCGACGCCATGCAAAAGCCCCCCGCCCCTTCGATGTTGTGGGCGTTCTGCGTCAGATCTGTAACTCGGATGAAATGGGAAACGCTTTAATCCGCACCTGCATATTTGCAGGAAAGCCCTTGAAAGGACATCGCCATGACCTTCGATTTTACCGGCACCTGGAGCTATCGCAGCCTTCACAACAATCCCGATCTCGCGACTCCGTTCAACGATCTGGCCTTTGGTGCGGGCACGCTGGTGCTGACCAAACCGGCACCGGGCAAGATCGGCGGCACCCTCGGCGGCACCGGCTGGTCGCTCGACCTCGACGGGACCATGACGGCGGGGACGCCGCCCACCCTGCGCTGGCAGGGACGCGGCGTGATCGGCGGTGAGGAATGGGTTTACGACTACCTTGCCTATCCGGTGCCCGACTGGCCCGACGGAATCGATCAGGTCTGCACCCTCGTCGGCTCCATCATCCGTACCGAGCCGCACTCCGACGGCCAAGCCGAGGCCGGCTATACCGCCACCATCTATGCGGTGCGCCAATAGGCTGAAGTCACCAAAGCGATTTCTGACAAAACAAGGGAGTTCCGACATGGCATATTCATTCACCCGCAAGAACGTCTACGACGGCGGCGATTGGGCCGATCCGATCCTGTGGTACGCCCGTGGCGTCAAGGCGATGAAGACCCGCCCGCTCAGCGACCCGACGAGCTGGAATTTCTATGCCGCGATCCATGGCATCCGACGCTGGGTGTGGGATTTCTACGGCTTCACACAGGCCTCCGATGCCGATCCCGCCGCATCCGTGGTTGGCACCTACTGGTTCCAGTGCCAGCACCAGAGCTGGTATTTCTTGCCCTGGCACCGTGGCTATCTTCTGGCGCTGGAAAACCAGCTTCGGGAAGAGATCGCCACCCTCGGCGGCCCCGCCGATACTTGGGCTCTGCCCTATTGGAATTATTTCGGCACCAACCAGAATGCCCTGCCGTCTGCCTTCCGCTCGACCGACTGGCCCGACGGCAACGACAACCCGCTGTTCGTGACCCAGCGCTGGGGACCGCTCAGCACCGCGACGCCTTTCGATGTTGGCAGCGTGACCAATCTCACCCCGCTGGGCGATCCGATCTTTACCGGGCCGGGCGGTGGTGGCTCGGTCGGCTTTGGCGGGCCGGAAACCGGATTCAACTGGAACGGCGGCACCAGCGGCGGGGTCGAGATGAACCCACACAACTTCATCCACGGCCTGATCGGCGGTGAAGACGCGTCTCAGCAGTTCCCCCCCGGCACGCCCTTTGCCGGCAGCAATCTCTATGGCGTGATGGGCGATCCATCGGCGGCGGCGCTGGATCCGATCTTCTACCTGCACCACTGCAATATCGATCGGCTCTGGGAAAGCTGGAACTCCTTCCCGTCCGGCAAACCCGCGCCCAATCCCACCGACTGGAAGAACCCGGTCAACTCCAACTGGCAGAAAGGCCCGGCAAATATCGGCCAACGCAAGTTTGCCATGCCGAAACCCGACGCCAGCGAATGGGTCTATACCCCCGAAGAGATGCTGAGCATTGCAAATCTGGGTTATGATTATCAGGACCTGACCCCGAGCGCAGCCGCCGTGACCACGCTTACCGTTGCGGCCCGCATGACCAACCTCGGAAAGGCCGCAGGCACAGGAGGTGCCCCAATGTCAGCGCAAACCAAGGTCGAAATGATCGGCGCAAGCGAGGATGGCCTGTCGCTGTCGGGCGCTACTGCCAAACGCGCCGTGGTTCGCACCATGCCCGAAGCGCGCGCCCGCGTGACCGAGAGCCTGGCCGACGCCCGCACCGTTCCAGACCGGGTGTTCCTCAACCTGGAGAACATCACCGGGCTGGCGGATGCGACGATCTTTCATGTCTATGTCGGCCTTCCCGAAGGCGCCGATCCGGCCGACAACGCCGAGCACCGCGCCGGTGCGGTGTCGCTCTTCGGCGTGTCCGAGGCCAGCGACCCGGCTGGGCGTCATGGCGGCGGCGGCATTAATGCTACGCTGGAGATCACCGATATCGTCGACAAGCTGCACCTCGGCGGCAATTTCGATGTCGAGGAACTGTCGGTCCAGATCGTACCGATGGGCAACATCTCCGAAGCCGCCAAGGTGCGGATCGGTCGGATCAGCATCTATCGGCAGTTCGATTGAGCCCGGTCGTCACTTCGGCAGGGCGGGCGCGGTTGGCGGTCGGCCTGCCGCTCGCGCTCCTTGTCCTGCCCGCCTGGGGGCTGCTGGCGCTTGGCAGCGGCGGGTTCGCCCTGCCAGCGCTCTGTTCGTCCGAGCTGCTCTGGTCGGTGCCCTCGCCCGAAAGCTTCGCCTTTTTCTTTGCTTACGTCCCGCCCCTGTCGCTGGCGCTAGGATGGGCGCTGATGGTGGCGGCGATGATGCTGCCGACGCTGGCCGACACACTGGGCCATGTCTGCGCCCGCAGCTTTGTGCGCCTGCGCCCTTGGTTGGTGGCGCTGGTTATCTCCGGATATGGGCTGACCTGGCTTCTGGCGGGTGCGGTCTTTCTCTCCCTCGCACTGGGTCTGCGTCTCGCCTCGGGTGGCAGCACGTGGCCCTTCCTCACCGCCCTTGCGGTCGCCGCCCTGTGGCAGGTGTCGCCCTGGAAGCAGGCCGCGCTCAACCGTTGCCACCGCCGCCCGCTTCTGGCGGCCTTTGCTCCGCACGCCTTGGGCGACGCGTTGCGGCTGGGGGTGAGCAACGGCGGCTGGTGCCTGGCCACTTGTTGGCCTCTGATGATGGTCAGCCTGCTGGCGCCGTCCCATCATTTCGCGACAATGGCGCTGGTCTCGCTCTATATTTGGGCCGAGCGGCTCGATCCACCGCGCGCCCCTGACTGGCGGCTGCGTCTGCCGTTGCGGGCGTTGAGACTGGCCCGGAGAGCCCTGTGACTCCGCGACGGATCCGTCGCGATCCTTAATGTCTTTGCCCAAGGCATCCCGACAAGGCAGACCCGATTCAACAGACCGTGTTGCACCGATCAGTCAACGACTGGAACACGGCCTTGCGCCATGTCTTGCGTCTGTCGCAACGGCTACTTGCAGCCACGCTCAGCGTCAGGCAAAGCATGAACGCCATGTCCCAAGGCTTCGGCTGCCCACCTCGGATTGGACGACGGGAGCAACCCACTCGTCGAGCGTTTCATCCGTGATCCAGATGATCAAATCGTCCCGCTGCCGAACGCCTTCATCGTACTCAGCCAGTTCGCCACCTCTCACATCATCGGAGCCGATAGAATCTACAGCCCTATGTTGACGCTTTGTCAAAAAGAAATTTCGTGCAATAATCAGGCATTGATCCAAGTTACTTTAGGGGGAGCCATGATTTCCCGCGAGAGACGCCAGTACGCCGCGCGATCCGCAGCAACCGGCGCCGCCTTACGGCGGAGAACTTGCAGCGCCGCCTGCATCGCCCTGGCCGCCTTGACGGCGACTTGGGCCGGCGCAGAAACGCCGAACTATCCTGTCGAGACGATGCCGCTGGAACGCACTGACGGCCTGCCGATAGGCTTCGCGATCGACCCAGCGCACTTCACCAGCTTAGCCGCGACCGTGTTGGGCGCCGACTCCACCGCCGCCGACCAGACGGCGCTGCACGCCGCCCTCGCGTCCTACGAGGTGCGGCTGTCCGGTGACGCCGCCATCCGCCAGTCGACGGTCCCCGCCGGCTTCGGCCGGGTTGACGCGCTGAACCATATCACCAACGCTCTGGCCTTCCGCGACCTCGGCGCGCCCGAGAACCTCCGCGCCGCCGTCGCCCCGGTCAGCTACCCCTTTCTCTGGGCTACTCCGCAGTCCGACTGGGTGCAGTGGAACCCGGTCGCCTCAGGCCCGCTCGGTCGCAACGTCGGCGAAGTGCTCGGCGTGTTCGGCGCCGCCGACCTACGCTCGGACAGCCCACTGATGTTCAAGCCCACGGCGCTGCTGCCGCAACTGATCCTGCTCGAGGACTGGATCGAGGGTCTGAAGTCGCCGCGCTGGCCGGAAGCCTATCTTGGCCCTGTAGACGCCGACCTGGCCGAGACCGGCCGGAC
>RCMY010003362.1_pt1 | contig 14161 bp, 11 predicted proteins | sample 2041341 | NCBI WGS metagenome assembly RCMY01 (sample SAMN09708234, study PRJNA481090) | Marine sediment metagenome, whole genome shotgun sequencing project.
GACGGGTTCACCGGCGACCTCCTCGACGTCGCCCACGGTGACGGTGGCACCCATGGCCTCCAGCACGTCGACAACGCCGATCCGGGTCGGGTTGGCGAGGACGCCGTCGACGACGATGTCCTGGTCACCCAGCGCCCCGGCCACCAACCAGAAGGCGGCGCTGGAGGGATCGCCGGGCACCGTGATCGTGGCACCCCGGGTGAGCGTGCCCGGGCTGACGGTCACGATCTCGACGCCGTCATCGGTCACCTCGACGTCGACCATGAGCCCGAGGCCCCGCAGCATGCGTTCGGTGTGGTCGCGGCTCACCAGGGGCGAGCGGACCGTGGCGGTGATCCCGGCACCGACGGCGGCCAGCAGGACGCAGGACTTGACCTGGGCGCTGGCGACCGGACTGTCGTAGATCGTCGGGTGCAACGCACCGCCGGTGACGACCAGGGGCGGCGTGCCGCCGGGAGCGGTCTCGACCACGGCCCCCAGCTGGCGAAGTGGCACGGCCACGCGCTCCATGGGCCGGGTGGTCAGGCTGTGGTCACCGATCAGCGTCGAGGTCCCGGCGATGCTGGCCGCCACGCCGGCGAGCAGTCGCATCGCCGTCCCGGAGTTGCCGCAGTCGAGTGGCCCGGACGCGGGCCCGGGGCGGCCCATGACGGTGCCCGCAAGTCCGCCGTCGACCATGGTGAGGTCGACCTGGACGCCCATGGCACGCAGGACCTCGGCCGTGGACTGCACGTCACCCGAAGGAGCGAGCCCCGACACGGTGGCGCCCCCGGCCAAGGCGCCGATGATCAGGGAACGATGCGAGATCGACTTGTCGCCGGGCACGCGGAGTCGACCGCCGAGGGTGCCGGGGTGGACGCGGACGCGATGGATGGCCATGGGTGCCTCAGCGCCGTTCGATGTGGGAACGCAGACCGCGGCCCGCGAGGGCCTCCTGCGCACGGTGGGCAACGTCCAACCCGTCGACCGCCAGGATCAACGAACCGCGCGCGCCGTCCGAGGCGTGGCGCATCGCCACGTCCTCGACGTTGATGGACGCCTCGGCCATCGTGGCGGTGACCTCTGCGAGCGCGCCGGGACGGTCGGGGATCGGCACGACGACGTCCACGGACGCGGCGACGAGGCCGCGACGCGGCAGCGCCCGCCTGGCGGTCCTGGCGTTGTCCAGCAGCACGTGGACCGCGTCCCAGGCCTGCTCATCCACGGCTGCCCGCAGCGAGGCGAGGCGTTCGACGAAGCCGTCGAGCGCTGCGAGAACGGACTGGCGGTTGTCCGTCAGGATCGGGACCCACAGATTCGGGTCACTGGCGGCGACTCGTGTGACGTCCCGGAAGCCCCCGGCAGCGACTCGCAGCGGCGCCCCGTCCAAAGCGGCCGCGTAGTCCATCAGGACCGAGGCGAGGATCTGTGGCAGGTGACTTGCCACCGCGACCAACCGGTCGTGCTCATCCGGTGAGACGGCGAGGATGCGGGCACCCATCGCCACGACGTGACCAGCCAGCAGCGAGAAGTCACCGTCGTTCGTCGCCGCTGTCGGCGTGAGCAGCCAGGTCGCTCCCTGGAAGAGCGTGGGGTCGGCGGCCGCGACGCCCGAGTTCTCGGAACCTGCCATCGGATGCCCGCCGATGAAGGCCCCGTGGCCGTGCAGGGCGGCCTCGACCTGGGCGACCAGGGGCGACTTGACGCTGGCCACGTCGGTGACCAGGGCGTGCACCTCGAGGTGAGGTGCCACCTGGCTCGCGACCGCGACCAGTTGGTGAGGCGGCACCGCGAGCACGACGAGGTCGGCGCCACGCACGGCATCCTCGATGGTGTCCGCGACCCGGGTTCCGACACCCAGGACACGTGCCCGGGCCCGGCTGTCCGGGTCGTTGTCATGGACGACGACCTCGTCGACACGGTCCAGTGCCTGCGTCGCCAACGCGAAGGAGCCGCCGATCAGCCCCGTGCCGATGACGGCCACGCGACGGAACGACGAGGTCGGACGATCCCGACCCGGGGCGACGGTCATCGCCGGGACCCACCCTTGCCCTGTCCCCCGCCCTTGCCGCCGGAACCGCCGTGGCCGTGGGGCCCGCCTCGACGGCGACGCTCCTCGCGCGAGGCGGTCGTCGACGCACGGACCTGGCCCTTGGTGCGGCCGTCCTTCTTGCGCTTGGGCCCACCCTGCACCGCGGACTTCAGCGTCCCGACCTCATGGGGGGTGAGGAACCGCCACTTGCCCTGGCGAAGCTCGCCCAGATCCACGCCGCCGTAGGCGACACGCGCCAGGCGAAGCAGGTTGACGTCGCAGGCCTGGAACAGTCGCCGGACCTCGCGCTTGCGACCTTCGGTCATGATGACCTCGATCAGCGATTCCTGTCCCGTCTGCTCGACGAGGCGCACCGACTGTGGCTTGGCGAACCCGTCCTCGAGTTCCGCGCCGTCGCGCAGCCGCTGGATCGCCAACTTGCGCACGGCGTTGGCGAGAACCAAGTAGGTGCGCGGCACCTCGTAGCTGGGGTGCATCAACTGGTGTGCGAGGTCACCGTCATTGGTCAGCAGCAGCAGACCCTCGGTGTCCATGTCCAGCCGTCCGACCGGGAAGAGGCGCTGGTCGAGGTTGATGAGGTCCAGGACCGTGGGCCGTCCCTCGGGGTCGTCGGCCGTCGTGAGCACGCCCTGTGGCTTGTTCAACATCACGTAGACGTGGCCGGTGTCGACGGCGACACGTTCGCCGTCGACGCGGATGTCCGCCGTCGGCAGGACCTTCTCGCCGAGTTCGGCCGGCCGCCCGTCCACGGAGACGCGACCCTCGCGGATCAGGTCCTCCGAGGCGCGTCGGCTGGCGATCCCCGCCGCGGCGAGGAGCTTCTGGAGCCGCTGTGGCTCGTGGGTTTCACTCATCGTCGTTGTCCTGTGGCGCGGTGGCCGGGGTGGCGTCGCCTGCGGGTGCCGCAGCGTCGTCATCAATGGTTGGTGCGGCGAGATCGGTCGGATCCGCCGGGTCGTTGTCGTCCGGGTCGTCCGACTCCGGGTCGGGGCGCTCGGAGGCGCTGACGGCCTCCTGCAAGCGCTTCATCGCGGACTTCGCGGCGGCCTCGAGGCGGTCGCTCAACTCGTCCATGGCATCGTCGCCGCCAGCCGAGCGTCGCGGCGTCGGTGCCGGCATCGGCGGCGGGGCGTCGGGGTCCCAGCTGGAACGTCCCGTGGCCGGCAGGTCGCGCCCCTCGGCGATGAGCCGGCGGGCGCGTGACAGGTCATCGAGACGAGGCTCGTCTGGCGCGGCGTCGGGGAGGTGGTCGGCAATGTCCGGCAGTTCATTGAGGGACGTGAGTCCCAGCTTCTCGAGGAGCATCGGCGTGGTGCCGTAGAGGATCGGCTGCCCCGGCGCCTCGGCCCGCCCGAGCTCCTGCAGGAGGCCACGAGCGACCAGCGAGCGAATGGCGCCGTCGGCGTTCACACCGCGGATGTCCGACACGTCGGCACGCTGGATCGGTTGCTTGTAGGCGACCACGGCGAGGGTCTCGAGAGCGGCCTGCGTCAGCCGGCCCGATCGGCCGGCCAGCACGAAGCGTTCGACGACGTGGCGGGTGCCGGGAGCCGTGCTCATCCGCCAACCGATGCCGACCTCACGCAGGGCCAGCCCGCGGCCCTGGTCCACGTAGCGCTGCTGCAGGTCGAGAACGGCCGGTCCGACCTCCTCGGGCTCTGCACCGATGAGCTCGGCCATCACGTCGACCGCCAACGGCTCGGTGGCCAGGTAGAGCAGGGACTCGACGGCGGCCTGGATCTCCTCCGCGGTGACCGGGGCTGAGGCGACCGTCGTGGCGGTCGGCGCGACCTCTGGCTCCTCAATCCCCTCGTCGAGCACGGAGTCCTCGCTGGGCAGCGACTCCTCGCTGGGAGCGGACGCGGACGAGTCCGAGGACACGGAGGAGTCCCGCGACGCAGCGGAGACCGCCGAAGCGTCGTCGCGCTCGTCGTCGACGGTGGTGTCGAGGTCAGACATGGTCGGCTTCCTGGGGCGTTGCATCGGCTGGGTCGGACGAGTCCGTGGGTGCCGCAGCGGGACCGGTGAGGTCATCGACGTCGACGACCTCGGCGGCTTCGGGTTCAGGCTCGGTCGGGGCGTCGTAGTCGTCCACGATCACCGTGAGGTCGCCACCCTCGTCGATGCGCTCGACGGTGAGGTCACCGCGAAGGTCGGGCTGCGCGAGATCGAGCTGGCCGAGCTTGTAGAGCTCCAGCATGGCGAGGAACAGCACGACCCGCTCGTTGCGTGGTCGGCGGTACGACATCTCGCGGAAGGTCGTGCGATCGCCGCGGCCCGGGAGACGGCCCAGCAACTGGGCGGCGGCCTCCCGAATCGAGAGGGTGCTGCGACGCAGGTGGGACAGGTCGACCTGCTCGACGGTCGGCGGTTGGAGCGCGATCGCGGCCAACCGTGCCAGCCCGGCGGCGTCGACCGGGAGCTGGACCTCGGGCACGAGGCGGGCGAGGTCGCTGTCGAGGACGACGTCCCGCACGACGAACCACTCGTTGGCGCCCAACTGGTCGCGCAGCACCTCGGCGACTTGCCGGAAGGCCCGGTACTCCAACAGTCGCGCGTAGAGCATGTCCCGGGCGTCGGCAAGCAGATCCTCGAACTCGTCCTCGTCGTCCGAGGGCAGCAGACGCGCCGCCTTGAGCTCGATCAGGGTGGCCGCGACCACGAGGAACCGGGTTGCGGTCTCGAGGTCGACCTCGCCGATGTTGCCGAGGGTCGCCAGAAAATCCGCCGTGATGTCGGCGAGGTCGACCTCCATCACGTCCACCTGCCGCTTGGCGATCAGGTGCAGCAGAAGGTCGAAGGGTCCCTCGAAGACGGCGAGGGAGACCTGGTAGGTCATGGTGGGTCCTGGCGGGCGCAGCTCACGCGGGGCCGAGCGACAGGGAAGTGCGGGAAGCTGTGGAGGTTAGCCCCTCACCCCACGACAGCATGCAGCAGTGGGACGGCGTCGACCGGATCGTCCCCGATGACCAAGGCCTCGATGACCTTCGCCGCAGCAGCGTCCGCGCCGGCCCGGTCCGCCGCGTGCACGCGAGCGATGGGCTGGCCGACCTCGACCTCGTCGCCGATCCGGACCAGCACCTCGAGCCCGACCGCCGGGTCGACCACGTCATCGAGGGAGAGCCGTCCCGCACCCATCCGCACGCTGAGCAGACCCAGGTCCTTGCAGGCCACGTGGGCGAGGTTCCCGGCGCGGGGCGCCGGCACGTCCTGGATGATCGGCGCCGACGCGAGGACGGCGTCGGGTTCGTCGATGGCTCGCACATCCCCGCCCTGCGCCGTGACCATGGCGCGGAAGGCTTCCAGGGCGCGGCCGTCGTCCAGGGCCGCGGTGGCGGACGCGACGCCGTTCTCGTCCCCGGTCAACTCCAGCATGCGAGCTGCGAGGGCGATCGACACGTCGCGCAGGGCGCCGGCACCGCCCTGCAGGATGCGGACGGCTTCGCGGACTTCCAGCGCATTGCCGATGGCCCGCCCCAGGGGTTGTGACATGTCCGTGACGACGGCCGACGTCCGGCGACCGTGGGCCTCGCCGATGCCCACGCACAACTCGGCCAGGTCACGCGCGACATCCGGGGCCGGCAGGAACGCCCCGTCCCCGACCTTGACGTCGAGCACCACGGTCTGCGCCCCGCCCGCCAGCTTCTTCGACATGATGCTGGCCGCGATGAGTGCTCGCGACGGCACCGTCCCGGTCACGTCCCGCAGGGCATAGGTCCGCTTGTCGGCCGGCACGATGTCCGCCGTGGCTGCCGCGACCGCAAGGCCGACCGACTCCACCTGGTCGCGGACCTCGGCGGGACTCAGATCCACGCGCAGCCCCGGGATGGCCTGCAACTTGTCCAGGGTCCCGCCCGTGTGCCCGAGCCCGCGGCCCGACAACTTCGCCAACTGTCGACCGCAGGCAGCCACGATCGGTCCGACCACGAACGTCGTGGTGTCGCCGACGCCGCCGGTCGAGTGCTTGTCCACCGTGGGACCCCGCAGGCTGGAGAGATCCACGACCTCGCCCGAGGCGACATACGCATCCGCCAAGGCGGCGGCCTCTGCGACCGTGAACCCCTGCAGGACCCCGGCCATGAAGAAGGCCGCCATCTGGGCATCGGAGACCTCATCGGCGAGATACGCCCGGACCATCCCCGCGATCTGGTCGCCCGGGACCTCCCGGCCGTCGCGCTTGGATTCGATGACGGAAACGGCGTCGAACACAGTCACTCCGAGGGTGGATCGTCGATGCGGGCACGAGGGTGCGCCCGCTCGTAGACGTCACGCAACCGCGTCTGGCTGACCATGGTGTAGATCTGCGTGGTCGCCACCGAAGCGTGCCCCAACAACTCCTGCACGTCGCGTACGTCGGCGCCCCCGTCCAGCAGGTGCGTGGCGAAGGAGTGGCGCAGGGTGTGCGGCGAGATGTCCCCCGCGAGCCCGGCCCGGTCGGCGTGGCGGCCCACCACCTGCCAGGCGCCCTGCCGCGAGAGCCGCTTGCCTCGCAGGTTGAGGATCAGGCCGGGGCCCTGCGGGTCGAGACCCGGTCGGCCCCGGACCAGCCAGGTCTCGATCGCGCTGCCGGCGGCGCGTCCGTACGGCACGATGCGTTCCTTGCCGCCCTTCCCGCGGACGCGCACCAGCCGATCCTGCCGGTCGACGTCGTCGAGGTCCAGGCCGATCGCCTCGCTGATGCGCAGACCCGCCCCGTAGAGCAACTCCAGCAGGACCCGGTCGCGCATGGGGCCCGGCCCCTCCCCCGGGACCGCCAACAGTTCTTCGACGTCGTCCATCGACAACGCCTTGGGCAGCGGCCTCGGGGCGGTCGGCGCGTTGACCCGAGCAGCGACGTCGACCTCGACCATGCCCTCTCTGGCGAGGAAGCGATGCAGACCGCGGACGGAGACCGTCATGCGTGCGATCGACGAACTCGCGTAGGCCTTGTCCGCCGGCGAACCGGCGCCACTGAGCCAGACGACGAAGCCCTGCACGATCTCCGCGTCGGCCGCCAGTGGGTCCGTGATCCCGATGCCGGCGAGGTACTCGGCGTAGCGCGTCAGGTCGCGGCGATAGGCGGCCAGGGTGTTGTCGGACAGCCCCCGCTCGACGTGGAGGTGGTCAAGGAACCGCAGCATCGTCGCCGGGAGGGCGACCTGTCCGCGCTCCGGTGGGGCCACGGTCGCGATGCTCAGGCCAGGGCCGTGGTCGGGTCCACGAAGTCCATCCCGTGGGCCTCGGCGACGCCCAGGTTGGTGACGTTGCCGCCGGCCGTGTTCAGCCCTTCGCGAAGCAGGACGTCGCCGCGGAGCGCGCCCATGGCGTCCTTCGCCAGGCGGATGGCGTACGGCATCGTCACGTTCGTCAGCGCGTAGGTCGAGGTGTGGGGCACGGCCCCGGGCATGTTCCCGACGCAGTAGTGCACGACGCCGTCGACCTCGTAGGTCGGGTCGGAGTGCGTGGTCACGTGGCTGGTCTCGAAGCACCCGCCCTGGTCGATCGAGATGTCGACCAACACGGCACCGGGTCGCATCGTGGAGAGCATGTCCCTGGTGACGACCCGGGGCGCCTTGGCACCCGGCACCAGGACAGCGCCGATCACCATGTCGGCGCGCTGGATCAGTTCCTCGACCGTGAGGACGTTGGACATCAGCGTCGAGATCTTGCCCTGGTGGATCGAGTCGATGTAGCGCAGCTTGCCGATGTCGAGGTCCAGGACGTAGACGCGTGCCTCCATCCCGGCGGCGATCCAGGCAGCGTTCATCCCGGCGACGCCAGCCCCGATCACGATGACGTTCGCCGGCGCCACACCGGAGACGCCACCCATCAGGACGCCGCGTCCGCCGTTGGGTCGCTCCAGCGTTGCAGCGCCGACCTGGGGCGCCATCCGGCCAGCGACCTCGGACATCGGTGCCAGCAGCGGCAGCCCGCCGTCACGACCACGAACGGTCTCGTACGCGATCGACGTGGTTCCCGCGTTGACCAGCGCCTCGGTCAGCGGCTTGTCTGCTGCGAGGTGGAGGTAGGTGAACAGCGTGAGGTCGCTGCGCAGGAAGCCGTACTCCTGGGCGATCGGTTCCTTGACCTTGAGCACGAGTTCTTGGGACCAGGCGTCCTCGGCGGTGGGCACGATCGTGGCGCCCGCGCTGACGTAGTCCACATCGGGGATCGACGAGCCGGCGCCGGCATCACGTTCGAGGTGGACCTGGTGGCCGTTCTCGACCATTTCCCGGACGCCCGCCGGCGTGATGGCCACCCGGTACTCGTTGTTCTTGACCTCTGAGGGCACGCCGATGCGCATGTGTCTGGCTCCCGGTAACCGGCGCGGAAAGGTGCTGCGCCGTTGATGAGCTGACCCTACGCCCCGTCCGTGGTGCCCTGTCGGCATTGCGACACGTCGTTCAATGTCCGCCCACGGACGGACATCCGGCCGTCAACGGCCCTCGGCGCGCAGCAGTCCGATGATGGTCTTGGCGTCGGTGATCGTCCCGTCGCGGACCGCCGCCAGCGCCACGTCCAGCGGCCAACGCAGCAACTCCATGTCGGCTTCTTCGCCCGAGGCCGTGAAGCCCGCAGGACGATCCGCGCCCTCCAGTTGCGTGCCCAGATAGAGGTGGGTGACCTCGTCGGTCCAGCCCACGGAGTTGTGGAACGTCCCGAGGAGTTCGAGCTTGCCGGCGACGTGACCGATCTCCTCGATCAACTCACGGTTGGCCGCGGCCTCCACGTCCTCGCCGTCGACGTCCAACTTCCCGGCAGGGATCTCCACGACATAGGTGCCCAGGGCGTGGCGATACTGGCGAAGCAGGACGACCGTCCCGTCGTCCATCAGTGGGACGACGGCCACGGCGCCGGTGTGCTCCACGACCTCACGGGTGGCCGTGCCACCGTCGGGCATGGAGACCTCGTCGGCACGCACGGAGAAGAACCCGCCGGCGTAGGGGTGTGTCGTGGAAACGGTCTCGAACCAACCGGACATGCGAGGACCTCGTCGTCGTGGGGTCGACGTCAGAAGTTCGCGTCGAGGAAGGACGTCACCGCGGCGCCGTACGCCTGCGGATCATGGTTCCACGAGCGGACGTGATCGACGCCGGGCACGCGAACGTACGTCACACCGCGGGGGTCTTGGGCCGCCAGCCGCTCCGAGGGACCCACCGGGACGAAGGTGTCGTCCGGCCCGTGGAACAAGAGGATCGGCCGGGGCTGCTCGGCCAGGCTGTCGACCAGTTCGCCCCGGCCGAAGTCGAAGCCGCGCGTGCGGGCGAAGAGATACGCAGACTCCAACACTGGACGGACCAGCACGTTCGGGATGCCAGCCAGCCTGGCCTGCAACACCATGGCGTCGTCGAGGCCGATCAGCGGGCTGTCGAGGATGACGGCATCCACGCGGTCGGCGACGTCCCCGTCAGCGAGCAGATGGCCGACCAGCGCGGCGCCCTGGCTGTAGCCGACCATCAGGAGCCGCGAATCACGCGGCACGGCCGGATCCATGATGGCGACGGCGACGTCGAGCCACTCCTTGCTGCCAAAGGTCGCGACCCCGTCCTCCGGGTCCGGTGCGACACCATCGCCGCGATGGGACGGGACGAGGATCCCGTACCCCAGGGGCTGCAGGATGGTCGCGATCCGCAACATCTCATCGCGAGCGCCGCCCCGTCCGTGGACGAGCACTGCCACGGGGCCACCGTCGACGGCCGGCGGAACCCACCACGCCGGGGCGATGCCGCCCGGGATCGCGATGTCCAACACCTCGACCTCCACGCCGAGTGCCTCCGACGGCTGGCCGGGCGCGACGGCGTACTCGTCGATGCGGACCGCGGTGGCGTGCGCGGGCGAAACGCCGGTCACCAGTTGGAAGTCACGCGTGACGCAGGTGCCCTCAGCGCCCGGCTCTGGGCACGCGCCGACCTCGGCCGGTCCCGTGAGCAGGCCGTAGCCGCCGGGATAGAGCAGGCCGAGGGTGTCGAGTTGGGCGTTGCCCGACGGGTCCTCGCCCACGGCGATGGTGATGCGCCCGTCCACGATGGCGCCGACCACGAGTTCCTCGGGCGTCGTGACGCGAGCACCGCCGGGCTGGAGCGCCTGCCCGGCGTAGTACCAACCCGCCCCGACGATGCCGAGGACGACGACCAGGACGGCACCGATCAGGGCCCGCTTCAACGGTCGGCGACCTGGTGGCTCAGTGCCTCCTCGACCTCGCCCTGCGTGGGCTCGTCGAGGTCGACCGGCAGGCGGCCCTGGGTCTGACGACGGTTTTCCTTCGCCGCCGACATGAACCCGTCGAAGAGCGGGTGCGGACGGTTGGGCCGCGACAGGAACTCGGGGTGCGCCTGGGTTGCGACGAACCACGGGTGGTCGGCCAACTCGATGAACTCGACCAAGCGGTCGTCGGGCGAGACACCGCTGAACACCAGCCCGGCGGCCTCCAGTGCCGGCCGGTAGCGGTTGTTGACCTCGAAGCGGTGACGGTGGCGCTCGTAGACGACCGGCTCGCCGTAGGCCTCGCGGACCTTCGTGCCGTCGAGCAGCTTGGCCGGGTACGAACCAAGGCGCATCGTGCCGCCCTTGTCCTCGACGTCCCGCTGGTCGTGCATGAGGTGGATGACCGGCTCTGCGGTCGTGGGCTCGAACTCGGCGGAGTGGGCGTTCGGCAGGCCGGCGAGGTTGCGCGCAACGTCGATGACGGCGCACTGGAGCCCGAGGCACAGCCCCAGATAGGGGACGCCATGCTCACGGGCGAACTTCGAGGCCGCGACCTTGCCCTCGACACCGCGGTAGCCGAAGCCACCCGGTACGACGACGCCGTCCGCGCGGCCGAGCTTGTCCGTTGCTCCCTCGATCTCGAGCTCGTCGCTGGAGACCCAGCTCAGTTCCAGCTGGCTTCCGTGCCGGATCGCGGCGTGACGCAGGGCCTCGACCACGGACAGGTACGCGTCCGGCAGTTCGATGTACTTGCCGACGAGGGCGATGTGGATCGGTTCACGCGCCGCCTTCGTGCGGTTGACCAGGCGGGTCCAGTCCGTCAGGTCCGGCTCCACCTCCGGGAGCCCGAGGCGACGGACGACCACGCGGTCCAGGCCCTCGGCGCGCATGTTGAGCGGGACCTCGTAGACGCTGTCCACGTCCAGGGCGGCGATGACGGCGTCGAGTTCGACGTCGCACTGCAGGGCGACCTTGCGCTTGATCGCGTCATCGAGGTCGCGGTCGGCGCGAAGGACCAGCACGTCGGGCTGGATTCCGATGGACCGGAGCTCGCGCACGGAGTGCTGGGCCGGCTTCGTCTTGAGTTCACCCGAGGCGGCGATGTACGGCACCAGGGCGCAGTGGATGTAGCAGATGTTCTCGCGGCCGACGTCGTAGCGCATCTGACGGATGGCCTCGAGGAAGGGAAGGCCCTCGATGTCGCCGACCGTGCCGCCGACCTCGGTGATGACGACGTCGGCGTCCTCGGCCACGGCGTGGACGCGATCCTTGATCTCGTTGGTGATGTGCGGGATGACCTGGACGGTCTTGCCCAGGTAGTCGCCGCGGCGCTCCTTGGCGATGACCGACTGCCAGATCTGGCCGCTGGAGACCGAAGACCCTCGCAGCAGTTGCACGTCGACGAAGCGTTCGTAGTGCCCGAGGTCGAGGTCCGTCTCACCGCCGTCGTGGGTGACGAAGACCTCGCCGTGCTCGAACGGGTTCATCGTGCCGGGATCGACGTTGATGTACGGATCGAGCTTCTGCATCGTGACGCGCAGACCGCGTTCCTTGAGCAGGCGACCCAGCGAGGCGGCCGTGATGCCCTTGCCAAGAGCGGAGGAGACCCCTCCGGTGACGAAGATGTGCTTGGCCTGCACCACGAGGACCTCCACGGCCGTCGCGGCGACGGGATGCCCGAGCGCGGCCAAAGGGACGGTATCGACGAGCCCGGGCCCACGGCAACGACCGCGCGCGGACGGGACCGATCGGACGTCAGTCGGTTGTCGGCTGCCCGGGGGGCTTGACCTCGATGTGCACGTGGCCATAGCGGTCGGGCTCGGTGTAGCGATCCACCTGGCTGGAGAAGGGGAAGACGTTGGCCTCCTCGGCCAGGATCGTCTCCCCACCCACGACCCGGTCGCCGGTGCGGATGTCCACGCCACGCACGTGGATCAGCACGATTCGCAACTCCGGCGCATCGTCGGGCTGGATCTCGATCCGCGTGTCCTCGTACCGGCCGTACAGCTGGTACTTCCGGACGTCCGTGACGGTCCCGGTCACCGGCGACAAGACGTTGATGCCCGGCGCCAGGACCACGTCGACCGCGGTGGTGGCGCCCTGGTAGCGGCCGCGCGACGCGAGGATGTGGAAGTCCGTCTCGCCGCGGCCGACCTGGTCGCCGACGAACTTCGTGGTGTTCTGGTTGTCGATCAGCGTGCCGATCGGGCCAAGCCCGACGGCGTCCTGGAACGACGCCTCGTGGAAGCCCACGAGGACGACCTCGAGCGAAGGCAGGAGCAGCTGCAGCTGACCCACGTGAGCCATCAGGGGAGGAACGGCGAAGCGTTCCACGGGACGGCCCTCGATGACCAACGGCTGCCCGTCCGGACCGGCAAGGCCGGCGGCGGTCAGGCGCGTGCCCGAGAACGCGTCGGGATCCTGGTCCGCCCCGAGCGCGGCGGGGATGGCCAGGAGCGCGGTGATGCCCAAAAGCGCTGGCAGCTTCGGCCGGCGGCGGCGGGCCATGAGATTGCGCGGCGGACCGCTGCTCAATGGCGACGTTCTTGCGGTCATGCCGCGTCAGCCCTCCGAGGACGATGCAAGTGACGGCGCCCCCCGGCGCCGACGGCAAAGTAGCCGAGGCGGCGAGGCTTGTTGTGCAGGCGCCGACGGCGCGCGGTCAGGCCGTGCGTGACCGCTGCGCGAGGTCGAGCAGTTCGCGAGCGTGCTCGCGCGACGCATCCGCCGCGACGTCGCCGGACAGCATCCGCGAGATCTCCGCCACGCGCTCGTCCGTGCCGACCTCGCGGACGGTCGTGACGGTGCGTCCACCGGCGAGGCCCTTCTCCACCACGAAGTGGGCGTCGGCGAAGGCCGCGAGTTGCGGCAGGTGGGTGACGCACAGCACCTGCCGGCCTCGCGCAAGCCGCGCCAGCTTCTCCCCCACCGCCAGTGCGGTCGCCCCGCCGATCCCGGCATCGACCTCATCGAAGACGAGCACCTTGGCCTCGTGGACGTCGGCGAGCGCGACCTCGATCGCCAGGGAGACGCGAGACCGCTCACCACCGGATGCGGACTTGCCCAACTCGGCCTCGGGCTCGCCGGGGTTGGCCGCCAGCAGGAAGCGGACCTCGTCCACGCCGTCCGCCCCGAAGCCGTCACCGCGCGACGACGGCAGAACCTCGACGCGGAAGGTGGCGTGCGGCATGGCAAGGTCGGCGAGATGGCCACCCACCGACGTGCTGAGTGCCTCACCTGCCTGGATCCGACCGCGGGTGACGGCCTCCGCGGCCTCGACGGCGACGGCCCGGGCGCGCTCGACACGTTCCTCGAGCCCTGCGGCACCGCGTTCCTGACCCTCGAGTTCGTCAAGGCGTGACCGGGCTTCCTGTGCCCACCGAATCACGTCCGCCACGTCGGGCCCGAAGCGCCGGCAGAGCTCCGTGACCTCGCGCTTGCGTGTCTGCAGCTGACCCAGCTTCGACGGGTCGGCGTCGATGTCGTCGCCCAGGTCGCGCACGACGGACGCGAGATCGCGAACTTCGGCCAGGATGTCCTCGAGCCGGGACGTGGCGTCCTGCCACTGCGGATCGGATCCCGGCAGCTTGCGCAATGCGGCGAGCGCGTGTGCCAGACCGTCATCCGAGGCCAGGGCGTTGCGCACCGTCGCCGCCGCGTCCCGGAAGTCCTCGGCGTTGGCCAACAACTCGATGGCGTCGTCGAGGTGTTCGTCGACCTCGACGTCCAACTCGGCCAGGTCGATCTCCGCGAGTTCGTGGCGCAGGACCGCGATCTCCCGAGCACGCTCACGGGCATCCTGCTCCGAGGACGCCAGCAGGCTCCGGGCCTCGCGCAGCTCAGCGAAGGCCTCGCGATACCGGACCAACGACCGCGCGTGGGGCTCCCCCGCGAACCGGTCGACCAGGCCGCGTTGGACCTCGGGGCGGGCGAGGCGGGCGGGCT
>RCMY010003565.1_pt1 | contig 14160 bp, 11 predicted proteins | sample 2041341 | NCBI WGS metagenome assembly RCMY01 (sample SAMN09708234, study PRJNA481090) | Marine sediment metagenome, whole genome shotgun sequencing project.
CTCTGACCGAGTGGCGCGGTCTCTGCGCGGCCTAACAGTTTGAAATTGCTGGAGAACAGAGACTGGTTCGCATTCGTCTGACAGCACCCGCCACCGCCCTAGCCGAGTGGCGTCAACTTTGTTCAGCATAGGTTCCGGCGTTTGGCGGTCCACTGAAGCTGGTTCGCTTTCGTCACAGCACCCTCTGATCTGCGCAATTGTGAGAGCTCTGGCAGCCGGCGGGGGCAAAATTGAATCCATCTGTTGCTTTTGGGATTTAGCGGATGATTAAATAAGGGACAGAGTTCGATAGAGTATCACTCGGCGACCATTCAGAAAGAGGCAGTTAGACATGGCATTCCCACCGCTCCATTGCAAAAGCCTGGCGGACATCAGCACGATGATCCGGCATGGTCATGTGACGTCGCTCGACGTGACCCAAGCGATGTTTGCGCGCATCAGGGCGGTCGATCCGCAGATCAACGGCTATGCTCATCTGTGCGAGGAGCGTGCTCAGGCGCAGGCCCGTGCGGCGGATTTTGAAATCGCCAGCGGCATCACGCGCGGCGCGCTGCACGGGGTGCCCATCGCCGTCAAGGATTTGTGTTATACCACCTATGCGCCGACCCGTGCGGGCACAATAATTTATAAAGGGTTCATGGCACCGCACAACGCGACGGTCGTTGATCGCCTCGAGATGGCGGGCGCCGTGATCTTGGGTAAACTGTCGATGACCGAAGGCGCCTATACTGGCCACCACCCCACCGTCCCCGTCCCCCTCAATCCATGGAGTGCGGCACACTGGGTCGGCTCCTCCTCCAGCGGTTCTGGTGCTGCGACTGCCGCGGGCCTGTGCTTTGCCTCCCTGGGCAGCGATACCGGCGGCTCGATCCGCTACCCCTGTGCCGCGACGGGCCTGACAGGAATCAAGCCCACGTGGGGACGGGTGAGCAGGTACGGGGTGTTTGCGCTGGCCGAGACGCTGGACCATATCGGCCCTATGGCGCGTTCGGCGGCGGATTGTGCGGCGATTTTGCAGGCGATTGCGGGCTGGGATGCCCATGACCCCACCTCGCTGGATGTGCCGGTGCCGGACTATTCCGCCGCGCTCCATACCGGGGTCCGCGACATGCGCATCGGCATCGACCGCGCCTATTGCTTTGACGGGGTGGACCGCGAGGTGGCTGTCGCCCTCGAGGCGGCATTAGAGACCTATGACAGGCTGGGCGCACGCATCTTCGAGGTTCAGATGCCGCCCCATGCCGATCTGGTCGCACAGTGGATCAGGATGTGCGCCGTCGAAACTGCGCTGGCACACGTCGACACCTATCCTGCGCGTGCCGGTGACTATGGCCCCGATCTGGCGCATCTGATCGACGAAGGGCACGCCACCACTGGCATGCAGGCCGCAGCGGGGCAGCATCTTCGGGTGGCTTTCACCAATGCGCTGGCGAGCATGATGAAAACCGTGGATTGCATGATCTGCCCTACCATGACCAAACGCACGCCGCGTCTGTCCCAGATGGACGACTACGGCAGCGACCCCGAGGTGCTGCTGTCGATCATGCGGTATACAGCGCCTTTTGATTTCTCGGGCAGCCCTACCATCACCCTGCCCAACGGGATTGACAGCGATGGCATGCCGCTCAGCATGCAACTCGTCGGACCGCATCTGGGCGAGGCCGCACTCATCCGCGCAGCCGCCGCTTATCAAGGTGTGACGGACTGGCATCGCAAGCAGCCGGACATAGATTAAAACCGCAGACATAAAATCAGGGAGACATAAATGGGATGGACTGAAAATTCGATCATGGGCCGCACGGCCGTGGCACAGGGCAAGGCGGGCGTGCAGCACCGCCTCAGCGAGGAGGATCAAGGGGAGTTTCACTATGTCTATGGCCCTTATTCCAAACCCGTGATGCGGATCGCGCCCGGTGATGTGGTTGAGGTGGAAACCCTCGATGCCTTTGGCGGTGTGATCAAGACCGAAGCCGACTTGCCTTCAAAAGTACTCAACATGCCATTCGTGAACCCGCAAAATGGCCCCATCGCGGTGGAGGGAGCAGAAAAGGGCGATGTGCTTGCCGTTTATATCCATTCCCTGCTGCCGCGCGGGCCGCAACCTGCGGGCACGACCGCGCTCATCCCCGGCTTTGGTGCTCTGGTCGCGGACATGAACATGATGTTGAACGCGCCGATGGCCGAGCGGGTCAAGAAGATGGAGGTCACGCCCGAGGGCGGTGTGAAATTCTCCGACCGCGTGACGCTCCCCTATGAGCCGTTTGTCGGAACCATGGGCGTCAGCCCCGAGATCGAAGCGGTGAGTTCCCTTCAGCCCGATTATTGGGGCGGCAATATGGATTGCCCCGATGTGGCCCCCGGTTCGGTCATCTATTTCCCGGTCCAGCGCAAGGACGCACATTTCTTTATCGGCGATTGCCACGGCCGTCAGGGCGACGGGGAGCTGTGCGGCGTAGCGGTCGAAATCCCCGCCACCGTGACCGTCCAGATCGACCTGATCAAGGGCTGGTCCATCCCCGGCGTGCGCATCGAGACCGAGGAGTTCATCATGTCGCTGGGCAGTGCCCGCCCGATGGAGGACGCCGCCCGCATGGCCTACCGCGATCTGGTCCGCTGGCTGGTGGCTGATTACGGCTTCGAGGAATCCGAAGCCTATTTCCTCGCCACGCAAGCAGGTAAGATGCGCGTGGGCAATATGGTCGACCCGAAATACACGCTCGGTGCCTCCATTCTCAAGAAATATATCGAGCAATAAGGGATTACGACTATGGATCTGGGACTTAAAGGGCTGAACGTCGTCATAACCGGTGGCACCAAGGGGATCGGGCGCCACTGCGCAGAAATTTTTGCGCAAGAGGGCGCAAATGTTGCCATCTGTGCGCGGGACAGCGCGGGGGTGACCGAGACGATCGAGGCGCTTAAGGCATATGGTGTCAAAGCCATCGGGCGCGGTGTGGATGTTGCCGACAAGCATGCGCTCAAATCATGGGTGACGGATTCCGCCGCCGCTCTGGGTGGGATCGACATGGTGGTTGCCAACGTCTCCGCCCTCGCGGTGGCCGATGACGAGGCTGCGTGGGAGGCGGGATTTGGCGTAGACATGATGCATTCCGTCCGGCTGGTGAATGCCGCGATGCCCTATCTCGAGAAGTCGAAGGCGGCGTCGATTACGCTCGTATCCTCCGTCTCGGGCCGCGAGATTGATTTCACCGGACCCGCTTACGGCGCATTCAAGGCCGCGTTGGTGCATTACGCCCAAGGGCAGGCGGTGAAGCTTGCGCCCAAGGGGATACGCGCCAATACAGTCTCGCCGGGAAATACCTATTTCAAAGGGGGCATCTGGGAGAATATCGAGCAGAACAATCCCGCGCTTTTTGCCGAGGCGCTGGGCATGAACCCGATGGGCCGGATGGCCGCGCCCGAAGAAATTGCGCGCGGTGTGGTGTTTCTGGCCAGTCCCGCCTCCAGCTTCACCTCCGGCACCAATCTGGTGATCGACGGCGCGCTGTCCAAGGGCGTACAACTTTAGGGCGCGATCTCAACGGCGGTGACCAGTGTCACATCGCCGTCGAGCGCATCGCCCGCCGCGGCAAAGAAACCTGTGGAGCCGGCACCAGCGTTGTGCCGGTCCATGGCGGCACGGTCTGTGAACCGCTCGTAGGTGGTAAATACACACGGATCTTCAGGGGACTGCGCCACGTAAAAGCCGACTGTATCCCGCTCCTGCTCCGCAACGAATGCTGCGACCTTGAGCAGTTCCGCGCGGACAAGTTCCTCATGGCCTTTGCGGGCGCGGATGATAGCAGTAAGTATATGCATCTGATGGTCTCCGTTAAAGCTATGACACGAGGGGGATGCCCAGCTTGGCGCACATCTCCTCGCGCATTTTGAATTTCTGCGGTTTGCCGGTGGCGGTCAGGGGCATGTCACGGGCAAAATGGATGTGCCGGGGCACCTTGAACCGCGCGATCCGTTCGCGGCACCAGTCGCGCAGGGTCTCGGCCTCCAGCATGGCACCGGGGCGCAGGATGATCCACGCCGCTACATCTTCGACCAGCCGTGCATCGGGCAGACCGAACACCTGCGCCTGTGCGATGTGTGGATGGCCCAGCAGGAGCGCTTCGATCTCCGCAGGATAGATGTTCTCGCCGCCCCGGATGAGCATATCGCCCAGTCTTCCGGTGATCTCGCAATAACCCTCGGCGTCGATGGTTGCCAGATCGCCAGTGTGCATCCATCCGTCGCGGATTGCCGTCGCGGTGAATTCCGGATCGTTCCAATAGCCTTTCATCACCAGATAGCCACGGGTCAGCAGTTGCCCCTTTTGCCCAACAGGCAGGGTCTGGCCCTCCTCGTCGATCACGCGGCATTCTACATGGGGCTGTATCCGGCCCACGGTCGCGACACGCCGCGCCGGTGCATCATCGGTGGCGGATTGGAACGACACCGGGCTTGTCTCGGTCATGCCATAGGCGATGGTGATGTCCGCACAATGCATATCGCGCATGACCCGCTGCATCAGCGGGGCAGGGCAGAGGGAGCCGGCCATAATTCCGGTGCGCAGACTACGCAGATTGAATTGGGCAAATTCGGGATGGTCCAGCATGGCGGCAAACATCGTCGGCACCCCATGCAGAGCGGAGCAGCTTTCATCCTCCACCGCTTTAAGGGTCGCCAGCGGATCGAAACCCTCGCCGGGAAAGACCATTTTTGCCCCATAGGACACTGCCGCGAGGTTTCCCAGAACCATGCCGAAACAATGATAGAGCGGCACGGGGATGCACAGGGCATCATCCGGCGCGAGCTTCATCGCGCGCGCGGACGAGATGGCATTGTTGATAATACTGCGGTGGCTGAGCGTGGCCCCCTTGGGGCGGCCCGTGGTGCCGGAGGTAAACTGGATATTGATCGCATCGTTGGGGTGCAGCCCTGCGGTGATCCCGTCGAGCCGCGATTTGGGCGCGTCGTTGCCGCGCGCCATCACCTCGTCAAACGTGAGTGCGCCCGCCATCGCAGGCCCTCTCCCCAGCTGCACGATCCGCCGCAAGTCGGGCAGGGACGCCGCGCGCAAATCGTCGACGCGCGCGTTTGACAGTTCGGGCGCCAGTGCGCGCAGCATCGCAAGATAGTCAGACCCTTGATGCCCTGCGGCGGTGATCAGCGTGCTGATGCCCGCATGGAGCATGGCATATGCGAGCTCGGGTGTTCGGTAGGAGGGGTTGATGTTGACCAGAATAGCCCCGATCCGCGCGGTGGCAAATTGCGCCAGCACCCATTCGGGCCGGTTGGGCGACCAGATGCCTACGCGGTCGCCCTTGTAGACGCCTATGGCAAGAAGCCCTGCCGCCAGCCGGTCAACCCGGCGCAACAGATCGTCATAGGTCCAGCGCTCGCCGGACTGGCAAAACACCGCCGCCATGCGGTCCCCGTGCCGTTTGCGTACCTCGGCCATAAAGGCGGGGATCGTGGCCTCGATCAGGGGCCGATCTGTGCTGCCCTTTACATGCGATAGCCCGCCGATGGGGAGTGTCATTGCACCTACATCCCGCGCCAGTCGTCCGCCTGCTCAAAGGCGGAGGCGGCGCGGTAGATCGTGCTCTCGTCATAGCGCCGCCCGATGATCTGCAACCCTACCGGCAGGCCATCCGACATGCCGCAAGGCACAGACATCGCCGGATGACCCGTGACATCGAAGGGCGCGGTATTGCCTAGCATCTCGAAAGCACGGTGGCACCACAGCTCGAGCGAAGCATCAGCAGACGGGATCGGCTGCGCCTTCATCGGCGTAGTGGGGGTGAGCAGAAGATCGTAGGAGGCAAACACTTTGTTGAACTCGTCGCGCAGTTGCCGCGACAGGTTCTGCGCCTTCGCATAATAGCGCCCGCGCGTGTGCTTGAGGTGGTATTGCCCCACCAGCATCGAGATCTTGAGCGTATCGCTCAGCTCGTCTGCGCGGGTGCGCCAGTTGGAATGATACTCCAACAGGCTGGTCGTATAGAGCCCTTCCCATCCCGTGCCCATACCATTGCCCAACATCATCTGCTGGGTCAGCCCCTCAAGAGCGATTGGGGTCCAGATCGCTGTGCCGTGGTTGTGCCATGGCACTGAAATTTCATCGACGGTCGCCCCCAGACGGCGCAGCGTATCGGCGGCGGCGCTGACCTTTTCGTTGACGTCCTGCTCGGCACCCGTCTGCTGATAGCCCTCTTTGATCACACCAATGCGCAGCCCCGACACCCCGCGCCCGACGGCCGCGGTGTAGCGGTCGGTTTGCACATCATATTGGCGCGGATCGAGGCCATCGGCCCCCGCCAGCACTTCAAGCATCAGGGCATTATCCATCACATTGGTGGTCATCGGCCCTACATGGTCGATCGTGTTCTCAATGGGCATGATGCCGGAATAGGGCACCAACCCATGCGTCGGCTTCATCCCGTAGCAGCCACAAAAAGACGCAGGCATCCGAATCGAGCCGCCCTGATCGCCGCCGATGGCCATATCGATTTCGCCCGACCCCACCAGCGCGCCGGACCCCGACGACGACCCACCCGCCGAGTAGCCATGTTTGTGTGGGTTGTGCACTGGCCCTGTCGCATTGGTGTGCGAGCCGCCCGACAGGCAGAAATATTCGCAATGCGCTTTGCCCGCGATCACGGCACCGGCATCGAGCAGGCGGGTGACAATGGTCGCGTCCAGATCAGGGGTATACCCTTTGAGCGTCGCGGCGCCGTTCATCATCGGCACACCGGCGAGGCAGACGTTATCCTTGAGCGCCACCTTGCGTCCCAAAAGCGGGCCGCGCGGCGCGCCCTTGATCTCTGTCTTGACGTACCACGCGTTCATCGGGTTTTCCTCCGCCGTGGGGCGGTAACCGGAGGTGCGTGGATAAAGGACCGGCGGCAGGTAATCGGGCAGGCTGTCGACGATATCATAGGCATCAAGGGTGCCTTGCATCACGTCGATGAACTCCTGCACGCGGGCATCCGACATGCTCATGCCCAATTCGGTCACCACGTCTTTCATCTGGCTCAGGGTGGGGCGCTGGACGGTCATATAGGACATCCTTTCGGTGAGGGAGGGCGCGGCGGCAGGTGCCTGCGCGGGAGTGTGTTTGGCGTCTTTGGCGACGATTGTCGGGGAAGCCTTGGTGCCGCACGACGGCATGCCAAATCCGGTGAATTCTTCGATCAGGGCAGGGTCGGCAGTATCGGACCCCGATACCTCGCCGATGATCGCACCCTTCTGGATCAGCAGCACGCGGTCCGACAGGGCGGTGATGAAATCAAGGCTCTGCTCGACCAGTACGATCGTAATACCGGTGCGCTGGTTGAGTGATTTCAACAGCTCGATAATCTCGTCGATGATCGAGGGCTGTATCCCCTCCGTCGGTTCGTCGAGCAGGATCAAATCCGGCTCGGAGATCAGACAGCGCGCCAGCGCCAGCAACTGTTGCTCGCCCCCCGACAATGCACCGCCATCGCGGCCCAGCAACCGCTCAAGGCGAGGGAAATCGGCCATCACTCGCTCTACCGCGTCCGCCTCGTCCATATCGTGGGAGGCGACGCCCATGCGCAGATTGTCCAGAACGCTCAGCGTGGGGAAAATCCCGCGCCCCTGCGGCACGTATCCCATCCCGAGGCGCGCACGTCCGGAGGATTTCAGTGTGGTGATGTCCTCGCCGTCGAACGTCATCTGCCCCGCCTTTGCGGGGACAATGCCCATAAGCGTTTTGAGCAAAGTCGTTTTGCCCATACCGTTATGGCCCAAAACGCCCAAAATTTCACCCTCGGCCACTTCAAAGTTTATGCCATGCAGTACCGGCACCCTGCCATAGCTTGCCTGCAAACCCTGAACCTTCAGCAGCGGGCTCATGCGCGGTTCCCCAGATAGACTTCGCGCGCGCGCTTGTCCTTCGAGATGGCGTCCATCGTGTCTTCCATCAGTATCCGCCCCTCGTGAAACACAGTTACCTGCTTGGAGATCATACGGATGAATTGCATGTCATGCTCTACCACAATCAGCGCTGCTTGCGTGTTGATCTCCTTGATCAGCTCGGCGGTGCGCGCGGTTTCGTCGTGGGTCATACCGGCGGCAGGCTCGTCGAGCAGCACCAGCCACGGCTCGGCTGCGACGACCATCCCCAGTTCGACCCACTGGCGCTGTCCATGCGCCAGACGGCCCACCATCTCGCGGCGGATGTCGCCCAGTTGCAACCGCTCGACCGTCTCGCTCACCAGAGCGCGCGCGCGTTTGGCGCCGTGCCAGCAGCGCGCCGAAAGCCAGATGTTTTCATCCACCGACAGCCCGTCGAACACATTGGGCACCTGTGTCTTGATCCCCACGCCAAGGCTCGCAATCTCGTGCGGCTCAAAGCCTGTCGTCTCGCGGTTGCGGATGATCACCTTGCCGGCACTTGGGGTCAGCTGTCCGGTGAGGCATTTGAAGAACGTCGATTTGCCCGCGCCATTAGGCCCGATGAGGCAGCGCAGCTCCTTGTCGAACAGGGTGAAATCCACCTGATCTACTGCGCGTACCCCGCCGAAATGCATGGCGAGGTTTTGCGTCTCAACGATAACGGCGCGTTTGTCGCGGACGGGTTTCATGCGCTGCGGCCCTCGCTGCGGGGGCGCCGGGCGCGGCGCGATGCCCGGCGCGGTTTGCGTCGGCGCGCGGTCCAGTCGATGATCGTAGGCGCGACACCTTTTGGCACCAGCAGCACAAAGAAAATCAGGATTATCCCCAGCACGAGGTTGTTGTTGAGGGTCGATTGCCCGCCAAGGGCCGAGGTCAGATAAAACAGCCCAAAGGTTGCCGCGACCGGCCCGATCAGCGTGCCACGCCCTCCCACGATCACCCAGATAATCGTGAGTGCAGCGTTATATAGATTGAACACATCCGGCGTGATCCGCCCCACGCCATTGCAAAACAGCACGCCACCGATGGCTGCAATGCCCGCTGAAATGGTGAAGATCCCCAGCTTGTACAGGCGCGAGTCATAGCCCAAAAGCTCCGCGCGCAATTCATTCTCGCGGATGCCGACACAGACGCGGCCGAAATGCGTGTTCACCAGCCAGCCGCAAAAGACGTAGCACAGGATCAGCGCCGCCATGGCGACATAAAAAACCTGTTCGGGGAACAGAAATGCGGACGTATCCCACGGCAGGTTCAGCGGTGGCGAGGTGACACCGTTAAACCCGCCGATTTGCGCGATGCCGATCTTGAAGTCCGGACCCGAGGTGCGCCGGATGAGCGAGAAAAAGATGAGCGTGACGGTGAGGGTGATCACCCCCAGATAGACATCCGAAACCCGCCCAAAGAAGACAAAATATCCCAATATCGCGGCAAAAGCGCAGGACACCGCAATGGCCAGCAGGATGGCCCATGTGGAGCCTCCGAAGTTGATCGCGCCCATGGTGTATGCATAGGCCCCGAGGCCGAAGAACGCGACCTGCCCGAAGCACAGGATACCACCGAAGCCCCAGACGAGCGCGAGGCTGAGTGCAAGCACGGCAAGTGCTATGGCAGTTGTCAGGTTGATGATGGTGAAGAGTTGCAGCACGTAGGGCGCGCCGAACATGAAGATTACGCCGATAAGCGCGAAGATGAGGACCGGCCGCATGCCGTAGCTGCCACCAGTCATAGGGATTTACGGAAGAACCGCCCCGTGATCCCGCGCGGCATGAGCCGCAGCAACACTATCGCCGCTACAAGCAGCGCCACCTCGCCCAACGTGGGGCCTGTGAGGAATGAGAATACGCCGTTGATCCCGCCCAGCAGGATCGACCCCGCCGCCGTCCCCGCAAGGATCGCGGAGCCGCCTGAGATGACGGTGATGAAGGCTTTGGCGATATACGTCGCGCCAATGGTGGGCAACACGCCGGTGACGGGGGCGAGCAGCCCACCCGCCAATCCGGTCACTGCAGCACCCAGACCAAAAGTGATCATGTAAATCTTGGTGGTGGACACGCCAAGCGCCGAGGACATCTCGGGGTTTTGCATCGTGCCGCGCGCCACCAGTCCCAGCTTGGTCAGCTTGAGCGTAGCGAAGACCGTGAGGAACAGTACCAGTGTGACAGCGATCAGGAACAGCTCGTACCCCGAAGCGGAATAATCACCGATGCGGATGATGCCGAGCGGCGGGGAGATGGTTGTGGTCGTCGAGGCGCCGAAGATCGAGGTCACGAGGCCAATGAGCAGCAGTGACAGCCCCCAGGTGGCCAGCAGCGTGTCCACCATCCGGCCATAAAGCCAGCGGATGATCACCCGCTCGACGATGACACCGATGATGCCCACTACAAGCGGTGCAAGAACCAGCATCGCGAACCAGATGTTCACGCCCGCGTTCGTCGCCACCACCACGGTATAGCCGCCCAGCATCAGAAACTCGCCATGGGCGAGGTTGATCACGCGCATCATGCCAAAGATAATCGCCAGCCCGAGGCTGATCAAAGCAAGGTTGGCGATGCCGTAAACCAGCTGGAACGTGACGGCGACAAACAGATCCAAGGCGATCTCCCGAAGGGCAAAGGGGGGATTGGCCCGGCGCAAACCGGGCCAAAGGGCTTAGTCGATACCGGCGGCGGCCAGACCGTTTTCGAACAGGAAGGTCGACTGGTTCGGGTTGGCGTTGAGATCACAGACCAGCTGCGTATCCGCGGGCGGCTGGTTATCGAAGGACTCGACGATGTTCCATTCCTGATTGGCCAGCTCGCCGATGTAGACGTTCATCGAGCAGTGGTTGGTCTGTGCGTCGATGCTGACGGTGCCGGAGGGTCCGTCATAGCTCAGCCCCGAGCGCAGCGCCTCGATCACCGGATCGCGGTCGGTGGTGCCCGCCGCCTTGACCGCCGCCGCCCAGAGCATCGCGCCCTCGTAGGAGCGGATCGCCAGCTCGTTCATCACCGGGCGCCCTGCGCCAAGCTTGGCCTCCAGCCGCGACAGGAAATCCTTGTTCGCGGGCGTGTCGATCCCCTCGAAATAGCCGTAGGAGGCCATGATGCCGTTGCCTTCCTCGGCGGAGATGAGCTTCTGCTCGTTGCCGACACCGAAGGTGGTCGAAGCGATCGGGATCTCAGACAACATGCCTGCCGCCGCATACTGGCGGTAGAAGGACACATGCGCGCCGCCGACCAGCGCCGAGATGACCATATCGGGCTTGGCGGTCTGGATCTTGTTGATGGTCGGGCCAAAGTTGGTGACATCGAGCGGGAAGAACTCCACATCCAGCGTCTCGCCGCCGTTTTCTTTTACAAAGCGCTGCATCCACTGCGCTGTGATCTGGCCATAGTTGTAATCAGCCGCGACGATGTAAACCTTCTTGCCCCATTTGTTCATGGCGTGGGGGACAATCTTGGCCACCGTCTGCGCGGGCGTGGAGCCGGTGCAGAAGTTGTTATAGTCGCACACGCCGCCCTCATACTGCGTGTTGTAGAAATAGAGCGTCTTGAAACGCGCCAACGTCGGGCGGATCGCCTCGCGCGAGGCGGAGGTGATGCCGGCGTGGACCGTATCGGCTTTGTCGCCTGCGGCGGCCTGCGTGGCGAACTGGGTGTAGAACTGGATCGTCGACTGCGCGTCATACATCTTCAGCTCGACCTCACGGCCCAGCAGGCCGCCTGCGGCGTTGATGTCCTCGATGGCCATGCGGGTCGTCTCGGCCATGGGCGCGCCGTAGATATCGAGCCCGCCGGACAAGTCGAGGATCGAGGCGAAAACGATGTTGTCGGATTGGGCGCGCGCGATGGTCGCCGGTGCTGCAAGGGCCAGTGCGGACGAGCCCATAACGAAATGTCTGCGGGAAAGTGTCATTTGGTGTCTCCTTGTTAATATTGTTTTATTTTTTTGTCTTTTGCACCGCGTCGTCGCTTGGCACGTTAGGTTTGGTTTTGCCACTAATCGAGCCGGAGATGCCGCGCACGCCATCGCCGATGTTCATGCCGACCTCCTCGCCCAGTTTTTGAACCGCAGGCAGTTGCAGTGCCATGCTGAGCACGGAATCAACCACCTGATTGACAGTGGATTTGTCGCTCCCGTCACCGCCCGAACTGCCCCCACCGAAACCGGTCATATGGTTAATGCGGATGCTCTCGATTTTCTCGGCGGGCTTCATCATCCGCTCCACGACCTGCGGCAGGGTGCGCAGGCGATGCTCTTCGAGCTTCATCGCAATGATCTCGGAGCTGAGCGCGTTTTCCGCGGCGATCTTGGCGGACATACCTGCGGCCTCGGCCAGCATCTTGTCGCGCTCGGCTTCGGATCGGTCATGGGTCGCCTTTGCCTGTGCCTGCGCCATGGAGATGATAGTGCCTGCCTCTGATTTCACGCGGGTATCGTCGACCTCTGCCTGCTCGGCGGCGCGGATGAGGGCCAGCGCCTTTTCGCGCTCAGCGGCGGCGGTTTCGCGGATGGTCCGGACGCGCTCCTCGGCTTCCGCCTCGCTGCCTTTGGCGGAAATCGCCTCGGCTTCCGCATGGGCTTCATCGCTGCGCTTTTGCGCCAGCACGACAGTATTCTCCGACTTCTTGAGCGCAGAGTTCAATTCAGATTCGAGCGTTTGGCGCCGCACCTCCGTCTCGCGGTCGATGCGTGCGACCTCGCGGCGCTTCTCTGACACTGCCTGTTCCTCGGCGGTCTCTGCCGCCGAGCGGGAGCGGGCGATCTCGATATCGCGCTGCTGGGTGATCATCGCCTCTTCTTCTTCGCGGCTGATCGTGAGCTTGCGCTTGGTCGCGTCAAGCTGGCTTTGCCGGACCGATACATCGGCATCCGCCTCGATCACGGCGCGCTCTTTTTTGTTCACGGCAATGATCTCGGCCAGCCGTCGCATCCCCAGCGCGTTGAAGGCGTTGTTTTCGTCGAGCGCGTGAAACGGCGTCTGGTCGATCCGCGTGAGCGACATGGATTCTAGCATCAGACCGTTCTTGGCCAGATTGCCCTCAAGCATCTCGCTGACCTCTTTGGCATAGGCGGCGCGGTTGTCCTGTAGGTCATCCATGGTATAGCGCGCGGCGACCGAGAGCATGGCATCGACGAGCTTGCCCTCGAGGATTTCCTCCAGATCGGCGGCGCGAAACGACTTGCCCGCCAGCGCCTGCGCGGCGGTGGCGACCCCTTCGACAGTTGCTTGAACCCGCACGTAAAACTCGGCGGCGACATCGACCCGCAAACGATCCTTGGTGATGATGGAGGCGGTGCCAGTCCGCTCGATGTCGAGCTTGGAGGTGCGCATGTTCACCTCAGCAACCTTGTGCAGGAAGGGCAGCGCAAGGCAGCCGCCATCGAGCACGATCTTCTGGCCGCCCTGTCCGGTCCGCACCACACTGATTTCGCGTGTCGCCTTGCGGTAATACCGGCTGAGGAACGCGATGATCAGGATGGCTGCGATAACCAGCAAAATTACTGTGACAAACCAAGCCATAGACGCGCCTTTCAAAAATGTATGGATTGCCACATCCCCCGAAGCGTGCAGTAGATGGCTGGCAGGCCTGACCCAGCGTAACGACGTTGCAAAACTTCTGTCAACTGATCTGCTTGGATTTTTGCGAACATCGATAAAACCGACAGTTCGGCAGGCTGTTTTCCCGGCACTTCGCGTTCTGCGTGTTGTTGAATGCGCAGGTCGCAGGGCCACGGGGGATTTGGTGCGCGAGAATCATCGCGGCGTGTCTGACGTCAGCGCTTATGGGTCCAAATAGCGTTATTTGATAAGAGAGAGTTCTTGGCTCATCGTAACCACTGAGGAGTGGAAGATAGACAGATAACTGGAACACGCAAAAGGGCACTGTCAGAGCAAAATCAGTTGAGGCGGGCAGGGCGAGCAATTAGCATCCCAGGATGACAAAACGCAGCCCCTTTCGCTACTTCAAGACGAGCCCCCAGATCATCCGTCTAGCCGTGATGCTGTACGTCGCTTCCCGCTTTCGCTTCGCAATGTGGAGGACCTTTTGCACGAACGCGGCATCGACATCAGCTATGAGACGGTTCGATTTTGGTGGAACAGATTTGGCCCGCTGTTTGCCGCAGAGATCCGCGAGAAAAGGGTCAGCCAAATGCACGCATATTCGAGCTGGCAATGGCACCTGGACGAGGTATTCGTCAAGATCAACGGCGAGACGTACTATCTTTGGCGGGCTGTTGATCACGAAGGGGAAGTCCTGGAAA
>RCMY010003366.1_pt1 | contig 14153 bp, 11 predicted proteins | sample 2041341 | NCBI WGS metagenome assembly RCMY01 (sample SAMN09708234, study PRJNA481090) | Marine sediment metagenome, whole genome shotgun sequencing project.
GTGTCTCGGCTGATCGCAATCACGACGGTTGTTTATGCGATACCTGCTGGGCTGGCGGATCCGTCGCAATATGCATTTGTCGTGTTCGACGGCTTTGTAGCGATCGTTTATATCTTTGGCACGCTCCGCCTCACAGGCCGGTCGGTTCTGGATTTCCTGCTGTGGCGCGTTGGGTAGGACCAGAAGGATTTCGATGCTTACCGCGTGGAATTGACCTTTGCAAAGACCCCGCATTCTCCACAACTTTAACCTCCTCTGAACAGCCGCTTTCGCCGATTCGGAGGAGAAAGCTGCACACGCAGCAAATGTCTGCAATCCGCCCTTCTGTTGATGCCAATCTGGACCTGTCCTGTTTTTCGCGCTTGCAGCGAACGGCAACAAAGTCCGCAGTGCGTGAATTCACCTTTCACTTGATTTAACAAGTGCAGCGAATGTCTCATTCAACGGGCCGCACAGCAGCATCTCGAAGCAGCGTCCAAAGTCAGCAAAGGGCCGTCTTTGCCTTCGATGGCGCGCCTGTTTGGCGAATACCAGCGAATTGAAACGCGACTGTAGAAACAACTTTGTGATATTGCTGGTTAAGCGATGCGCCGATCCCACCGATTTGACGTAATTCCATGATAGCAGATCGTTGATCTGGCTTTGTTTGTGGCCTGCGACGATGGCAGTGAACGTATCGGCCAGATAGGTGTGCGGATCGACACTGTTCAATTTGCAGGTCTCGATCAAGGAAGCGATGACGCCCCAGTTTGTGGCTCCGGCGTTGTGGCCCGCGAATAGTGCGTTCTTGCGGTTTAGAGCTATAGGTCCAAACAGCCGTGTTCCGTTAGAGAGAGGGTATCTGACACATCGAACCACTGAGGAATGGACGTTGTGAAGTACAATGAAGAGCCCTGACGAGTCTATCGTTCAAGGCATCAAGCGCAATCCGCAAACAGAACTCATCTGAAGAGAATATCTGGATCGTTTTGGACGGTCTGCGCGGCGAAGTCAGCATTGCCGAGCCCTGTAGTCGTGATGGCACCACCCAAGGCATGTATTACAAATGGTCAAAGGACGTCACGGAGGCGGGCTCGCCTCTTAGCGGGCCTTTTCCTTATGTAAAATGGAATTTGAACGCTTATGTTTCCGGCGTGCACGCTTATGCTACATTGGCAAAATCGTTTTTGTTGTCAGAATGTTAATTTCCACGCAGAAGTGACCCACCTTTAGATTATGTTTCGGGGGTCAGTCTTGGGTCAATACATGATTTGCCTCCTTCTTCTTTTTTGCTGCTGCGGCTGAACTTGCCTTGAAGCGGAAGCTGTCGTTCCCGGTTTTCAGAATGTGGCAGCGGTGGGTCAGGCGGTCGAGAAGTGCGGTGGTCATCTTGGCATCCGCTGCCCGGCAGGGCATTGCTTAGCAATGTCCCGAGAGGGGCCAAATACCGTGGCCCATTCGCTGAAGCTCAGGTTCGTGGTGATGATGATGCTCGTGCGCTCATAGAGTTTGCTCAACAGATGGAAGAGCAAAGCGCCCCCCGAGGCGCTGAACGGCAGGTAGCTCCTGCTTTGGAAACCCTTTTTTGTGATTATCCATTGTCAGATGCTGTCTTATACTTTGCTTTGTTACACGGCACATTTTACTATTGCGCTGATGGTTTTCACACGGAAAAAAGTTGCTTTCGCGGCGGATTTCTGCGCGCGAAAGATTGATAACGGCCTATCTCGACTTACGCTCAAACAAACAAAAAAGCAGATCTTTCAAACACGAACGATCAGGTGTTCTGCTTTGGATGTGTCCAGGATGTCGTCGGTGCATAATCGCGACCCGACGTGCAACTGCCCGCTTGATCACGAAAGCTTTCGGTCTGAGAAGACGCTTCGTCTTTTGGCAGCATCTTGCCTGTGCGCCATGCGCCCCGCTTGTATAGCCAGCCGCCCATCAGCGCCGTTGCCACCATGCCCGCAGGAAACGACAGCCATAGCGCATCCGCACCCAGCAGCGGATAAAAGCCAAATGCAAAGCCAAGCCGCACCGGATACATCGCGATGATCATCACGATCAAAGGCGCGATCACATACCCGTTTGCGCGCATCGTGCCGAAAAACACCTGTGCAATCCCGAAGAACAAGTACCCCCATGTTGCCATCAACTGGATATGCCGTCCGATTGGCATGGCCTCGCTGTTCGGCCCCAAAAACAGCCCAAGCGCCCGTTCATCAAATGCGGTTAGCAGGACAATGATCACGCCGGTCATCAAGATGTTAAAGATCAGACCCCATTTGGTGATGCCTGAAACTCGGCTCCATTTTCCGGCTCCGATGTTCTGTGCCGCCATCGCACTTGCAGCAGCACTTAGCGCCATCGCGGGCATCTGCACATAGGTCCACAACTGCTGTGTGACGCCGTAGGCCGCGGTGGTTTCTACACCTTCGCGGTTGATCAGCGACAGCATTGTCAGGGCCGCGGATGAAATCACGATCATCTGAAGCCCCATGGGCAGGCCCTTAGTGACCATCGCCTTCAAAATCGCGCGGTCGGGCATCAGGTATTTGATCTCCGCCCCGCGCAACGCCAGCACCGACCCCCGCCAATAAATCGCAATCCCGAGCCCGGTCAACGCAACAGTATTGGCAATTGCGGTAGAGAGCGCAGAACCGAAAATACCCAATTCTGGCGCGGGTCCAAGCCCCAATATCAAGATCGGATTCAGACCGGCGTCCAGCACAACAGACAGGCCCATGAACCACAACGGGGTCATGGAATCGCCCGTGCCACGCAGGGCCATCATCGACAGGGTAAAGGTGAGCGTCGCAGGCATCGCGACGAAAATGACCCGCAAATATGTGAGAGCGAAATCAAATGCGGTGTCCGGTGTGCCAAGCAAATCCAGTAACTGTGGGGCGAAAATCCAGCCAGCGGTCGCGATCACAATACTCAGCGGGATGATACTGCCCAAGGCGGTTCCCATCGCGCGTTTTGCCATCACGCTGTCGCGTTTTCCCATCGCCTGCCCGATCAGGATGGTCGCTGCCATGCCAAAACCAAAGACGAAAGAAATCAGCAAAAACATCAAGATATTGCCGTTTGCCGTCGCGGCCAATGCCTCTTCGCCCAAAAATCGCCCGACCCAGACCGCGTTTATTGATCCGTTCAGCGATTGCAGGACAGACGACCCCAAGGTGGGCAGCGCAAATAAAAGCATGGTCAACGGGATCGATCCCGAAATCAGATCACGCTGACCTTTTCGATTTTGAACTGTCTCGCTCATACCATATCTCTTTCGTCAAATCAGCGCTTGATACGGAACTGGGCAAAAGACGCGACAGTGTCAACACTGCAACCCATGGAGGGCGGGGGACCACACTTCTATGTGATGTTATCCCGTCACCAGTCCATCGCGCACTACAATCTGACGACGGCATAGGCCAGCGATCTTTTCATCATGGGTCGAGATCAGGAACGTGGTGCCCTCTTCGCGATTGACTTGCGCAATCAACGCCATCACCTGCGACGCAGACACGCGATCAAGGTTCCCCGTCGGTTCATCTGCCAGTACCAATTCGGGGCTATTCATCAAGGCACGCGCCACAGCAACCCGCTGTTTTTGCCCGCCCGATAGGCTGGTTGACGGAAAATCGATCCGGTCGCCCAACCCCATGCGCGTCAACAAATCCCGTCCACGATTTCGGGCAGCAACGGTTTCGCGGCCTTCACGCACCGCAGTGGGAAAAATCACATTCTCCAACGCGGTGAAATCTGGCAGCAAATTGTGAAACTGAAACACAAACCCGATATGAAGATTGCGAAACGCTGTCAGCGCCTTGTCATCAGATGCAATCAAATCTTGTCCTAGCATCACATGACTGCCCGAAGTGGGTTTCATCAAGGTCCCAAGTATCGTTAAAAGCGTGCTCTTGCCCGATCCCGACGCCCCCAGCAAAGCGGCCATTTCACCCCTTTCCAACGTGAGAGACAGACCGCGCAAAACACGTGTCGCGGCTTCACCCTCGCCAAAGGTTTTGAACAGATCGCGTACCTCCAAAAGCGCACTCATTGGCCGATTGCCGTCACTGGATCGACCCGCGCTGCCGATCTTGCAGGCAAAATCGAGGCAAGGATTGCACCGATCACAGTCAAAGTGATGGCTAGACCATATGATCCTTGGGTAATATCCATTGGTAATGTACCCACCTCGAATGCATCGCGTGATGGAAACGGCAACAGCGCAAGATATCCCAACGCGGCCCCCGTGACCCCGCCCATCAGGCCGATTAACGCGCCTTGCGTGACAAAGACAAATACCACAAATCCGCGCCCCGCACCCATAGCGCGCATAATCCCGATCTCGGGGCGACGACGATACGTGGACAACAACAGTGCCGACGCCACACCAATCACAATCGTGATCATCGCAAAGGTTTTCAGAAAATATCCTGTTTGGCCTTGCGCGTCCAAAGCTTCCATCAGCTGTGCTGCCCCGTCCGTCCAAGGCACTGCATCCAAACCCGTTAATGCACGAATGCGCAGCGCCGAGGCATCAGCAGCGTTCAGATCAAACAGTTTGATCTCGATCCGCGTCACGCCCTGTGGCATTGCAAACAACGTGCGCGCGGTGGGCAGGCTGACAAAGGCACGCGCGCCGTCAATCGCGCCATTGCCGGTTTGGAAAATCCCGCCCAACGTCAAAACCACAGTGACCCCGTTTGCACTTTGCAACCGTAACGTCTGTCCCAACGACAGACCCAGATCATCGGTCAGGTCACGCCCCAAAACAACCAATCCTGCGCTGACGCGCTCCGAACCTTCGACCATATAGCCCGCCAAATTCAAAATAGCAGATTCGCGTCCAGCCTCGATACCTGTCACGCTCACTTGGTTAACCTGCGCCCCGCGTGTCAAAAAACCCGCGCCTGAAATCTGCGGCGAAACCGCTTTGACACCCGAGACAGCCTCGATCAGCGGCACCCATGTCAGCGCCTCTGACAACGTGGCGGATTTTGTGCTGCCCCGTTCCGCGACAAACAATGCGTGACCATCCAGAGACATCAGTAGGGCAGGGTCATCCACCTCAGCATCAACCGAGATATGCGATATATCGCCCACCGTGCGCGATACGATGAACTCGGCCAGCCCACCGATCAAGGCAGACATAAAGATGAAAATAAACACACCCACAGCCACACCCGCCACTAACAGGGCGGTTTGCGCTTTGCTCGCTGACAGGTAACGCATAGCAATCTTGAGGGCGTATAGCATTAGGGCTGATCCACCTTGACCGCTTGACCATCCGCGATATCCGCTGCGTCAATGATCACCGCGTCGCCTGCAACCAACCCATCCGTCACAATCAAACGCGCTGCGGGCCACTCTACAACCGAAACAGGGCGCAACACTGCCATGCCATCCTGCACCACAAACACGCTGAGCACATCTGCCCCTTGCACCATCGCGGTCCTTGGGATCGTCAATGCAGCATCACGCGCGTCCACCACAATATTTGCCGTCACCGTCAAACCAATGGGCGCGGTCGCAGGCGCATCAAAAGCTAGCTTGATTGCAAGTCCGCCAGTATTCACATCAACACGGGTTGACACAAAACTGACATGCCCCGCGCGGGTTATATCCTCGCCAGCCAATTGCAAAACGGCGGACTGATCCAGCAGAATCTGTGTCGCATAGGCCTCGTCGACATCAGCCTCAACAATCACATCGCTGACATCAACCAGCGTCAATAACGGAGTGGATGGGCCAACAATCTGACCAACTTCGGCATCCAGCGACAAAATCCGTCCCGTGATCGGGGCCCGAACTGTATAGTTATCCAGCACAATTTGCGCCTGCTCCAAAACGGCTGTCTGGCGGGCAACATCCTGATCGGCTGATTGCAAAACACTTGCACCGGCCGCCAGTGCAGAGCGGGTTATGTTCCCGCCAAGCGACACGGCGCGGTCATAATCCTGACGGGCTTTTTGTTGGGTCACGAGAGCCGCATCCAGTCCGGCAATGGCTTGGCGCACAACAGCATTCTGGCCTTGTGCATCGATTTGGACCATCGCCTCATCCGTCTGAACCGATGCGCCTTCGGCCACGTTAATTGTAGCGATACTGCCTGTCACCTGCGACCGCACATCAACCAAATGCACCGCCGCGATCCGTCCGTTGACGCCCAAAACGCGCGTCACAGGGTCAAGACTTGTAACCTCTACCGCCACAAGCGGCACCTGCTCTCTCCAAAATTGCACATAGACAAAATACCCAATCACCGCACCCAACAGCACAGCAATACCCCACGGCCAAATCCACTTGGGGCGCGGTGCAGCGGGCGCATCCTGCAACACGGGGACTGGCGGCACAGGGACGATAGAGCCGGGCTGCAAAATCGTATCGGGTTTGCGGTGCTGCGAGGTCAAAGGATATCACTCCAAACAATAATCGGGCATATTATTGTAAGTAATAGCTTCGAAAGCCGAAGCCGCCTTGATATGGATCATTGGGACTGAAGCGCACCCCATGGCATTGGGGACGCGATGTTTGAGAGACACAGGAGCCCTGTTTCGTTATCGCCGAAACATCTCTTTGTTTGTCAGCGAAGAACTTGATCTTGTCGGGAGCTGGGACAGCGGCGCTTGTTTACGCGATTGGGAGAATCCGATCCAGTGATGCTGACTCCGGACAGCTCTGTGATACGCAGTGACACTTGATAACCCGAAGGTGGCTTCACTTTTGCAGCTCTCATTGATAGAGATGTTGATGAATTTCCAGCGGACCTTGAACGCGACTTCCTCTCGGCAAGGCAGACAAAAAAGATGGGTATCTGCGAAAGCAGTCATCGTTCTGACCTGCGCCCAAAGGTCCCTTCACCTCGCGCAGAGTCCTTGGGGTTAAATTTGTGAGCTTACGCTGCCATTTCGTCTATCATTATTCGTTGCAAAACTCCATTGGCGTCAGGTTTCCCAGTGCTGAATGCGGTCTGTGCCAGTTGTAATCTTCTTGCCATTCTTCCAGCGCTGCCCGTGCATCACGCAAGGTGCCAAACAGCGTCTCGTTGAAGTTTTCGATGAAGCCGTTTTGTCCAGGTTTGCCGGGCGCGATGTAATGCCAATCAATGCCCATTTATCGGACACGATTGTCTTAGGCATACCACGTTCAGCAATCAACTGATCCAACCCTCGGGCAACACGCTGACCAGACAGTGACGTATCCGCGACCAGCACCAGATTCTCACGATTGAAATCATCAACGACAGTCAGAATACGAAAGCGGCAACTATCAATTGCCAGACAGGTAATTGCAAGAAATTACCTGCCATCCAGTGGATAACCAAACCTGCGGCGGTCATGTAAATCCGTTTGATCGCATGGCACAGTTCAGCATCACCGCCACGTAGCGATTGATAGCGCATCGTTGATCGACCAACTCGCAGCACATCACGCGCCCGCCCCCTCTCGGCAGATTGCCTTGCAATCGCCTGCCGGGGCAACGGTATGGCTGACTTGATGGATACCCATCAAATGCGCCACAGCTTTCCGCTTTCCGCATGTGTTCATTGTCCTCGGACCAATGGCGGACAGGGCCACATCGTCACCATTTTTTTGAATTGATGTGTCGTAACATGGCGTTGTCCCTTGCCCAGCCCGTCGCCTCGTGGATCAACGCGACAATCGCAACCTCATCAAAGCCCTCAAGCAACTTTTGGGAAGGCAGTTGCTAGCAATCCGTTGCCTATTGCGCCTGACTTGTTGCCCGATACTTCACAGGATGAGTCAGTATGTATATAAAATCATTGGGAATAAACGGTATTGGGTTATTGGCAGACAAGTATGGCAGCAAGTTTAAGGTGCCATCCTCTTTCTTGCGAAGCCAGTGAGACCCGCCACGCTTAGTTCCCATCGCCTTGCTTGCGCCACGGCATCAACAACAGCCTCAAAGTCAGCGTGCTTGTTCTCTTCTTTGCCGCCCATCCATGTTTCACGGATGCGCTATGCAAGAAACCAAACTGTTTTCTGTGTAACATCTATTTACGCGCCATTTGAGTGCTTGGGATGCCCTTACAGGCGTGTAGATCGCCAGTAACCACTTGAGCCGCGGTAGCCGGCTCTCGGAAAGAACCGTGCCAGTGCGAACGCTGAAATGCTTACGGCAAAACTTGCAGCGATATGCCATTGGCTTGTGATCTTTACACTCGGACACATCGCCAGAACCGCAATGACCACAAACAGGCGATCACGCCAGCAACGGGCTTCAAAGAAATTCCCTACAGCTTCCTCATTTGGGAATTTCTGGAAGAATTCGAATGTGCTAAGTGTATATGACACGGGCCTAATCGCTCTTGGCGAGTTAAGAATATAGGCACCAAAAATTTAAACAGACCGAAACAGTCACTCCTTGGACGCCAATTGATTGACTTTTCGGCTGCAATACAGGACTGGTCTGCGTTCAAATGCTCGACTATTGGCGTGATCAGCCTACATAGCGCGTGTGAATTGGAGTCCACTATGAAAAAACGTCTCGCATTGGCAATTCTGCTGCTCATCCTTGTTGTGGGTGGTATTGTCGGTTTCAACCAGTTTCGCGACAAAATGATCGTCGAGTTTTTTGCAGGACGCACCGCACCGCCTGTTGCCGTGTCGGTTGTGCAAGTGGACCCGATCGATTGGCGCTCCGGCATCGAGACGATCGGCACGGCGCTATCCGCGCAGGGTGTTGATCTGGCCGTTGAGGCCGCAGGTCTGGTGCGGGAAGTCAGTTTCCAAGCCAATGATAAAATAACGCAAGATCAAAAGCTGGTACAGATCGACGAGCGTATCGAGCGCGCCGATCTGGGCGCCGCCCAAGCTGCCCTTGATCTGGCAGTGACCCAATTAGAGCGGAACAAGACGCTGCAGGAGCGCGGCATCAGCACGACCAACACCGTTGATACTGCTGAGGTGCAGGAAAAAAGTGCGCGTGCGCAGGTTGCCAAATTGACTGCTGTGTTGGACCAAAAAGAAATGCGCGCGCCATTTGACGGCGTGATTGGGATTTCGCAGGTCGAGCCGGGCCAATATGTGACCCCCGGCATGATCTACGCGACCTTGCAGAACCTCGAGAAAATGCAGGTCGATTTCACCGTGCCAGAGCAAGACATCAATAAGGTGTCGATCGGCAACACTGTGACCGCATCCAGCGAAGTGGGCGATTTGACGTTCCAAGGCCGCATCATCGCGGTCGAACCGCGTGTTGATCCGGTATCGCGTTTGGTCAGTGTGCGTGCCCTGATCGACGATACCAACGGCACATTGTTCCCCGGACAGTTTTTGCGCGTGAGTGTGAACTTGCCCATCGAGACGGGCATTCTGGCGCTGCCGCAAACTGCTGTCAGTTCTTCGCTATATGGCGATTCTGTTTTTGTGGTGCGCGGCAGTGAAGACGACGACAAATTGCGTGTGACGCAGGTGTTTGTTGAGGTCGGTCGCAGGGCAGGGGGCATGGTTGAGATTTCCAGTGGCCTGTCTGCTGGCGACGAAGTTGTGAATGCGGGCCAGAACCGTTTGACGGGTGGCGCGGTTGTGACAATTGATAACACGGTCTCGCCCGTTGTGACGACGCAATAGGATAAAATCATGAGCTTTTCCGAGATATTTATCCGCCGCCCTGTGCTGTCGTCCGTGCTGGCCGCGTTGATCATTCTGCTGGGTTTGCAGTCGATCATGAACCTGCCCGTGCGGCAGTACCCCGAAGTCGAGGAAACGGTTGTCACGATCACAACCGTCTATCCAGGGGCCGCGCCCGAATTGATCCAGGGATTTGTGACCGCACCAATCGCCTCTGCGGTGGCGACTACGGAAAACATCGATTACGTCACTAGCCAATCGCGGCCTTCCGCGTCCGTGGTGTCGGTGCAGATGAAGTTGGGATCAGACCCCGATGTCGCCCTCACCGAGGTGTTGTCCAAAGTGCAGCAAGTGCGCGGGCAGCTACCCGGTGATGCCGAGGATCCTGTGATCTCCAAAGGCACAGGTCAGACGTTTGCGTTGATGTATCTTGCTGCGCAAAACCCCAATATGACGCCCGAGCAACTGACCGAATATCTGGAGCGCGTTGTGCGCCCGCGTGTGTCGACCATCGAAGGTGTGGCCGAAATGCAGATCATTGGCGGCGCGAACTATGCGATGCGGGTCTGGATTGATCCGCTGCGGCTGGCCGCGCGCGGTGTGACTGCTGGCGAGGTTTTGGGTGCGATCCGCGCTTCTAACTTTTTGTCCGCACCGGGCAAAACCGAAAACGAATATGTGACCTACTCGATCACGCTGGAGTCCACCTTGCAAACGGCGGAGGCTTTTGGCCGCCTGCCGATCATAAACACCGGCAACGGTGTTGTGCGGTTGCGCGATGTGGCGCGGGTTGAGCTGGCGTCGAAAGATCAAAACGAAATCGTCACGTTCGACGGCAAAGGCGGCACATTTATCGGGATCACCGCAACCCCCGCTGCCAACCCGCTGACCACCGCCCAAGCCGTGATCGCGGAATTGCCCGCGCTGAGCGAAAGCTTGCCCGAGGGCATGACGCTTTCGATGGTGTACGATTCCACCGAGACCATCAGCGCCTCGATCAAAGAGGTCTTCAAAACTATCGCGGAAGCGGTGATTATTGTAGTCTTGGTAATTTTTCTGTTCTTGGGATCGTTCCGGTCGGTGTTGATGCCTGTGGCCACGATTCCGCTGTCATTGATCGGGGTGTGTACGATCCTGTTGGCGTTGGGGTATTCGATCAACCTGCTGACGCTGCTGGCGATGACGCTGGCGATTGGTCTGGTGGTCGATGACGCGATTGTGGTTGTTGAGAACATTCACCGTCACATCGAAGAGGGCATGAGCCCCGCGCGTGCATCGATTGTCGGCATGCGCGAAATCACCGGTCCCGTGATCGCGATGACCATCACTCTTGCCGCTGTTCTGGCCCCGCTTGCCTTTACCGGTGGTCTGACGGGGGCGTTATTTGCGGAATTTGCGCTAACCCTTGCGGGTGCCGTGGTTATTTCGGGCATTGTCGCGTTGACGATCACGCCCATGATGGCGGCGCGTTTGCTGAAGCATGGCAACACCAGTAAATTTCAGCGGTTCGTGGATCGGACCTCTGACCGCCTCTCGAACTGGTATGAGCGGCGCATTGACTCGTCGCTGGATTACCGTCCAGTGACGATTTTGATCGTGCTTGCCCTGCTCGGCGCAACCGCGTTTATGTTTACCAATACTACGACCGAATTGGCCCCCGAAGAGGACCAAGGCGCGCTGTTCGCGTTTCTGAACGGGCCGCGCTATGCGACGACCGACTACACCTCGCTTTATATCGACAAGGTTACCGAAGATACCGCCGACATCGCGGAAGTGGACCTCGGGTTTTCCATCGCAGGATTTGGCGGTGCCAAGAACACCGGTATCTATATCTGGTCATTGAAAGACTGGGCAAATCGTGACCGCAGTCAAGCCGAAGTGCAGGCCGACATTCAGGCGCGTTTGGGTAAAAATACCGGCGTTGAGGGCTTTGTTTTTGCGCCGCCATCCTTGCCGGGTGCGGGGGGCGGATTGCCGGTATCGTTGGTGATCCAGTCGATTTATGCGCCCGAACGTGTGGTCGAGATTGCCGAGGAAATTCGCGGCAAAGCCATGGACTCTGGCCGGTTTATTGTTGTGCAAAACTCGCTTAGTTTTGACGCGCCACAGATCACCGTCACGATTGACCGCGAACGTGCCGCCAGCTTGAACGTGCCAATCTCGGAAATCGGCAACACGCTGGCGTTATTGGTGGGCGGCAATGCCGTGTCGCAGTTCGATCTGGACAGCAACAGCTATGATATCATCATGCAAGTCCCGCAGGAATGGCGCAATAATCCCGAGCGTTTGGGGCAGTTCTTTGTGCGTTCGTCTACCGGCCAAATGGTGCCGTTGTCGTCTGTGGTGTCGGTGAAAACCGGCGCAAGTGCAGCGTCGATCGAGCAGTTCAACCAGTTGAATTCCGCAACATTGACCGCATTGCCATCGATCGGCACATCCACCGGCGACGGGTTGGCGCAATTGGAAGAAATCGCCCTGGACTTGCTGCCTGACGGGTTCTTTCTGGATTATTCCGGACAGTCGCGTCTGGAAGTGGCGCAGGGCAACACGATCTTGCTCGCGTTTGCGGCAGCGGTTGTGGTGATCTATCTGGTGCTTGCCGCGCAGTTCGAGAGCTTCCGTGATCCGTTCATCATTTTGATGTCGGTGCCGCTATCAATCTTTGGCGCGATTTTGCCGCTGAACTTGGGGCTTGGCACGCTGAATATCTATTCGCAGGTGGGCCTGATCACGCTGATTGGTCTGATTACCAAACACGGTATTTTGATCGTGGAATTTGCCAACCAGCAACGCCACGATCATAATTTGACTCGCCGCGAGGCTGTTGTCGCCGCGGCAAAAACCCGACTGCGTCCCATCCTGATGACCACTGCCGCGATGGTTCTGGCCGTTGTGCCGTTGATGATCGCGGATGGTGCGGGGGCTGCGGCGCGTCAAACAATGGGCTTGGTCATATTTACCGGCCTGTTGATCGGGACGATGTTCACCCTGTTTGTGGTGCCGATGTTCTATACGTTGATTTCAAAATCAGACGAGGCGTACCGCAAATCGACGGCCAAGCACGAGAAAATGTTTGCAGACCCTGATGCGGCAAAAGCTGATTAAACAAGCGACGGTGCGGCCACCGCACCGTCGCGCAGGTTCTAGCGGGCCCGTGCGGATCACCGGCAAATTGATCACCGACCCACAGTCCAACGTTCCAATCAATGCGTGGTCGGAAAATACCTTGGCAATATCGGCAAGTGTGTTGGCCACGAACATTTCGTGACGGTCACGCACCACCTTAAACCAAACATTGTGTTCAATCGGCTTGGTGCCGGATGTGGGATCACTGGCAGGATCGCTTGTGTACGACCGACAAGCCAGATTTGTAGCCATATCGACAGTCATCAACGTAAAAAGTCGCGCACCGATCTGCTTGTTTGCCAACCTGTGCAAGGCGGCGCAGTCCTCATCAGATGTTCGGACTGCAGCAAATTTGCGGTAAACTGGTTGTATGGTGTGTCAGTCATGGTGGTGATCGTTCGCAATGAGACCCCGCCGCTCGTGGCATATCCACCAACACGAGTATATGTCTCGTCGACATGCCAATTCAGGCCACGCCAGGATCGGCGTTCGAACGATCTTTTCGCGATCTCTGGGCCAAATTACGAACTCAACGATGGATCGTGGAGGCGTCTACCTCGATGCCGCGTTCTGCCAACAGATCTCGCACATCGCGGCATGAAAGCGCGTATCGGCAATACCAGCGCACTGCACACAGGATAATGTCAGGTGGAAACTTATTATATTTCAAATAGTTACGCTGCATGATGGATCCTCCAAGCGTTGAATCTGCATCAATCATCCAATCGAAAGAAAATTAATGCAACAGATCCGTCAAGAAGCGTATTTGCTGAGCAGATATTTTCAGCGTTAACGCACATGAGTATGATGGTATGGATGAAGAGGCCTACGTAATATTGGCTTATTTGTATGGCCTGTTCGCGATTGACGGTTCCACTGGGCGTATGCGCTATCGTAATGCCGTTTTGTCCGAAATTGCTGATGTGCTCGGAACAGACACTAGATTCTTTTATCGTATTCAAATTGTAGCCGCTGACAGTACTGCTGGGCTGAACTGGCACCTAAGTCGTTTGTAAACGAAGTTCTAATGAAGGAATTTAAAAACCTCACCATCGGCCTCTATGTACTGATGTCCTTGAGGGTATCACCAGCGTTGGGTTCAATCCGAAGGGGCATTGAGGAACGCATCAATAAGGGAAAGACGACTAGGGACGCTATCGCTCGCGCACGACGACGGCATGTTCAGAGGGCTAGTAGCGGCATAATTGAGGCGGTTTCCGGCCGATTGCGACCAGCTTTTCGATTGGCATTGCGTGGTTGCCGCCGCGACGATTGCGTTTTTCGCGATGGAACGTAGGGTCGAGAAAATCAGAGAAATTATGAATGAACGGTTTGAAGCTGACCTAGCAACTGAAGACGATCTAGATGCTCTCTGGTCTTGTCCCGGTTTAGTTCCGGTCTCTTTCGAGCAATGTTTGCTATGAAGGAGACAGAGAATGGCAAAGAGAT
>RCMY010004874.1_pt1 | contig 14152 bp, 12 predicted proteins | sample 2041341 | NCBI WGS metagenome assembly RCMY01 (sample SAMN09708234, study PRJNA481090) | Marine sediment metagenome, whole genome shotgun sequencing project.
GAGTCGGTGCGCGGTGCGCGGATATTTATCATAGGTTCGACAAACCCGAGTTCGGAAAACCTTATGGAAATGCTGTTGATGCTCGATGCAGCCAAGCGGGCATCGGCAAGGCACATTACCGCGGTTATGCCCTATTTCGGTTGGGCAAGACAAGACCGTAAAGACAAACCGAGGGTACCGATCGCCGCTAAGTTGATCGCGAAAATGCTGGAGGCGGCCGGAGCGACCCGTATAATTACTATGGACCTGCACGCCGACCAGATACAAGGGTTCTTTGAAAAACCGGTGGACCATTTGTTCGCCTCGACGATGTTTTTGCCGTATTTGAGAAGGTTGAATTTAGACAACCTGACCATAGCCTCACCGGATATGGGCGGATCGAAAAGGGCCTACGCCTATTCAAAGGCATTGGAATGCGATGTGGTCATTTGTTACAAACAGCGAGCCAAGGCCAACGTCATTTCGCATATGGAACTGATCGGCGATGTACAGGGCAAGAATGTTGTTTTGGTAGACGATATGGTCGATACGGCAGGTACCCTTACCAAAGCGGCCGATCTGATGATGGAACGGGGCGCCTTGAGCGTAAGGGCGATTACGACCCACGGACTCTTATCAGGCAACGCGTACAAAAAAATAGAGGAGTCAAAACTTTTGGAGTTGATTATTACCGATTCCATTCCGATTACTAAGGATAGCAATAAAATAAAGGTTTTAAGCTGTTCAGAGCTGTTCGCCGATGTCATGCACAGGGTACATCACAATACCTCGATATCGTCGAAGTTTTTGATGTAAGTCCTCCCCCAGCCTCCTCCGGAGGAGGGGAAGCTAATGGAGCACTAAATAGCCTATGGGTAAGCAGTAGCAGTAAGAAAATAATTAATAATCAGTAATTAATAATTAATAATTCTATCTATTCAAAATGAAGTCAATTAAAGTAAAAGGATCAGAAAGAGAAAGCGTGGGCAAGAAGGCGACGAAGGCCCTACGTAATGCTGGAAAGGTTCCTTGCGTGATATACGGAGGGGATAAACCGATACACTTTTCAGCGAACGAACTAGCGTTCAGGGATTTGGTGTACACTCCCGCCGCACATACCGTAAGCGTAGACTTCGGTGGAAAAGTGGGTATTGTCAGGGCTATTATGCAAGATATACAATTCCATCCGGTAACGGACAGTATTTTGCACATCGACTTTTACGAACTTTTCGATGACAAGCCGGTGACCATGAACATTCCCGTTCGTCTTCAGGGCAACGCGCCCGGTGTTAGAAACGGTGGTCGTTTATTGTTCCGACAAAGAAAGTTGTCGATCAAGGCCGTACCCGAGAAACTGCCCGATTTCTTCGATATCGATATTTCGAAATTGAAAATCGGCGACAATATTACCGTAGAGAGTTTGTTGAACGACGAATTTGAAATTTTGCACCCGGACACAACGGTTGTTGTACAGGTGAAAACCATGCGTGCGGCTATAGTCGTCGAAGATGATGAAGATGCTGAAGGCGTTGAAGGAGAAGAAGGCGCAGTTGAGGGAGAAGAAGGTGCCGAAGGCGCAGCTGAAGGGGGCGAAGCTTCCGAAGGTGGCGCAAACAAAGAATAGTTTTTCTTTGGAATTCTATAAAAAGCATCCCGGCCTTGTGTCGGGATGCTTTTGTATTTTTATGGCAACCAATCCATACCGGCAATACTTTGTCGACCATTTGAACAGACATGAACAGCCTAGACCAAAAGATAATTCAAGAACTGAAATCGGCCATTTTGCGGATCCGATTTCATGCGGCTCGATTAGTAAACAAAGAACTTATCGGCCTATACTTTCAAATTGGGAAAAAGATAAGTGTCAACACCGAAAAGAGGGCATGGGGCAGCAAGGTTTTGGAGCAGATTTCCAAGGAACTACAAAACGAGCTACCAGGATTGAAAGGTTTTTCGGCGACCCATTCGCAAAGAATCACCTCATTTTGTGAATTTTGGATACTGTATTTTTCAATTTACCCTACAGTGTCGGACGATTTGATACATAGGACTAATCTCATATAATAGAAACACAATGCTCCCCTTTTTAAAATCCCTCTTCAAAACCGACAAAACCCTTTTAGAAGAAACAGATTCCATGAAGAAATTTTTGATTGTAGGATTAGGAAATATAGGTGATAAATATGTCGAAACCCGACACAACATCGGTTTCAAAACATTGGATGCCCTTGCAGTGAAAGAGGATTTCGTCTTTAAAACCATAAAATTAGGTGACGTAGGGATATACAAAATAAAGGGACGCAGTATATTCTGTCTAAAACCCTCGACCTTTATGAACCTCAGCGGAAAAGCCGTCAACTATTGGATGGAACAGGAAAAGATTCCCTTGGAAAACGTATTGATCATTACCGATGACATTAACCTACCTTTCGGAACCATCCGCTTAAAGACCAAAGGTAGCGACGGAGGCCACAATGGATTGAAAGACATTCAGAACGTGTTACAGACCACGAACTATAACCGTCTCAGGTTCGGAGTTGGCGCAGATTTCGGCCAAGGAAGACAAATTGACTACGTCTTGGGCGAATGGAGCGAAGAGGAGAAAAAAGCCCTGCCTGAACGTTTTGAAAAAGCCAACGCACTCATAAAATCTTTTGTGCTTGCTGGGGTAAAGATAACCATGAACGAGTTTAATGGAACATAAAGGAAAATCCCAAGCTCCAAATTCCAAACGTATTACCCTGAGCGCAGTCGAAGGACCAAAGACCAAAATTTGTCACATCGCAGTCGAGATGCCAAAATCCAAGCACCCCCAAAATTTCGGAGCCAAAAGAGAAGCGCATCGCGCATCGCGTTTAGCGTTTAGCGTTTAGCGTTTAGCGTTTAGCGAAAAAAAAATCAATATACTTTAAAATCTATAACACCCGTATCCGAGGTGTTGCCCAATGCATCAGCGGTAACGATCCGCCAATAGTAGACCGTACTCGAAACTACACCTACCTTTTGCGAGGTTTCATTGGCACCGGAAGAAGCAATCAGAACATTCGGCGGGTTTTCCGTCGAGAAGTAGATTTTATAGTTTTCAATATCGTTGTCAATATCGACAGCCGACCATTGCAAGATGACTTCGTTGTTGATATCCTTAAAAACGGTGGCTCCCGGTTCAGGAGCAATAATTTGGGCTGGAAAAGGAATATGGTAGGTCTGAGTTCCGGGGATGTAGAACAGCCAAGTAGCGCTGGTTGCCGTTTCGTTCGTTTGGGTGTTTTTTGAGGTTACGAACCAAGAATAGGGCGTGCTTTTTTCCAATGAAATTGTTTCGGTCGCAACTTTCGAATCTCTATTTATTTTAGTGCCATCAAGTAAATTCTTAACCTCTATCTCGTAGCTATCAGTATAATTGCCCGTCCGCCAACGAAAGCGAACCACACTACTATTACCACTCGAACTTTGCACCGGTGTGCATTCCAAGTTTTTTGCAGGTTCCGCCAACAGGGGCTTTCCTGGCGGATTGGGAGGGTCTTTTTTGCATCCCGATAAGAGCATCATCCCAAAAAAAATGAAAGAGAATAGCCTCATCGTTTGATCACTTTTGTCGTTCCCTTTGTATTTTCACCTTCGAATTTGACAATATACACTCCCGATGGCAAGCCAGTAAAATCTAAATCAAGCTGATTTCCTTTGGGGGCATACTCAGCATCCTCTACCAATTGGCCATCCGCGGTAAAAATGGCGATGCACAATTGCTCTTCGACCGCTCCTAAAAATAATCGGGTAACGTTGCTAAAAGGATTTGGAAATGCGGTCGGACCCGTGGAAATGAAAAATTGGTCTTCATAAACACCTTGGCACGTTTGATTGGTCGAAACTTTTACCGCATTCTTTCCGGTAGAGAGGTCTAATGTGATTTCAGGTTTTTCCGTACGGATTATTTTTCCGTTCAATTCCACGGTATAAGCATCCGCACCTTGCATAGAAAGCACTACTTGGTTACCGCTTTGGGCGATTTTCGAGGTAACGCTCAAGGGTTCCGGTTGTGTTACCGCCGCCTCGAAGCAATATTCTTCATACTCGATTTCGGCATTCGAACCGTTGATACATACGGTGTAGGTGCCGGCAGATAGGTTCGGTGCGGTAAAGGTGTTTGCAAAAGTCTCGGTAATCGCAGTCCCGTTTCCGGTTACGGTAATCCCATAAGCAATATCGGTAAGCAAAAGGGCCTCCACCGTTATTTCACCATCATCTTTGTTACGGCAAGATAGGCTTTCGACCGATACCGAAAAGTTATCGTTCGGAAATCGGTACACGGGGCATCCTGAAGTATCAACTTCGGTACCTTCGGGCGTATCAAGGCACAAATCGTCTCCATCGTCGAAAACACCGTCATGGTCGGCATCTGGACGAAAATCGCCCTCGATACAGACATCCAACGAAAAACTGTTCAGCAAGCCGCCGTCACCTCTGGAAATATCCTGTATTTCTAATACCCACTCCCCTAAAATTGATTCTCCCTCAAAGGAATCCAAGGAACCCGAGGGCTTTACCGTGCCGGCAATTCCAACATTTGAGACGGCACCACAAATAAAGTCGTTCGCATCATCGTCAAAAGTGGCGTTTATGTTTTTAAAATCCCCGCAAGAATTGGCCACTAAGGTTACTGTAGTTTTTGATGGCGAGGTCAGGGTAATTCTTAAATCTTCCAAATAATTATGGTCGATGTTCAGATTCACATTGATGTCGGCGATGTTCAGATCTTCGAAGAAGGCTATTTTTGAGATCACGGTAGGCTCACCGACCGATGAAATCACTTCGGGAAGTCCGTAGGCCGTTTTAGTATCGCATGTGAATGGGACGGTAGCAAACGTAAATGGATCGCTGAACAATCCCTCACCGCACGTATTATAGGGTTTTATTCTCCAAAAATATGTGGTTTCGTTTTCTAGACCCTTACCGGTATAGCTGTTGGAAAATAGGATGGCGGTCTCGATAATGTCCTCAAAACCTTCATCTGCGGCAATTTGTATTTCGTAGGAGGTATAGGATGGATTTTCCTCCCATTCCAAGACCACCCTAGTCGAAGTATCCTCCGATCCGTCAACGGGAGAGTCTAGCGTCACATTAGGAAAATCGGCATCAAATACCGCAAGACGAAGTCCGATCTGTTCAGTGATGGTAGCAGAGGTCGCGGTCAGCAGCAGGTCATAGTTTCCTTCGGGAACATTTTCGGTATTTTCTAATAGGATAGTAACCGGGGTATCGCCAGCAGTAACGGTTTCCGGAGAAAACAACACTTCAAGACCTTCGGGAGCGTCGGCAATACTAAAGGTCACTTCCTCTTCGAAATCTAGGTAGGATTCATAAACAAAAGGTATGGTCAGGTCGTTGGATTGGCAGACCTCATAGTTTAACTTAGCAACATTCAGCACAATTTCCGAGGGCTCGATAATAAAATCGGAAGCATTGACCGCAAGAAAAACATTGTTCGCCGCTTTGACCATAATTCGGGCTTTCGTAGTAGATTGACCTGGAACAACGATCTCGTGCGCCCCGTCGTTCGGCACCCCCTCGGCCAGGGACATCGGAAACGTGAGACCCCCATCCGCAGACAATAGAATATCAACAGTCTCCGCACTTACCGGTGCCACATCGGTTCCGGCAACATCCCATACGATCTCACGTACCTCACCGGCACTATAAACTTCGTTTGTCGCTTGCGAAGTCACCAAAAAAGGTCCTGCGCTATTTGTAACGGATACCGTATTCAGTTCGGAAACTACCTGTCCGCCTCCTGGGGCATTGTCTCGTACGGTGAATGCAAAATTCAGTTCACGCTCCACGTCCGAAACAGTCTCCCACGCCGAATTCAGGGTAGGATTTATTTCTGTCAGGTTACCGGCTACGATCCGTGTAAGTAATGGAAAATAGCGAGTCGGTTCGGCAATGGGCGGCCTAGACCTGAAATTCGCCCCGTTCGGATTCGTAGGCCCGAACGTAGCTTTTTTGACGATTCCGTTATCTATCTGCTCCCAAGTATAGGTTAGAATATCATCGGCGTCGGGATCTGTCGCACTACCGCTCAAAACGAATGCCGTAGATTTAGGAATAACATAGTCATCGAGCGCATTCACAACTGGAGGATTGTTCGAAATTGGAACCACCTCGCCGCAATTTTTCGCTTTCAGGTTTTCGATAATCTGTTCAATGCTGACATAATGGAAGTAATCGTCCCCGTTCGGGGCGACATTATCGTTATCGGTAATTCCCGCATAGCCCATGATCGTGGAACCGCTACCTGGCTCTACTTGCACGGTTGTGCCCTCCCATTCGTACGACCAACTGTGGTTTGCACCTAATTGATGTCCCATTTCGTGCGCCACAAAATCCAGATCAAAAATATCACCTCCGGGGTTCTGGCTCGAAGAATAAGCACTGCCCTTTCGGTTGTCAACACATATAGCGCCGATAAACCCAGCATTGCCGCCGTCCCCACCTTTGTGCAGCACGTGACCGATATCATAATTGGCTTCCCCAATTTCGTCTGTCAAAGCTTTTTGTCCCTGGGTGCCCAGTGCGCCCAACGCACCGGTAAAAGGGTCGGTTTCGGGGTCCGTATAAATTGCGGCGTCGGTGTTCTCCACAAGCTCAAGCCTTACCGCCAAATCATTCTCGAAAACTTCATTGACCCTGGTAATCGTGGCGTTGATCGCGGCCAAGGCCCCGGCAACGGTGCCACCGTGTTTTTGAGTATATTCACCAGTCGCCGTTATCGCCAATCGATATTTTCGAAGCATTTGATCATCAACCGGTTTTGCTGTTAGATTTACATTTTTTGCGGTTACCTTATCCTTAGTATGACAGACAAAATCAGTATTTGCAATGTTTTCCGAATCCCTTGAGTACATGACGTAGGTATCCTCGGAAACTTTCTGGATGAAACTATTGTCACGACCATCGGTATGCACAATCATGGCCTGTACGTCTTCCGGCGATACACTGAACCGAACCCTATCTTTTGCATTATCGACACTATGACCAACATAAGACTTTATCTCTGGGTATTTTCGGGATAATGCGGGGGAAAGCACAGGGGATTCGACCACCCGATAGGCCGTAAAATCACCTTCGGCATTCGGAAAATGGATAATCTTGGAAGTTTTGCCCGCAATGGATGATGATTTCAAGGATGCTTTAAAAGAATCTTCCCGAAAAGAGAATACCTCGCCCTTTTGAACATCGAAACGTTTCGAGATTTTTTTAGTGATTGTATTTCGTGCGGTCTCACGTTCCCAATACTGACCCTGCGCGGATGCGTAAAAGGATAGAAATACTATGGTAATTGAAAAAAGTAGCCGTAATTTTGCCAGCATCCGGGGTTTTTAATGCAAGCCCAAATATAAGCCTTTTATTACTTTTAGTACGTGGTAACAGTCCAAAGCATCTCCAAATACGACCAACGGTATCCCACGGCCATCACCATAGGCACTTTTGACGGCGTGCATATCGGGCACCGTAAAATACTGGAACGCCTCATCAAAAATGCGGCGACTTTAGATTTGAAATCCACCGTACTTACATTCTTTCCCCACCCTAGAATGGTGCTGCAAAAAGATGTGGATATCAAACTGCTCAACACCATCGGTGAAAAGACCAAGATTTTAAGAGCCATGGGACTGGATCAGCTCATCATCCATCCGTTCACCAAGGAATTTTCGCGGCTTTCGGCGACAGAGTTCGTACGCGATATTCTCGTGAACGATTTGAAAACCAAGAAAATCATCATCGGTTACGACCATCGTTTCGGCAGAAATCGCAATGCGAATATCACCGACCTCAAGGCTTTTGGCAGTACGTTGGATTTTGAGGTGGAAGAAATTTCGGCGCAAGAAATCGATGACGTTTCCGTCAGTTCGACCAAAATCCGAAAGGCACTGGAAGAAGGCGATATACCTACTGCAAACTCCTATTTAGGCTACAACTATATGCTCACCGGAAGCGTTAAAAAAGGGAAGGGGCTGGGTCGACAAATCGATTTTCCCACCGCCAATCTGAATATCCCTGAAAGTTATAAATTAGTACCTAAAAACGGGGTATATGTCGTGCAAAGTGAACTATTCGGCAAAACGGTGCATGGTATGATGAATATCGGGTACAACCCCACCGTTTCCGGGGAAGGGCAGGTTAGTATTGAAATCCATTATTTTGATTTTGATCAAGACCTATACGGACAGGAGATACAAGTAGACATTCTTCACCGCATTCGCGACGAGCATAAATTTGAATCTGTAGCTGCCCTGAAAAGTCAACTTCATAAAGATAAGGAAACCTCGCTTTCGTTAATTTCTAGGTAAGATGCTGACCCGTTTTCTTTTTACGAAGATCGATAACTCACCATTAATCATCTTCCGGATATTTTTCGGGATCTTGGTGGCGTTGGAATGCTACGGCGCCATTTTCACCGGTTGGGTCAAAAGAACCTTGGTCGAACCCAAATTCACCTTTACTTTTATCGGCTTTGATTGGCTGCAGCCCTTGCCCGGTTATGGCATGTACTTTTATTTTTTCATCATGGGCACTTTGGGCGTATTGATAGCACTGGGCTACAAATATCGCTTCAGTATCATTTCCTTTACCTTACTGTGGGCGGGCGTTTACCTGATGCAGAAATCATCCTACAACAACCACTATTACCTGTTGGTGCTTATTTCAGGATTGATGTGTTTCTTTCCAGCCCATAGAAGCTATTCTCTGGATGTCAAACAAAATCCGGCACTCAAAACCGATGCGATGTACGCCTGGGTGAAGTGGGCCATTGTTTTTCAACTTTTAATTGTATACACGTATGCGGCTGTCGCCAAGGTTTACGGTGATTGGCTAGATTTTGGGATTGTTCGGATATTGATGATCGGCAAGGCCCATTATTACGTTGTCGGCGAGCTTTTACAAAATCCTTGGATTCACAAAATTATAGGTGTAGTCGGTATTCTCTTCGATTTGCTTATAGTACCGGCCCTGCTTTGGAAACGGACCCGCAAAATCGCTTTCTTTATTTCCATATTCTTCCATCTGTTCAATTCCATTGTCTTTCAAATCGGTATATTTCCATATCTCTCCTTGGCGTTTACGGTTTTCTTTTTTGAACCGGCGACCATCCGAAATATCTTTTTCAAACGGAAAAGACCATATCTGTCGAACAAGGTAGAAGTACCATCCTACAAACCGGTACTCTATAGTCTTGGCGGCCTTTATTTTGTGGTGCAACTGGCACTACCCCTCCGCCAACATTTTATACAGGATGATGTGCTGTGGACGGAAGAAGGCCACCGGTTGAGCTGGCGCATGATGCTAAGAAGCCGCAGCGGCACGGTGCAATTCAAAGTAATGGAAAAGGAAAGTGGAAAATCGGAAATCATCGACCTCGACGACTATCTCACCAAAAAACAAAAACGGCGTATTGCGGCCTATCCCGATTTTATTTGGCAATTCGCCCAACACCTGAAAAAAAAGTATGCCGAAAAGGGCACCGTCATTTCCGTCTACGCCGTCAATTCAAAAATAAGCGTCAACGGCAGGCCTTCTCGCGCCTTTATCGATCCCAGAGTTGATCTGGCGAACGCGCAATGGAATTATTTTTGGCATAACGAGTGGATTTTGCCTAGTCCAAATGAAATTCCAAATAAAACACATTCTAAATCCCAAATATCCCCTTCAGCCTTGGAACCATCCGAACAAGGCCAATCCCTTGATTAATTGGGAATCTTAAATTTTTGAATGACGTGTAAGTTTTCGCGAACATGGCACACTAATTGTCAAACTCGTGTCGAAAAGCAGAATCTACCATACATCGGTCATCGGTCATTATAAACACAATGGAGAAGAATAGTCCCCAAATCAGCATCATCATCCCGACCTTAAACGAAGCGATCCATATTGCCCCGTTATTAACCTATTTACAGGAAAATAGTTCCGCCAAAAATATCCGTGAAATTTTGGTGGTAGACGGTGGCAGTACAGACGATACTTTAGTGATAGCCTCCGATTTTGGGGCGATACCCTTACCATCCGAAAGGGGCAGGGCGAAACAGATGAACTTCGGTGCCAGGAAAGCCAAGGGTAAAATCCTCTATTTTTTACACGCGGATACCCTGCCGCCGAAAGATTTCGATATTTTTATTTTAGAAGCGATACGCATGGGGCATGAGGCTGGCTGTTTCCGCATGAAGTTCGACACTCCAAATCAATTTCTCTCATTCTTTTCGTGGTTTTCAAGAATCAACCATAAAATATGTCGGGGCGGTGATCAATCCCTCTACCTTACAAAGCGGCTTTTCAGGGAAACCCATGGTTTTAACGAAAACTATCTCGTTTATGAGGACAGCGAGTTTATCGGCCGGCTGTACCAGAAGGCCAACTTTAAGGTCTTGCGGCAGCGGGTGGTAACATCGGCGCGGAAGTACAGGGAAAATGGCACGGTCAAACTTCAATATCACTTTGGAATCATCCATCTTAAAAACATACTGGGTGCCGGGCCGGAAGAACTCTATGATTATTACAAACGTAAAATAGCAGTGTGAACTATTCCTACGATTTCTTCCTTGAACTGCTGTATCCTTTACCGCTAATCCTATCTTTGCAAGAAATTTTAAACCAATGATCCGAAAACTATTTGCCGTTACTTTTGTATTATTGTTGGCCTTAGTCGCATGTAAGCAAGAAAAGTCTCAAAATACCGAAGTCGATACGGCACTGACCGAAATCGATAGCAATACGGTCAAAGTACCCTCATCATGGGTCGAAAATAGGATAGCGAAAGCACATGAGAAATTGGAGACCAGCGATGCAGGAAAAATCGTTTGGGAAGCCATGGAAGCCCACGGAGGGTTGTCCAGATGGTTTTCCAACGGACCTATTTCATTCCATTTTGATTATCAGCCCTTAGACGGCAGCGAACCCCGAAACACCAAGCAAGTTGTGGATACTTGGAGTGGAAGGGCAAGACATTTTTCCGTCTCAGATTCAACCCAACAGTTCGGTTGGGACGGTGCAGCAGCATGGGTAATGGCCAAGGACAGCGCCGTATTCAACTATAATACCCGATTCTGGTCGCTCACGCCCTATTTCTTCATGGGCCAGCCCTTTGTACTAGAAGGAAAAGGCACCAATTTAAAACTTTTGGATCAAGTGGAGTTCAAAGACAATCTTTACCACGTGGTAAAAGTCACCTTCGATTCCGGCACCGGCGATGCACCCGATGATTATTATGTACTTTATTTTAATACGCGGTCGCACAAGCTTGAGGTCATTCGCTATATCGTTTCCTTTCCGGGCTATTTTAAAGATGGCAAGCATGCGCCCGAAAAATTCATGGAACTGTCTGGCGAACAGACCGTCGATGGTATTTGGTTTCCTGAAAATTATAAAACCTATTGGCTGACTGAAGAAAATGCTCCGGGAGAACATATTACGGACATAAAACTCTCGGAAATCAAGTTTCTGCGAATTGGAATCTTCCTATTTTGATGTTCCGAGCGGTGCAGAAGTTTTGGAAGGTTTGTAGCGATTACTTCTTCTCATAATCCAACAAGACACCCTCTGAAATCCATTTGGCAAGGGCCTCCCGGTTTTCGGGCACCAGAATACGGCGTTGGTCTTTTTTGTTACGAATGTTCCCCACTTCGATAAACGTCATCGCGGGATGCGTTTTTTTGACAAGGTACAACGAGGTTCGATCTTCGAACGTACCGGAATACACACGGTTAGGCTGGTATTTTTTATAGTTTTTCTGGAAGGTATTATGAATGCTCTCCGCTAGTTTTTTACCGTTTTTGCTCTTTTCGTGATGGTAGAAAAACACATCGATATTCTGCCCAACGCTACGACTATCGATATGGGTAACGATCAATCGTTGATACATTCCCCGATGTCTTTCGTACAGTCCGTTTACAATTTCCACTCGCTGTTCCAAGCGTTTTAACTGGTTCAGGGGGATGGCCTTGTTCAGATAGGCAACCTCATCGTGGTCGATTTCGAGGATACGCTCGTCGCGAATACCGTCGTTTTCGTCACGGATAATGACATAAACCATGGCCCCGTGAGAAATCAGCTCCCTTGCCAAACGTAAGGTTATATCATAGGCATACTCGTCTTCGGCAATAGTCTTACCGGCAAATTTTCCCATGGCACCCGGATCGGGACCGCCGTGACCCGAAATCAAATAATAGACGGTACCCGCAAGGCGTTTACTTTTGATAATTACGGTAGAATGTTTTTTTCCTAAAATAGGAATTTCCCTACTTTCTATTTTTTTAAATTCGGATGTTTTTCTTTGGATGGAATCCACAACCGTAACGGTATTGAGATCTGCAGGAGGAATACGATACTTGCGCCCCGCATACAGATGGATGCTATCGCGGAGATTATCGACATTCATGGCAATAAAATTCTCGTAGTTCGCATAGGGATCGACCCCTTGTTTCCGTAACAGGGATAGGATACCATCCCCTTTTTTGGCTACGACGGTCTGTGGCGAATCTTGACCAAAGCAAGACAACGACATCCCAAAAAATAATAGCAGGGCGTATCGCTTATGGATTCGGGAAAAGGAACAAAGATTCATTCGATAGGTAAATTTCAATCCAAAAATCAAAAACAATGCCTAAAACAGGACGGTTTCCCTGCAAAATTAAAGAACCCTTCCGTAATTTTGCACGCGTTGCGAGAATTTATTTAACGAGGTAGTCAACAATTTCATCCCATTGCATCAAAAACTACACCCTATGAAGAATTCCATTTCCATTTTATGTCTGACCTTGCTTCTATGTTTGTCTTCCTGTAATACCGAAAAGAAGAAGAATACAATGTCGTCCGAAGAAAAGGAGTTAACCTCCAAAAAAGAGGATGCGCAGTCCGAAGCAACTACAATGGACAAAGCCGATAGCTTGGTCGTCAAAACCATCGCGGCGCACGGAGGCGAACTTTACAATACCGCACATTACGGATTTCAGTTCAGGGACAAAAATTACACCTTTTACAACAATGGAGGAAACTACACCTATACGGTAACGGATCAAAAAGACGGTGAAGAAATCCGCGATATGCTCGAAAACGGAACCCTGACCCGCACTATAAACGGTGCGGAAACGGAACTATCACCCAAAGATGTCGTCAAATATACGGAGGCCCTGAATTCGGTCGTCTATTTCGCCACGCTGCCCCATAAACTAAACGACGCTGCGGTGAAAAAGTCTTTCGAGGGGCGAACCACTATCAAAGGTCAGGATTATGAAGTGCTCTCGGTGACCTTTGATCAAAAAGACGGCGGCACCGATCACGATGATAAATTCATGTACTGGATAAATACCGGTACGAACACCGTAGATTATTTGGCCTATAGCTACGAGACCAATGATGGCGGGGTAAGGTTTCGAAGTGCCTATAACCCCCGAACGGTAGGCGGCATACGTTTTCAGGATTACATCAATTATGAGGCCCCTCTCGGCACGCCTTTAGATGAGCTTCCCGATCTTTATGAAGCTGGGGAACTAAAGGAACTTTCCAAAATCGAAACGGAAGATGTTGTGGTGATTGGAGCATGAGGGCTTGGGGTTTCGATTGCAGGTTGAAAAAGGTTGCAGGATTAAATTTAAGGTTTAATCCCTACTTCGTAGCTGTTCAAAGTTTGACGCTAACAGTAAAAACTCTGATCCATGCCTCACTGGAAGCTACACTGTGCCCACAAATCGTTCAGGTTCGGTTGGTTTTCGCACCCCTTATACAAACAGCAAAAAAACATGTGTGTACCGGGTAGCTGCCGACCGGCAGGTCTTCAAATTGATCCAAATTAAAAATACTGTCCTATCCCAAAAACAATACCCCGAGAAGCATCCTTGGTTATTCCATAGCCATAATCAATTCGGAAAATGGCATTGAAAATACGTTTATGCATTAATCTTAACCCTACCCCGGGGTAAATTCGCAAATTTCGATTATCTCCAAAATCACTGAAGCCGCCGCCGGGGTTTCGCCATGAGCCACCGTCGATAAACACATTGCCTTGTAATACGAACCAGTCTTGGTCGATGAAGGTGTGGCGGTATTCCGTGTTCAACACTATAGACCCCGTACCGCGGTCGATCCTGTTTCCTACGCCCCGAATATTCAAACTATTATCTACCGT
>RCMY010003367.1_pt1 | contig 14147 bp, 11 predicted proteins | sample 2041341 | NCBI WGS metagenome assembly RCMY01 (sample SAMN09708234, study PRJNA481090) | Marine sediment metagenome, whole genome shotgun sequencing project.
TATTTTTCCGAGTTGCCGGCTGGAGAGTTTTTCCGTGTGGTGCGTTCACGCACGCCGCCGGGGGAACCTATCGATATGATTGGCACCCGCCGACCGTACAGCGATCCTGGCGTTGCGCGCGTCTACTATAGACTGTGGCGGGAGCGAGGCACAATACTCGAAAAAACCCATATGCCGTACGCGCTAAACAGCGCACGATTAAAAAAATACAACAAACTGTTTCTTGAAGCAGATTACGCGGTGACGCAATTACCCTCTTACAAACCGGAGGTAGCGTCGAACCCCTTTAAGGCCTTCCAGGCGATTCCCACGGTAGCGCGTTACCAGTTTCTGCTTGAAGAAGCACAGTTTACGATAATGAACTTTATCAAAAGTCCGGTGTGCCGTGGCCAGGTGGCGTTGAATGTGATCAACGACCATTTTTGGGTGTTCTTTGTTACCCCGCAAGAAGATCATTATGAGGAAGATTCAGCGTTCTACGACAAAGAGCAGGATAAGCTGGCGCTGCCATCGGCGGAGGAAAGCAACGCCTACATCCTGACTAATTGGCTCAAGTACTCCAAGTTGCAGCGCAAATATATGCGTGCTAAAGCCCGGCGTATGAATCAGGCATTTCCTGCTGGCGAACACCTCACCACCAAGGGCGTGTGGGATGGCGACGGCAGCAATAGCAACGCAGCGTTAACCATATTCCGCCATTTCGATTCTGCAACGGTGGTGAAAGGGTTGGTGGGTCGCCCGCCCCAGACCGCCTGGGTGGTCGATTACGCTTTGCTGGAACGAATTCACTACTTGTTGGCCGCCGGCTTCGATGTGTACGGCAATATAGGTCATCAGCTAAATACGCGCCTGTACATGGATTTTCTGCGCATTGAGGGCGAATTTAACTTTCTGGCGCTGTTGCCACCGGCAACGCGGATTACCGAACTGAAGCAATGGTATCGCGGCGTATCGAAAAGGCAGCGTGATTATTTGATGGCACCGCACAAGTTGTTTCTGCAGCCGTCTGGAATCGATTTCAAAACCGACCAGCCCAAACAGGAGTTATATCAAATGCTGCGGGAGAAATTGGCTGCGGTGCTGCCCGATGAGCACGATCTCGCGGGCCGCAGTGTACCGAGCAGCCACCGCCAGGCGCTGAAAAAGCTGCAGAGCGTCGTAGGGGGACCGATAATAATGCTGCCACAGAGCACATTTTTGACAGTGCAGGGCAAAGACACCACGCGCCACTACACGCTACTGCGTAACAACGCGCACAGTAATATCACCAGTCTGCTGCGTGAGGAAAAAAACCGCGTGCCGGAGAAGGACACGGTGACCGTGGTGAGTGGCTTTTTGGGCGCATACCCGGACGCATTTGTGCGTGTGAATGAAGCGCAATTGAACAACTATGTAGAAGGTCTGCTGGCACTGGGCAATGCGGCAGATTATCAACAGCTGATGAACCAGTTTGCGATACGCAGAACCAATCCTGACTTCTGGCAGCACAGCGATGCCGTGCATGCGAGCCACCAGAAGAGCCACCCTTACAGCGCCGGATTATTCGACTATAACCGGTTGGAAAACCGTTAGTTCTCACCTTACTGCGCTATTCCTCGGGCGTTCGACTATGCCGCTTTGCCGGGTTGCTCTGCGCGGCGATATCGACGCGGCTGTGTACCCCTTCGTCAACATAGGTTACCGCGTCATGGATGGTGGAAAATACATGCCCTTGCTGCACATAGTCGCGCAGGCTTGAGTTCATCAAGGTATCGCGCACCGGGCCGATCAGGCTGGAGAGATAAAAGCGTACGTTCTGCTTGCGCAGATTCTCGATCACATGCGTCAGCATCGGCAGCGAGGTGCTGTCGACGCTGCTGCTAGCCTGGGCATCCACAATAACGGTCTGTAGCATGCCGGGCGGGCGCTGTTTCATCCACGCATACAGGCGCTGCATAAAGTTATCTTTATTGGCAAAGTACAACGGCGCGTCAAAACGAAATTTATTTGGCTGGGCGGATAAACGGCATATGACGGTTAACGTCTTTATACAGCAGGTAACGGAATGGGCCAGGGCCCCCGGCGTAGCACGCCTGCGGGCAAAACGAGCGCAGCCACATAAAGTCGCCTGCTTCTACTTCAACCCAGTCCTGATTCAGGTGATATACCGCTTTGCCTTCCAGCACGTACAGGCCATGTTCCATCACGTGGGTTTCATCGAAGGGGATCACGCCGCCTGGCTGGAATGTCACGATAGTAACGTGCATGTCGTGACGCAGATCGTCTGGCTCGACAAAACGGGTTGTGCCCCATATATCAAGGTCGGGCATGAGCTGCATTTTTACATCGTTCTCGTTGGTGACGAACGCTTCGGGTGCATCCAGACCGTCAACTGCCTGATACGCTTTCCGCACCCAGTGGAAGCGCACCGGCTTGGCTTCGTTGTTACGCAGCGTCCAGTTGCAGCCGGGCGGCAGGAAGGCGTAACCGCCTTCGGTCATATGGTGTTGTTTACCTTCAACGGTGATATCCATCTCGCCTTCCACCACAAACAGCACGCCTTCAGCGACGGGGTCTGTTTCCGGCTTTTCCGAGCCGCCTTCCGGCTGAACTTCTACAATGTATTGCGAGAAGGTTTCGGCAAAGCCGCTCAATGGGCGGGCAATAACCCACATGCGCATTTTGTCCCAAAACGGTAATAGGCTGGTGACGATGTCGGTGAACACACGGCGGGGAATGATCGCATAGGCTTCGGTCATTACCGCGCGATCGGTCAACAATTGGGTTTGCGGTGGCAGACCGCCCTGGGGTGCGTAGTAGGTATTTTTGTTCGGCATTCTGTTTAGTCCTGAAATCGCCAGCACTAATTGCAAGGGCGGTTAGTAGACGAAGTACTGCAGTCGCAAAGAGGCTCACTGTGGCAGTTTAAATTTCGATCAACCGCAATAGTGCCGCAGCGAATATAGCAAGACTAAATGGCTTGTGCACAAACTTCCACTGGTATTGTAGCGCTGCTTGATTGGTACACTGGGTATGGCGTGGGCATACCTCCCTGGCCGTTAGTAGACCAATAAGAATGTCGTCACATTGGTGACGGCATTATTCTCTATAATTGCGCGCCATGCTGTTCAACTCCTACGTCTTTATTCTGCTGTTCCTGCCGTTTACGGTCATCGCCTATCGTTGTCTAAAAAAAGCCGGTAGGTACACGCAGTCAATCGTACTGCTAACACTTGCGTCGTTGTTTTTTTACGGGTGGTGGAATCCTGCCTATCTAACGTTATTGCTTGTTTCGATTGGTGGCAACTACCTGCTGGGCACTTACTTGTGCCGGCAAGGAACTTATCGACGCAACAAACGCGTGGTGTTAATAGCGGGCGTTACCGTCAATTTAGCTGTTCTTGGGTACTATAAATATCTGGGTTTTTTTGCCGGTATGGTGTCCACACTTGGCGGTGCTTCCTGGCGCGTAGACGATATCGTTCTGCCATTGGCAATTTCTTTTTTCACCTTTCAGCAAATTGCCTATCTGGTCGATGCCTGGCGCGGTGAAACCAGCCACTACGGCTTTCTCGACTACTGCTTATTCGTTACTTTCTTTCCGCAGCTTATCGCCGGTCCCATCGTGCATCACAAAGACATGATGCCGCAGTTCGCGAAGCAAAAGCATGCAGTGCCGCTTATGGAAAATATCGCCATTGGTCTCGGTATTTTCTCCATTGGTTTGTTTAAAAAGGTGGCCATCGCCGACAATGTAGGCGCAATCTCGTCGCCGCTGTTTGCCATGGCAGACGCCGGTAGCCAATTGACCTTGCTGGAGTCGTGGCTGGCCGCCATCGGCTATACCTTGCAACTCTACTTTGATTTCAGCGGCTATGCCGATATGGCGGTAGGTGCGGCAAGAATGTTTGGCATACGCCTGCCCATAAATTTCAACTCGCCGTATAAGTCGCGTTCAATCATTGAATTCTGGCGGCGCTGGCATATTAGTCTGTCGAACTTTTTGCGTGACTATCTCTACCTCGCATTGGGAGGCAACCGCAAGGGCACAGCTCGTCGTTTTAGCAACTTGTTTCTCACTATGTTGCTCGGCGGTCTGTGGCATGGTGCCGGCTGGACTTTCGTCGCCTGGGGTGGTTTGCACGGGATGTATCTAATCGCCAACCACGCCGCCAGGGCTGTGCTGAAAAACTGGCGGGGTAGCAATAGCCGGGGGTTCGGCTTGTTAAGTCATGTGCTCACCCTGCTGTGCGTAGTGGTGGGCTGGGTTTTCTTTCGAGCGGAAACGCTGACCGGTGCGCTGTCTATAGTGCGCGGCATGGCCGGCTTAAACGGCATAGCGCTGCCGCCGAAATATCTTGGCCGTTGGGGAGACTTCTCTCTCTGGCTGCAAGATGTAGGCGTCAATTTTTATGACATGCAGCATTTTAGCTCATTACAAGATGTTTGGCGGCTGACACTGCTGCTGGTATTGACGCTGTGCTTGCCCAACACCTACCAGCTGTTTGCCCGCTATCAGCCAGTGATAGGCGCGGTAGAACCCAGCCGCTGGCAATTGACCTTGGATTATAAAAGCGGAATTATATTCGGTCTGCTCATGTTGTACTGTTTGTTGAGTATGAATAAAGTTTCTGAATTCTTGTATTTTCAATTCTGATGTACGTCAACACCGCTCTATGAGTTTCTTCCGCCCTTACATAGCCACCGTCGCGATTGGCGTTGTGACGATAGTGCTGCTTAATACGCTAGTCGACCCGCTGCGCTTTTTTACGGATCACTCTATCGCCGGCTTTGATAAGCAGGAGCGGTTTCGCTCCGCAGGTTTGTTGCGCAATAAGGACTACGACGCCATTTTGTTAGGCTCATCGATGGCGAAAAACTATGTTATCGCCGACATCAACAGACTCTTCAAAAGCACTAGCCTGTTGCTACCTATTTCCGGCGGCACACTGTATGAACAGGCGACCATGGCCAGGCTGGCACTGGCTACCGGCAAACCAAAACTGGTTATTTGGGAAATATATGATGAGATATTGATTGCCGGCGTGGAAGAAACCCGCGAGGGTGCCGGCTTCCCGCTGTATATGTACGATGACAACTCCCTCAACGACATTTTCTATGTCTTTAATTTCAACACTACCCTGGCTTCGCTGAAGGCAATCGCCGACTGGCTTAAAGGCAAACGCCATAGGCCAGACGAGTGGCAAACCATCGAATACACAGCGCATAAGTATCGGTTTGGTTGTCCGGAGGTTATGCAATTGCAGTTAGTCAATGGGGGGCTTCCCAATGGCAAGGAGGATCGCGCCAGGGCCATAGAAGATAGCATGCGTAACATCGACAGCAACCTGCTTGCCGTTGTCAGAGCAAACCCGGAGGTGGAATTCAAGCTGTTTTCACCGCCGGTTTCCTATCCCTACCAGGCGCTGCAACAACAGCGTCAGCCAAACAAGTTTAGGGCGATGGTTGCCGCAAAAATGTACGCCTACGAAGAACTTTCAAAAGAGACTAACGTGACGCTGTATGACTTCGCTTCTGCCAGCAGCATAACCAAAGATTTTGCCCATTACCGGGACTTGATGCATTTTTCCGGTGAGCTAAGTCAGCAATTATTAAAGCGTATGGCAAGCGACCAGAACAGGCTGGCCAGCAATTGGCGGCAACGGCTGACCCAACACAATCGGGAACTGTCTCGCTATCCTATCAAACAGGAGCTGGCAAAGTGTTTGAGTGCTTCTTGAGGTGCCCTCCATAGCTCCAATCGGGCTTAATGAAGTACCATTCGGGTCGCAGTCTTTAAATAACTGGCAAGCTATGCTGCGGTTCTGATGGTGATCGCATTGTTCAGCGGCAATCGATATGATGGCAGTGAAGCAACAGCCAGGAGATCTTTATGCCGGCTCATGAAAGCATGGCATGCTCAAAATGTGGGCAACAATTTGAATGCAAGATGGGATCGATTCTTCTCTGCCATTGCAGCGATGTAAAGCTGTCGCAAAGGCAGCAAGCTTATATAGCCGATAACTGGGAAGGCTGTTTATGTCACTCGTGTTTACTGTCTATCAGCGCCATGACGTGTAACGACCAGCCGACGAATTAGCCAGCTGGCCTTGGAGGGTTATTAAGTCTGTTCGGTTAGGCCGTAAGGGCATCAGTAAACATATTCATCTTGGCACGCGCAGCACCGATGAACCAGGTTTTCTAGCGGCTGCGGTGCTTAACCTTGCCAGGCAGCGTGCAGAGGCAGGTTAGCAGTAAAATACCTTCAGCGCGGCTACCGAATTGGCAAGCAGGCGTTTTCGTCTTTCGGCCCCCAATGCAAAGCTAAACTCAATTTATGAGTGAGGGATGAAGCGTGGGTTGGCGAGTGACGCAAAGCCGCTTAACGTTGGTGACACGCCGAGTTCAGGTTCCTGGTTTAGACGAAATTCACTGGCTGCGCCAGTAGACTCGGCTTTTATCTGTGCCAGTAAGCTGGAAGGGTTAATACCACCGTTAAAGTCGGCGAGGGCTTGTCTGTCCAGCTGCTTGTTTATAGGTAGATTATTAATGACTATTTTGCTCATTGTGTAGCTCCAAAAAAAATACAGTTGGCTGAAGGTTAGAGTCAGCGCGATACTCTCGAGTGTTAAAGCTGCAGGCCGTGTGCCATTCGCGTCAGTTAACGGTAAATCATTGTTAAATACGCTAACCTTCTAAAAAATAGCAGAAAAGTGGCGTCGCGCGCAGTCAACAGAAAAGCTTGTGTGCGCAAACTACGCAAACGCGTCGGAAGGTTACCAACGATTGCTATAAAAGTTGTTGGACGATGCACAACACTTTTCAGTCTCTTGCTTAAGCAATCGCTAGTATGCAGCGGCTATTGCTGGTGCTTGCAGAATGGGCAAAACTACCACGTCCTGGTCAGCAAAATTATGCTGTTACGGTTACAATTACAAGCACGTCAGACCGCGCCCGAGGTTATTGCTCGGTAACTAATCCGTCTATTGCAGTGGCGCTACGGCGAACCAGCAAATTGCTGGTAGAATTCCACAAGCCAGCCAGTTCAGCACACAGTGCTGGTTCGGCTTGGGAAAAATCATCCGAATCATCCGAATCAGCAGCGAGTTGGTAGCAGTTATGTTTGAAACGTTACAAGATCTCCCCCAAGACCCCATTCTCGGCCTGATGGCCGCCTACCGGGCAGACTCTAATCCGCATAAGGTCGACCTGGGTGTTGGCGTATACCGCAACGACGCGGGTGCCACGCCGGTGCTGCGCGCGGTAAAGGAGGCCGAGCGACAGCTGGCGCTGGACGAAGACACCAAAGCGTATTTACCGCAAATGGGCGACCCAGTGTTTAATCGCACTATCGTTGACCTGGTATTTAGCGCAGACCATGCGGCAGTCACCGAACAGCGCGTGCGCAGTGTGCAAACGCCGGGTGGTTGCGGGGCGCTGCGCATTGGCGCTGAGGTGATCAAACGCAGCCGTCCTGACGCGCGGGTATGGGTCAGTAACCCAACCTGGCCAAATCACATTCCGCTGATTGGCGGCACGGGCCTGGAGTTTAAGGAATACCCTTATTATGATCACGCGTCGCGTCGCATCGATTTCGACGCCATGCTCGCCGCGCTGCAGCAGGCGCAGGCCGGCGATGTGGTGTTATTGCACGGCTGCTGCCACAACCCTTCCGGTGCTGATTTAAGCCAGGATCAATGGCGTGAAATTACGTCTCTTGCTGACCGTATTGGCTTTATACCTTTTATTGATACGGCCTACCAGGGATTGGGCGAAGGCTTGCAGGAAGACGCCTTCGGCATGCGCTGGATGGCGGCCAACTTGCCGGAAGTGCTGGTGGCAAGCTCGTGCTCGAAAAACTTCGGTCTGTATCGCGAGCGCACCGGCGCTATTATATTTGTGGCGGCCCAGCCCGACCAGGCGGCACGAACTCAAAGCCAGGCAGCCCACGCGGCACGACAAATTTATTCCATGCCGCCTGCCCACGGTGCGCTAATTGCCGGCGCTATTCTCGACTCTGACGAGCTGCGTGCGACATGGGAAGCAGAGCTAACCGAAATGCGAGATCGCATTAACGGCGTGCGCAGGCTATTGGTGGAAAAATTAAATGCCAACCGTGCCGGTGTCGACTTTGACTTTATTCAGCAACAGCGTGGTATGTTTTCTTTTCTGGGTGTTACGCCGGAGCAGTTACAACAGTTGCGCAAGCAGTACGGTATTTACATGGCCGACTCCACCCGTTTCAACGTGGCGGGAGTGAACTCAGGTAATATCGATTATCTGGTTAAATCGGTGCTGGAAGTGCTGTCAGCCTAAAAATTAGCGACAAATCGGCAGCCAAGCCGATTGGTCGCCAATAAGGGGCTCAATGAATATCACCAACAGCGTGTGCCTTGCCCATCGTTATGCAGTGGTCGACCAAAAAAAATATCGCTCTGTTTGCCGCAATGGCGCTACTGCTCATGCTCTCGTGTTCCCTGTATAAAAATAAGGTCGACAAAGCCTGTGTCGAGCAATTCGCAGCTGATTATCCGCCGCAATTGGCTTCGCGTTTTGTGCTGCCGTGGAAGATAGGCGAAAGCTATAAGCTGTCGCAGGGGAATTGCACGCGCTATTCACACAAGCTGGAAAACAACCAGCACATGGCGTTCGATTTTAAAATGCCGATAGGAACGCCGGTTCACGCTGCCGCCGATGGGCGCGTGGTGTTGGTGGTCGAGCAATTCGAGGACCGGGTCGACAATGCGTTCAATGAGGCTAATTATGTTGTCATCGAGCATGAGGATGAATTTCTCTCACACTACGGTCACCTGACCTATAACGGTGCAGCGGTGCACGTTGATGACATTGTGGCGCAAGGTGATTTAATCGGTTACAGCGGTCACACCGGTCAATCAGACTATCCGCACCTGCACTTTTTTGTGCAGCAACTGGTAGACGACTGCTTTAACAGCAAAGCGCAGGAGTCCAATCTTCGCGTGTGTCCGCAGGTGCCGATTGCGTTTTTTAATGCTGACCCTATGGGGCCTGTGTTGAAGGAAGGTGTGACTTATACGGCGATGCCTTATTAGTGACTACAACGCAAGCGTCATACATACGCTATAAGGATCTTCCCGATAATCAGCGAACGGCGCGCAATACGTAAAGCCGAAACGCTCATACAGCGCGCGAGCAGCAGCGAACGCATCCATCGAGCCGGTTTCAAGACTCAAACGCGAGTAACGGCGGCGCGTCGATTCGTCGATAATATGCTGGAGCATAAGGGTGGCAATGCCCTTTCTAAGATGCTGTTCCGCTGTACGCATGGATTTGATCTCTCCACTGTGTGAGTCGATCTCCTTTAGCGCGCCGCAGCCTAACAGTTCTGTGCCATTTCGTAGCGTCCAGAAAGTGATATCAGTTGCCTTTAAAGCATCCAGATTTAACGCGTGTACGCTTTCTGGAGGAGAGTGCATGGCCGCGCTGGCAAGATGCTGCTGCAATAACCTGACAACATCTGCGGCCTGCAAATCGCCTTCACGAATTTTGATCGACATTGATAATACAATGCTTCAATTGGCTGGCGATTGGCGCGGCATCAGCTCCATCGCCCCGACAACCATCGCTTCCACGCCACTCCTTATACTCGGCTCCGGGTCAATCTTGAACAGCGGCGAATGATGCGACGGTGCGGAGTCGACTTCTTCTTTCGGCGTGCCGCCGACGGCAAAATACACCCCTTTTACAGCGTGTTCGGATTCAACAAAGTAGGCGAAATCTTCCGCCCCCATGCCTTCACGCGGTCTCGAGGTCATATACTCCTCGCCCATCTGTTTGGTCAACGCAGCTCTGATTTTGGCTGCTGTGTTGTCGTCGTTTATGGTCGGTGGGGTCGACTCGGTTTGCGAGCGAATGACTTCAGGCAGTTTATCTTCCGGCACGCCCAGCGAGCGGGCCACGCCTTCGGCAACGCGGTCAATGCCAGCCAGCAACCGCTGCCGGGTTGCAACATCGTCGGAGCGCACGGTGAGCTGCATGTCAACGCGATTGCCGATAATATTGTGCTTGGTGCCGCCGTGAATTGAACCCACTGTAATTACGCCCGGCTGTAACGGCGCGATTGTTCTGCTGACAATCGATTGCAATGTAACCACAATCTGCGATGCCACCAGCACCGGGTCGATGCCTTTGTGTGGTGCCGCGCCATGCGTGCCAACGCCGTGTACGATAATATCAATAGAGTCAGAACTCGAGCCGACGATGCCGGGCGGTACTTCAATTTTACCTGAAGGAAGATCGGCACTTACATGAAACGCCAGCGCGTAGTCGGGCTTTGGAAAACGCTCATAGAGGCCGTCTTCAAGCATCGCGCGCGCGCCGGAAATGCGTTCTTCGGCCGGCTGGCCTATTAATACCAGCGTGCCAGACCATTGATCTTTTCGTGCTGCCATTTGTTTGGCTGCGCCAATTAACGCGGTAATGTGTACATCATGACCGCAGGCGTGCATCACCGGCTGCTCGACGCCATCGTCATCTTTCTGGCGTGCTGTCGACGCATACGGCAGGCCGGACTGCTCTTCTACCGGCAAGCCGTCCATATCCGCGCGCAGCATAACCACCGGGCCTCCGCCGTTGCGCATGACGGCGACGATGCCGGTGCCGCCCACCTCTTCGGTGACCTCATAACCAAGCTCGCTAATCTCCTGCTCCATGCGCTTGGCGGTTTTAAACTCCTGATTAGATAGCTCTGGATTAGCGTGAAAATGCAGGAACAGCTCTTTGAGGTTCGCTTCATAGTCGGCGGCGACGGACTCGCGTAGGGTTTCGGCGTTAGCGAGTGCTGAAAAATATAACAAGGAAAGTGCGAACATAAAACTCTTTAACATTTTATTATTCCTGCGTTTGGTGGCTTCTATGCCTGTAATTCTAACATGCCAAACACACTTTTTTGACGTTGTAGTGCGGTAGCGCGGCATACGGGTAGTGAGTTACTCCCTGCTTTACGCCGTTGTGACTACGGCCATCAGCGGCACGCGCGTAGGTGCCGTTCAGCAATGAAGCTATTGTCGGTGCGAGTTCGAAACTTATACTTGTTTGCCGCGAGACGTTTTTTTCCGCCAACGCTCTGGACCAACCGCTTGCAGTGGCTACCAAGAAGTTCTTAGCAAAGAAAAACACCTTCGTTTAACGGATGACAAGCCAGTCGTTTACGTATCGTCGATAGTGAATTTCTACACGAGACACTTTATGTACTCAGCCAAGCCGGCTGATCCGGGTGCGCAAAATGAAAAATCTATTCCAGACGACTTCAAGATAAAGTCTAAGGACTACGATTGGACGAATAATCGGCAGCCACAGTAACTGCATACGCCACTGCAAATATCAGCCCTGCTATTGCATCCAGCTACACCACACTAGACTAATATAGTATGCTCGCAAATCATTAACTTTCAGCTCTATCAGCACGAGAGAGGGTGATTATGAACGCGACTGCGGGCTATGTGATGGCCATAGATCAGGGCACTACCGGCTCAACAGCGATGATTGTCGATCACGCCGGGGCCGTCAAAACCAAGGCCTATTCCGAGTTTACCCAGCATTTCCCCAAGCCCGGCTGGGTCGAGCACGATGCCGATGAAATCTGGCAAGTTACGCACCGGGTGATAGAGGAGGCGCTACGCAAGGCCAGCGTGAAAGCCCGGGAAATTAAGGCCATTGGCATAACCAATCAGCGCGAAACCGTGGTGCTGTGGGATAGAAAAACAGGCAAGCCAGTGTACCGTGCCATTGTCTGGCAGGACCGACGCACCGCCGCTTTCTGCGATCAGCTCAGAGCCGACGGGCACGAACAAACGTTTCGCGACAAAACCGGTTTGGTCACCGACCCGTATTTTTCCGGCACGAAAGTGCGCTGGTTGCTGGAGAACGTCGACGGCTTACGCGAACGGGCAGAGCACGGCGAGATTGCCTTCGGCACCATTGACTCCTGGCTAGTGTATAAGCTTACCGGCGGTAAGGTACACATCACCGATTATTCAAACGCCTCGCGCACGCTGCTGTATAACATATTTGATCTCACGTGGGATCCGCAACTATTAGATCTCCTTAGCATTCCCGCAGCGATGCTGCCCGAGGTTAAACCATCTTCGCATATTTATGGCGAAACCGACCCCGCCGTGTTTTCCGGTGCCAGCGTTCCGGTAGCCGGCATTGCCGGCGACCAGCAGGCTGCGCTGTTTGGACAGGCCTGCTACGGTGAGGGCTTGGCTAAAAATACCTACGGCACCGGCTCGTTCGTGTTAATGAACACCGGCACCGAGGCAGTCAAAAGTAAGGGTAAGCTGTTAACCACCATCGCCTGGGGTATCGGTGATGAGCCGGTGGAGTATGCGCTGGAGGGCTCGATTTTTGTAACCGGTGCGGCGGTGCAGTGGCTGCGTGATGGCCTGCAGATAATCAAAGATGCTAACGAGACCGACGCCATGGCGCGTTCGCTGCAGTCAAACGACGGGGTTTATTTTGTGCCGGCGCTGGTCGGATTGGGTGCGCCGCACTGGGACCCCTATGCGCGTGGCTCGCTGTTCGGCGTCACCCGCGGCACGACTAGAGCGCACATGGCCCGCGCGGTGCTGGAAGCGATGTGCTATCAGACCCGCGATGTCGTTGCAGCAATGGAAGAAGAATCGGGTATCAAACTTAAGGAGCTGCGCGCCGACGGTGGCGCTGCGATCAATACGTTTTTGATCCAGTTCCAGGCCGACATGTTGGGCGTGAAAGTGCAGGTGCCACGCATTACTGACACGACAGCGCTGGGGGCGGCCTACCTGGCGGGACTGGCGACCGGTTTTTGGCAAAGCCGCGACGAACTGGATGCGAAGTGGCAGCTGGCCCAGTGTTATAAACCCGGCATGCTTGAGGCCGAGCGCGACAAGCTTTATAAGCGCTGGCAGAAAGCGGTGGAGCGTGCCAAAGGCTGGGAGGAGGCGGATGATGAATAAACAAGCAAAGGGTTCATTGGGAGGGTCAGCATCGCTTTGCTGATTCTGAGCGGCAACGGCGTGGTCACTAGTGTCGGTTGTCTGCATTGACGACATTCCTCTCAATGTGGGTTACGCTACTGCTTTATCGCCGCGACGATTAACAATCGCATCGTAATAAACCAAATAGGAAAGCCAGCCATGTCCAGCCTGACCCAAACGCCTGCCTGGCAAGCACTGCAGGCGCACCACAAAAAATTATCCTCGGTGTCTATGCGGGAACTGTTCGCCGCTAAGCCCAATCGTTTTGAAGCGCTGTCGCTGCAGGTCGACGAGCTGCTACTGGATTATTCTAAAAACCAGGTCACCGAAGAAACCCTGGCATTGCTTTCAGATTTAGCGCAGCAAGCCGATTTGGAACGCAACATAGCCGCAATGTTTGCTGGCGAGCGCATCAACGTCACTGAAGACCGTGCCGTGTTACACGTCGCGTTGCGTAATCGCAGTAATCAATCGATTATGGTTGAAGGCGAAGACGTTATGCCGAGGGTCAATGCGGTGCTGGCACAAATGCGCCAGTTCAGTGACGCATTGCGAAGTGGCGACTGGCTTGGCTATAGCGGCGAGCGCATTACCGATGTAGTCAATATCGGTATAGGCGGCTCTGACCTCGGGCCGTTAATGGTGTGCGAGGCGCTTAAGCCTTTTGGTCACTCCGCAATTAATTTGCATTTCGTTTCCAACGTTGACGGCAGCCATATTGCTGAAACGTTAAAACACATAAAACCACAAACCACGCTGTTCATCATCGCTTCGAAAACGTTCACCACGCAGGAGACGTTGGCCAATGCGCACAGCGCCCGCAGCTGGTTTATGCAGGCGGCAGGCGAGGAGGCCATCGCCAAACATTTTGTTGCCGTCTCCACCAACGAGGCCGAGGTTACCCGCTTCGGTATCGACCCCGCCAATATGTTCGAATTTTGGGACTGGGTGGGCGGCCGTTATTCGCTGTGGTCGGCCATCGGCCTGTCGATTGCGGTTGATATCGGCATGGACGGCTTTGAGGAACTGTTAGCCGGTGCGCATGCGATGGATGAGCATTTTCGCAGCGCACCGTTGGCCGCCAACATGCCGGTTATTCTCGGCTTGATCGGCGTGTGGAACAGCAATTTCTGTGGTGCCGACAGCCATGTCGTTGAACCCTACGATCAA
>RCMY010003368.1_pt1 | contig 14145 bp, 16 predicted proteins | sample 2041341 | NCBI WGS metagenome assembly RCMY01 (sample SAMN09708234, study PRJNA481090) | Marine sediment metagenome, whole genome shotgun sequencing project.
ATTTGGCATTGCTCCCGGTGGGGCTTGCCGTGCCGGTGCTGTTGCCAGCCCCGCGGTGGGCTCTTACCCCACCGTTTCACCCTTACTCATGTGCTTCGCCGTGGCGAAGTGCAGAAGCGGTCTGTTTTCTGTGGCGCTTTCCCTTGGGTTACCCCAGCCGGGCGTTACCCGGCACCGTTGTCTTGTGGAGTCCGGACTTTCCTCCCGCAGCAGATTTGCACCTACCACAAGCGGCCATCCGGCCCTCCGCGCAATTCGCAGTTAAGCGCCCTGCCCGCCCCGGTCAACGGGAAAGCGCGCAGCAATATCGGCTAGCACGGCCATGTCGCCATCATCCAGCGGCCCGTGCGCCCAAGGTCGCCAGCGCAGGCGCAGTGCGGTCAGCACCGCCTCATCGCTGAACTCAGCACCATAGCCCACCTGCGCACTTAGATCGCGAAACCGGGATAGGTCCGCTGCAGCACCGACCTGCGGCCATATCGCCAACCCCTGAAAGGCCAGCCGCCGCCAATCGAAATGCGGGCCGGGATCGTCCTTGCGATCCGGCGCGATGTCGGAATGACCGATGACCCGCTCGGGCGGAATATGCCAGCGCGCCATGATGCCCGGCAACAGCCGCTCCAGCATATGCATCTGAGGCTCGGGAAAGGGATGGCTGCTGCGATTGGCCAACTCGATCCCGATCGAGCGAGAGTTGACGTCGCTTACCGCACCCCAGCGTCCCTGCCCCGCGTGCCACGCGCGCGCAGCCTCATCCACCAGTTGCCACAACCTGCCATCCTCGCCGATGACGTAGTGACAGGATACCTGCGCGCCCGGATCGCAAAGTCGTGCTACCGCCGCGTCGGCGCTCTGCATGTTGGTGAAATGAACCACAAGGATATCGGGCCGTACCCCGCCGCGCCGCGTCCCCATATTGGGCGACGGCTGCCAGATGACATCCGGCAGGTCCGCGTCAGTGCGAGGGCTCACGCCCGATCAGCCGCCTGCGGCCTTGCGAAAGGGGCGCGGATCCCACGAACAGGCAAAACCGTCGCCATCGGGGTCCAGCCCCAGACGGTCCCGCTCGGGTCCGCCTTTGGACAGAAACTCGATCTGCGCCAGATCCGGACCGGAATAGCTCGCGCAATTGCGCTCGGACTTGGACTGCTTGTTCAGCCCTACGCGCCGATAGAGCTGCGTGCCGGGCGCATGTTTACTGCTGAGGGCGTAGGCCACGATATTTGGCCCCTCGCCGCCACTGCGACTGGGCAGCGCCTGAACTGATGCGACCTCGTATTGCTGGCGCTGCGCCGCGACGCGTGCGGCATCATCCTCGATCGAGCGAGTCTCGCTGACCGCGTCAAAGTTGTTCTCGACCGAAATACCGGGGCTGTCGGTGATCTGCGGTGCGGGATTTGCCGGCCCGGCCTGCACGATGGGTTTGCCCGAATTGCCTGCCAAATCCTCGGCATCGGTGCCCAGCGCCGCGCGGGTCTGCGCCACCAGATCATCAGAGTCGCTTCCGCCGCCGATGGGCGTCGACGTGACAGCGTCAGGCGCAGGCAGCGCCCTGCCCGCCAACTGCGCATCGCGCTTGGCCTGATGTTCGGCATAGTTGCCGAAGCCAACGCCCGCGCCGCTATCCGGCGTGCTATCAGGGATAGAGGTTCCACAGGCGGCCAGCGCCAGAAGGGCCACACTCGTCGTCAGAAGTCGCATGTTTACATTCGCCTTGCTCAGGTATCGGCGGGACCTACCACCATTTTTGCGGCTTGGCTACAAATCCGGCTGCCCGCTCCAGCGCGTAGGCGCAATTCAGCAGATCGCCTTCTTCCCACGGACGCCCGATCAGTTGCAGCCCCAAGGGCAGCCCCTGCGCGTTTTGTCCAGCCGGAACGGTAACGCCCGGAAGGCCCGCAAGGTTCACCGTAACAGTAAAAACGTCGTTCAGATACATCTGAACAGGATCGGCGCTGGCCATCTCGCCAAGGCCGAATGCGGCGCTGGGTGTCGCAGGCGTCAGGATCGCATCGACGCCGGCCTCGAACACCTGCTCAAAGTCGCGCTTGATCAGCGTGCGCACCTTACGCGCGCGATTGTAATAAGCGTCGTAGAAGCCTGCGGAGAGGACATAAGTGCCGATCATCACGCGGCGCTGCACCTCGGCGCCAAAGCCCTCGGCGCGGGTTTTCTCATACATCTCGGTGATGCCATCGCCCGGCGCCAGCTTGGCCCGGTGGCCATAGCGCACGCCGTCATAGCGCGCGAGGTTGCTGGACGCCTCGGCAGGGGCGATGACGTAATAGGCGGGCAGCGCGTATTTGGTGTGCGGCAGGGAAATGTCGCGCACTTCGGCACCTGCATCCTTCAGCATTGCAGTGCCATCGGCCCACAGCTTCTCGATCTCGGCGGGCATACCGTCCATGCGGTACTCCTTGGGGATACCGATCACTTTACCGCGAACATCGCCCGACAGGGCCGCCTCAAAATCCGGCACCGGGATATTCGCGCTGGTGCTGTCCTTGGCGTCATAGCTGCACATCGCGCCCAGCATGATCGCAGAATCGCGCACTGTTTTCGTCATCGGACCGGCCTGATCGAGGCTGGACGCAAAGGCAACGACCCCCCAGCGTGAGCAGCGCCCGTAGGTAGGCTTGATCCCCGTGATGCCGGTAAAGGCCGCAGGCTGGCGGATCGAACCGCCCGTATCGGTGCCGGTCGCGCCAAGGCACAGATCAGCGGCGACAGCCGCAGCCGAGCCGCCCGAAGAGCCGCCGGGCGTCAGCGCGGTATCATCGTTTCCGCGCCGCCAAGGGTTCACTACATTGCCATAAACGCTGGTCTCATTGGACGAGCCCATGGCGAATTCGTCCATGTTCAGCTTGCCCAGCATGACCGCGCCCACATCGAACAGGTTCTGCGTCACGGTTGATTCGTATTCGGGCGTGAACCCCTCAAGGATGGCGCTGCCCGCCTGGCTCGGAACGCCCTTGGTGCAGAACAGATCCTTGATACCCAGCGGGATACCGCACATCGCGGGTGCATCGCCGCGCTTCAGCCGCGTGTCGGCAGCAGCGGCCATCTCGCGCGCCAGATCGGGCGTGTCATGCACGAAGGCGTTAAGTGCGCGCGCGCCTTCGATAGCAGTCAGGCACGCATCGGTCAGCCCGGCGCTGGTGACGTCACCCTTGCGCAGCGCGTCGCGCGCATCGGCGATGGTAAGTTTGTTCAGATCAGACATCATTCCACCACCTTCGGCACGGCAAAGAACCCCTCGCGCGCATCGGGCGCATTCGACAGCACTTTCTTTTGCTGATCGCCATCCGTCACTTCGTCGGCACGGCGCGGCAGACGCATGGGCGTGACGGAGGTCATCGGCTCAATGCCCTCGACATCCACCTCGCCCAACTGCTCGATAAAGCCGAGGATGGTGTTGAAATCATCCGCCAGCGCAGGCAGCGCATCGTCTTCGACGCGGATACGGGCCAGCTTGGCCACGCGGGCGGCGGTGCTTGTGTCAATCGACATGGGGACGATCCTTCGCAATTGGGCGTTTCCCCGCGTTTAGCGCCCGCCCGGTTCGTGTGCAAGCATCCGCACGGAACCCATGCCGCGCGCCATGCGCTGTGCTAGCATAACCGCGACAGCGTCAAAGGAGAACGTCATGAAGATCATCTGGCTTGGACACAGCTCATTTCGCATCGAATGGGGCGGACAGACCCTGCTGATTGACCCGTGGCTGAACGGCAACCCGATGCTGCCTGAGGAACGCCACGACGAGGCAGCCAAGGGCGCAACACACATTCTGCTGACCCATGCGCATTTCGACCACGCGTCAGATACTCTGGACCTCGCGCGCAAACTGAAAATCCCCGTCGTCGGCCAGTTCGACCTGATGAACCACTGGGCCGAGCATGAAGACATCGAGACGGTCGGATTCAACAAGGGTGGCACTGTCGATCTGGGCGGCGTGCGCGTCACGATGGTCCACGCAACCCATTCCAGCAGCTTTGCCGCGCCGAACGGCCCGCATGTGGTAGGCAGCGAATGCGGCTACATGATCGAGAATGGCGGGCGCACGATCTATGTCAGCGGCGACACTGACGTCATGGCCGACATGGGCGTTTTTCAGGCGCTGCATCAGCCCGAGATCGGTATTCTCTGCGCAGGTGGGCAATTCACCATGGATATGCGCCGCGCCGCCTATGCCGCAAAGACCTTCTTTGACTTCAAGACGGTGATCCCCTGCCACTACCGCACCTTCGACGCGCTCGAACAGTCAGCCGAGGCGCTGGTGGCCGCCCTGCCCGGCGTGAACGTAATCGAGCCGCAGGTGATGGAGGCGATCGACCTCTGAGGTCGGGATTTGGATATTTGGACCACGGAAAAGCCGGGCGCGGTGTGCGAGGCATCTTGTGGCGGTAAATATCCTCGCCGAAGGTTCAAAATCCCTTATCCGCGCCTCGCAGAAAAGAATGTTCCAAGCAATTCCTCGCATTCAGCAGCCGCAATCCCGTCATAGACATCCGGCACATGATGCGCCTGAGAATGGCTGAACACGCGTGCGCCATGCAGGACGCCGCCCGATTTCGGATCGCTCGCACCGAAATAGACCGCCTTCAACCGGGCGGCGGCGATGGCGGCGGCGCACATGGCGCAAGGTTCGAGCGTGACGTAGAGGGTGTGACCGGCCAACCGCTCGCTTCCTGCGGCTGCACAGGCGGCGCGGATGGCCAGTATCTCGGCGTGGGCGGTGGGATCGCTCAGCTCGCGGGTGCGGTTGCCTGCGCGCGCGACGATATTGCCTGCGCCGTCCAGCAGCACAGCGCCGACCGGCACCTCACCGCGGGCGGCGGCGGCGCGGGCCTCGGCCAGCGCGGCTTCCATATGGCTGGTAAAGCTCATGCACCCTTTGTTGCCCCGCGATAGACGCTTTCGCAAGGGCCGCGTATGGGCTATGCCGCGCTGATGAGCAAAGACGCCCCTTCTCCCGGCACGACCCCGCCCCCCGGCGAACGTATCGCCAAAGTTATCGCGCGCGCCGGCATCGCCAGCCGCCGCGAGGCCGAGCGCCTGATCGAGACCGGCTGCGTTACCGTCAACGGCAAGGTCATCGATCGCGCCGCGCTGAACGTGACGCCGCAGGATCGCGTGACCGTCAACGGCAAAACGCTGGGCGCGCCCGAGCCAGCGCGCCTCTGGCTCTATCACAAACCGTCCGGCCTTGTGACCACCAACAGCGACGAGCAGGGCCGCGTCACAATATTCGACGAGCTGCCCGACGATCTGCCGCGCGTGATGACAGTGGGGCGACTGGATATTACATCCGAGGGGCTCTTGCTGCTGACCAATGACGGCGGCATCAAGCGCAGGCTGGAACTGCCCAGCACCGGCTGGCTGCGCAAATACCGCGTGCGCGTTAATGGCCGCCCGACCGACGCCACCTTCGCGCCCCTGCGCGAGGGTCTGGTGCTGGACGGCGAGCGGTTTCAGCCGATGGCCGTGTCGTTGGACCGCCAGCAGGGCGCGAACGCATGGATCACCTGCGCCATTCGCGAGGGCCGCAACCGCGAGGTGCGCCGCGCGATGGAGGCCGTCGGCCTGACCGTCAACCGCCTGATCCGCGTTAGCTATGGCCCCTTTCAGCTGGGCCAGCTAAAGCCCGGCGCGGTCGAGGAAATCCGCGCGCGCGTGCTGCGCGACCAACTGGGGTTGGACCCCGAAGCCGAGGCGCAACCTGCCCTCAAGCCCAAGCCGCGCCCCCGCCGCACAGGCTCGTCGCTGGCGGGCAAACCCGGCCCGGCACAACCAAACCCTTCCCGGCCCAGCCCTTCTCGCCCCGGTGCGCCCAAGGGCGGCAAACCCGGCGCGGCGCGGTCTGCGAAGCCAGATCACGGCGGCAAACCGGGCGCTGGCCGTCTGGACAAACCGTCTCACGGCGCCAAGCCCGGCGTGGGGCGCGGCGCCAAGCCAGCGGAGGGCGGCAAGCCCGGCCCAAAGGGGGGCAAACCCACCCCGCGCAAACCAACCGTACGCCGCCGCAATCGGGATTGATGCGGGAACCATTCCCTGCCGGATCGCTTTGATTTCAGCGTGCAGCGCAATATGCCTGCCCGCCTGAGACGCGAATTACAGACCGACAAACCCCTTTTCCAATGACGGAGCGCATAATGGCCGACCTGCTGACCCCCGAAAATCTGGGCAACCTCGTAATGCTGTGTTTTCTGCAAGCGGTCCTCGGCTTTGACAATCTGCTCTACATCTCGATTGAATCGCAGCGCGCGCCGGTTGCGCAGCAACGTTCAGTCCGGTTCTGGGGTATCATCATCGCCGTCGCGCTGCGGGTCGTGCTGCTCTTTATCATGGTCCACCTGATCGACCTGCTGGCCGAGCCGTTCTACACCTTCGCCTGGACCGGCGTCATCGAAGGCGCAGTGAATTTCGCCACCTGCGTGTTTGTCATTGGTGGCATTTTCATCATGTATACCGCTGTCAAAGAGATCGGCCATATGCTGACAATCGAGCATCTGGGCGATGAGATCAGTGCCAAGACGGGCAAATCCGCCGTGCGGGTCGTCATGCTGATCGTGATGATGAACCTCGTCTTTTCGTTCGATTCTGTGCTGTCGGCGCTGGCGATTACCGATGTGTTTGCGATCCTTGCGACCGCGATCATCCTGTCGGGGGTTGCCATGCTGATGTTGGCCGATACCGTCACCGAATTCTTGAAAAAGAACCGCATGTATGAGGTGCTTGGCCTCTTTATCCTGCTGATCGTCGGCGTCGTCCTTTTGGGCGAGGCGGGACAGGCGGCGGCACACGCGATGCATGACGACACGATGGCGCTGCACCTCTTTGGATACGAGCTGATCCCAATGTCCAAGACGACCTTCTATTTCAGCGTCGTCGTTCTGGTCGCGGTCGAGGTGATCCAGTCGGGCTACACTCGTAAGTTGAACGCGCAGCGCCGCACTGCGGCCCGACGCTGAGCCAAACATGGCTGCGCGGTTGCCTCTGGTAACGGCGCAGCGCATCCCCTACTTTCCCCTTGCGCATCAATCGCGCATAAAGGAGCGGCGACACGGCATGGCACGGCTTTTGCTATTGATCCTTCTGGTCTGCGCCATCGTGGCTCTGATCGGAGCGGCGGCTGCGGCTTGGACGCGCGCCGCGCGCGAAGGCCAAACACTGGCGCGCGATCTGACGTCGACCGGGGGGAGTGGTATGGAACGAATAAGTTATGCAGCGCTGATCCTGCTGATGCTGGGTGTGACCAGTGGCCTCTTGGGGGGGCTCTGATCCGATGGCGCAGCGGTTCGGCGGTAAATTCAGCCCGGATGGGGACGACAACGGCGACCCCAAGGCGCCTGCTGTCCAGCGCCACCGCGTCGATCCCGCGGGCGCGCGCGCGAACCTCATGTTCGTGCCTGCCGCTGTCGTGCTGTTCACCTCTCTCGCCTCCGGCGCGGCGGGACTGGCACTGGGCGCGACTTCGGCCGCCGTTCTGGCGCTGTCGGCGTGGCTGCTGCGTGGCGGTCTGCGCGCCGAAGCGGCATATGGCGAGCGCAAGGTTGCCCGCCGCCCCGGCATCCCGCGCAAGATATTCTCGTCAGCCCTCGCCGGTATCGGCATCGCACTGGCAGCCCTGTCGGGCGATGGCAGCGTGATCGCCGCAATCCTCTATGGCGCGGTTACTACCGGCCTGCATATCGCTGCCTTTGGCGTCGACCCGTTGCGCGACAAGGGGATGGAGGGCGTCGACACCTTTCAGCAAGACCGCGTTGCCCGCACGGTCGAGCAGGCCGAGGCGCTGCTGGCGCAGATGTCGGATGCCATCCTGCGCGCCCGCGACCGCAGGCTGGAGGACCGCGTCGCACGCTTTCAGTCCACAGTGCGCGAAATGTTGCGCACACTGGAAGAGGATCCGCGCGACCTGAGTGCCGCGCGCCGTTACACAGGCGTTTACCTGATGGGCGCACGCGACGCGACGATCAAGTTCGCCGATATCCACACTCGCACGCAGGACGCGACCGCGCGGTCCGACTATCTTGCCCTGCTCGACGATCTCGAAGAGAATTTCGCCGCCAAGACGCAAAAACTGCTACAAAACAATCAGGGCGAGCTTGAGGTTGAGATCGCCGTACTACGCGACCGGCTGGAGCGCGAAGGCGTCCATCTGCCCCGAACATCCACCACCCAAGAGGACCTATAATGCCCCAATCCGTGCGCCAAAAAGCCGAAGCCAGCCTTGCCGAAGTTACCGAAGTCAGCCAGCGCATCCTGCCCGCGCCGCAGGACGCGAACGCTATCGTGCCGCTCAAGGACGCAGACAAGCCCGCCAGCGCCGAAATCAAGCGTCGCATGGCCGAGATCGACATCGAAGACACGCAATCCATCGTGTCCTTTGGATCGGCTGCGCAGGCGGAATTGCAGGAAATCTCGCAATCCATGCTGCAAGGCGTGCGCAACAAGGATGTCGGCCCGGCGGGCGACAGCTTGCGCGGGATCGTCACCACCATTCGCGGCTTTTCCGTCTCAGAACTGGACGTGCGCCGCGAGCGTTCATGGTGGGAAAAGCTGCTGGGCCGCGCCGCCCCCTTTGCCAAGTTCACCGCCCGTTTCGAAGAGGTGCAGGGCCAGATCGACAGGGTCACCGACGACTTGTTGCGCCACGAACACGTGCTGCTGAAAGACATCAAATCGCTCGACATGCTCTATGATCGGACGCTGACATTCTACGACGAGCTGGCCCTTTATATCGCCGCCGGCGAGGAAAAGATCCGCCTGCTGGACACCAAAAACATTCCCGCCAAAGAGGCCGAGGTCAAAAAGGCCCCCGAGGACGATCAGGTCATGAAGGCGCAGGAACTGCGCGACCTTCGCGCCGCCCGCGACGATCTGGAACGGCGCGTGCATGATTTGAAACTGACGCGGCAGGTGACGATGCAATCGCTGCCGTCGATCCGCCTCGTTCAGGAAAACGACAAATCGCTGGTCACCAAGATCAATTCGACCCTCGTCAATACGGTGCCATTGTGGGAGACACAGCTGGCCCAAGCCGTCACCATTCAGCGCAGCGCCGAGGCCGCCGATGCGGTGCGCGGTGCCAATGACCTGACCAATGAATTGCTCACATCCAACGCCGCCAACCTGCGCCAGAGCAACAAGGTTATCCGCCAGGAGATGGAGCGCGGCGTCTTTGACATCGAGGCCGTGAAAAAGGCCAACGCCGACCTCATCGGCACCATTCAGGAAAGCCTCCAGATCGCTGACGAGGGCAAGGCCCGCCGTGCCGCCGCCGAGGAGGAGCTGAAAAAGATGGAGAGCGAGCTGCGCGACACTCTCGCCTCGGCCAAGGCACGCAAGACCGGCCTTGGCGACACGGTCAGCACAGCGACAAAGGGCTAAGCGGTCATGCGGTCAGGCGGCATTCTCAGGGCGCTTTGCGGCGCGGCGGGCCTCGCGGCGATCGCCGCCTGCACCGATATGCCGTCGCCCTCCACCACACCGCAGGCCCGCCCGGCTGGCCTGAAGCCACCTGCCACCCCGCCCGACGCTGGTCCGTCCGAGCGCAGCCAGATTCTCGCCGCGCATTATACGCGCGTCGAGGCCGGGCTGATTGCGCAGGGACTGTTGCGCACCGGTGGTGGCGGCGTCGACACGCCTTATACCGACACCGACCTCATGCGCAATTTCGAGGCCATCGCCTTTCACGACGAATACGCGCGCGACCGCGGCCTGACCCCAGCGGACGGGCGCTCAGGCGGTCTGCGCAAATGGACCGAGCCTGTACGCATGAGCGTCGAATTCGGCACCTCAGTGCCACGCGCGCAGCGCAGCACCGACCGCGCGATGGTCGCCGATTACGCCGCGCGCCTCGCCCGCGTCACCGGCCACCCAATCAGTGCGAATGCCGGGTCGAACGCCAATTTCCACGTCCTGTTCATGGGCGAGGATGACAGAGGGCAAGCAGTCGAGCGCATTCGTTCTCTGGTGCCAAATATCAGCCCTGCCTCGCTGGATCTCTTCAACAATCTGCCGCGGTCAATCCATTGTCTGGTCGTGGCATTTTCGGGCAATAACAACGACTACACCTATCGGCGCGCCATCGCTTTCATCCGGACCGAGCACCCGAACCTGCTGCGCCGCTCCTGCGTGCATGAGGAACTGGCGCAGGGTCTGGGCCTTGCTAATGACAGCCCGCGCGCACGGCCCTCGATTTTTAACGACGATGACGAATTCGCGCTGCTGACCACCCATGACGAAGAGCTGTTGCGCCTGCTCTATTCGCCGCGCCTGAAACCGGGGATGAGCTTTGACGTCGCGCGCCCCATCCTGACGCAACTGATCGCCGAGCGGCGTGGCGGCTCCAGCTAAGCATCCCCGACAACGGTATATTTACGCCTATCGCCTAACCTGACCGTCGCGGCCCCCCGATTGGGCGCAGGAGGCGTCGAGTCAGGCGCCAGCGGGACGTCGGCCAACATCCTGACCGAAGGCCATCCAGACGCAACAGAATCCATCGCGCTGGTCGATCCGGCCAGCGGCGACTACATCGTCTTTAACATGGACGACGATCCGCCGATTGTGGGCGATATGCCCGGCTTTCCGGGTACGACCAATGTGGGCACCGTCGACGGCCATGCAGTCCAGAGCAATCCGGGGGCGGGCTATTCCTATCAATACGACCGCCCGACGGGCGAATATGCCTATCGCGAGACATTCGTGCCATGCTTTGCCGCAGGCACGCATATCGACACCCCCGGCGGCCCCTGCAAGGTCGAAGACCTGCGTCCCGGCAACATGGTATCGACGCGCGATCATGGGCCGCGCCCAGTCCGCATGGTGCTAAAGCGCCGCGTGATCTTTACCGCGCACGATCACCGCGACAAACCGATCGAGCTGAAGCCGGGCGCGCTGGGGCGCGGCGTGCCAGTGCGGATGCTGGTCTTGTCGCCCAATCACCGGCTTCTGGTGGATGATGGCAAGGGCCGCGAGGTGCTGGTGCCAGCCAAGGCGCTGACTGACCTGCCCGGCATCCGTCAGCGACTGGGCGCTCGGCGGGTAATCTACATCCATCTGGTCATGGACCTGCACGAGATCGTCAGCGCAGAAAGTGCCGCAGCCGAGACATACCTCGCCGGGGATCACGCAATGAACGCAGCCTTGCCCGGTCTGCGCCGCGCACTTGCCACGCTGCCCGGCCCCTTGCCAACCGAGGCCGCCCGCCCTCTCTTTGGTGCGGCTGCCGCGCGCCGGATGCTGGCGACACTCCCTGCAGGCAAATGCTTGGCACCGCCGGACAAACATGCTTCACTCCCGCGCGAACAAGAGCGACTGAGGGGCAACGCGCAATGGGTATCTTCGACTTTCTGACGGGCGAATTCATCGACGTCATCCACTGGACCGACGACACCCGCGACACGATGGTCTGGCGGTTCCAGCGCGAGGGCCACGAGATCAAGTATGGCGCCAAGCTGACCGTGCGCGAGGGGCAGGCCGCCGTTTTCGTCCACGAGGGACAGTTGGCGGATGTGTTCACGCCCGGCCTCTACATGCTTGAGACGAACAACATGCCGGTGATGACGACCCTCCAGCACTGGGATCACGGCTTCAAAAGCCCTTTCAAGTCCGAGATTTACTTCGTCAACACCACCCGCTTTAACGATCTGAAATGGGGCACTAAAAACCCGATCATGCTGCGCGATCCGGAGTTCGGCCCGACCCGCCTGCGCGCCTTTGGCACCTATACCGTGCGCATCGCCGATCCCGCCGTTTTCCTACGCGAGATTGTCGGCACCGACGGCGAATTCACCCGGGACGAGATCAGCTTTCAGATCCGTAACATCATCGTGCAGGAGTTTTCCCGCGCCATTGCCGTCTCGGGCATCCCGGTGCTCGACATGGCAGCCAACACCGCCGATCTGGGCAAGCTGGTGGCAGACGCGATCAGCCAGACGGTGGCCGATTACGGCCTGACCATCCCCGAGCTTTATATCGAGAACATATCCCTGCCCCCCGCCGTGGAAAAGGCATTGGACAAACGCACGTCCATGGGACTCGCAGGCGATCTGGGCGCCTATACGCAGTATTCCGCCGCCGAGGCGATGACCGAGGCGTCAAAGAACCCCTCCGGCGGCGGCATGGGCGCCGGTCTTGGCATGGGGATGGGCATGGCGATGGCCCAGCAAATGGCCGGCCAGTCCGGACCATGGGGCCCGCGCCCCGCGCAAGCCTCGCAATCGCCGCCGCCGCCGCCTCAGCCCGAACGTGTCTGGCACATCGCCGAAAATGGCGAGACGCGCGGACCTTTTTCGCGCGCCGCGTTGGGCCGCATGGCCGCGTCTGGTGATATGGCGCGCAGTGCCATGGTTTGGACCGCAGGTCAGGACGGTTGGCTAACGGCCGAGGATGTGCCGGAACTGGCCCAGCTCTTTACCGTCATGCCACCGCCTCCACCCCCGGCGTAAGCGCCCTCGCTTTCATCGTTCTTGCAAATACTCAGATCAAATGGGCCACCCTATGCCTTCGCCCAACCATGACGCCCCTGCCGCGACCCAGCACCGCTTTCCGTGTGACACGTGCGGCGCGGACATGCGCTATGCGCCGGGCGAAGAGGCGCTGATCTGCGATCATTGCGGCAATCGGCAAGAGATTTCAGGCCCCGGCCCATGGAAAAACGCCCTGAGCGAGCTTGACCTTGCCGCCGCCCTCGCCGCGCAGTTGCCCGCCGAGGAAACCCAGCGCACGCCACTGCTGAAATGCCCCAATTGCGGCGCAGAGGTCACTCTGGCTGGCGATGCCCATGCGGGCGAATGCCCATTCTGCGCGACGCCCATGGTTACCGGCACCGGCGCAGAACGGCGGTTCAAGCCGCGCGGCGTGCTGCCATTTGGTCTGGACGAGCGCACCGCGCGAGCCGCGATGAATGACTGGCTGGGCCAGCTGTGGTTCGCGCCCTCGGGCCTCAAGGACTACGCGCGCAAGGGTCGCAAGATGCAGGGCATCTATGTGCCATACTGGACCTTCGACGCCGCCACCCGGTCATCCTATCGCGGCGAGCGCGGCACCGTCTATTACGAGACGCGCACCGTCATGCGCGACGGCAAGCGGCAGACCATCCGCGTGGCCAAAGTGCGCTGGCGCAGCGTCTCGGGCCGCGTTGCGCGCGCCTTCGACGACATTCTGGTTCTGGCCTCGCATGCTCTGCCCAAGCGCTACACCGATGGACTACCTCCATGGGATCTAGCCGCGCTCGAGCCTTATAGCCCCGAATTCCTCGCCGGCTTCTCGGCCGAGGCCTATACTGTCCAGATCGAGGATGGCTACGGCGAGGCGCGCGCGCATATGGACGGCGTGATCGCGCGCGATGTCAAATTCGACATCGGCGGTGACCGCCAGCGCATCCATGGCATCGAGACCCAGATCGACGACGCCTCGTTCAAGCATATTTTGCTGCCCGTCTGGATGGCCGCCTACAAGTATCGCGGGTCCAGCTATCGCTTTGTCGTCAATGGGCGCACCGGCCGCGTTCAAGGCGAGCGGCCTTGGTCGGCGTGGAAGATCGGATTTGCTATCCTGCTGGGCCTTTTGGTCGCGGGGGCGATAGGTTTCGCATTTGCGGTGCAGCAGGGCGCGCTTTGATCGACGCAAAACCAACGCGGCCTGCCCTCAAACCATAAGGAAAGCCCTATGCGCGCCCTCATCCAACGCGTCACACATGCCAGCGTCTCGGTGGACGGCGAGATCGTCGGCCAGACCGGACCGGGACTTTTAATCCTCGTTTGCGCCATGCAGGGCGACGACGAGGGCAAGGCAGAAACACTGGCCGCCAAGATCGCCAAGCTGCGGATTTTTCCTGATGATGCGGGCAAGATGAACCTGTCGCTGCGCGACATCGGTGGCGGCGCATTGGTGGTCAGCCAGTTCACACTGGCCGCCGACACGCGCAGCGGCAATCGCCCCGGCTTTTCAAGCGCCGCACCGCCAGACGAGGGCAAGCACCTCTACGAGAGCTTTGCGCAGAATCTGCGCAGCCACGGCGTGCCATGTGAAACGGGTCGCTTTGGCGCGTCGATGCAGGTCGCTCTGACCAATGACGGCCCGGTGACGATCTGGCTGGACGTCTGAGCGGGGCCAAGAGTTTCTGCGAAACCTCCAGCC
>RCMY010003372.1_pt1 | contig 14143 bp, 10 predicted proteins | sample 2041341 | NCBI WGS metagenome assembly RCMY01 (sample SAMN09708234, study PRJNA481090) | Marine sediment metagenome, whole genome shotgun sequencing project.
GGTTAGCCTGTAACCTGCTGTTAGATTATTTTGAGAATGGGAATACGCTGGTAAACGACAAGACTATTATGTTGAAACCGAAATTGATTGTACGTGACTCTTCGAAAAAACAGATTGAAAATGTCCTTTTTAAATTAAATTCAACTCCAAAATTAAAAATACCCTCAAAATGAAAAAAAATAAAAGTGCAATTGCCTATTTTATGTTTTCCTTCGGAATATTATTTTTGATAGCATCCTGCAAATCCAACAACGAAAACAAAAACACAGGCGAATCAATTTCCATCGATTCCCTTTTACAAGTCCGTTACCAAAAACTATTGGAATATCCTGTGGATTCCATGTCGATTCCCAGAAGTTATACCGATTCTACACAAACTGTGCGCACAGCGCCGTCGAGTGATTGGACCAGTGGTTTTTTCCCCGGAAGCCTTTGGCACCTTAACCAACTTACCGGAGATCAGGCCTACCAAGAGAAGGCAGCGCAGTGGACTGCCTTTATGGAAAGGGAAAAGTTCAATGACCGTACCCACGACATGGGCTTTAAGATTTTCTGTAGTTTCGGAGAAGGTCTAAAAGTTTCGCAAGATAGCAGTTATAAAGATATCATCGTGCAAAGCGCGCAAACACTGGCCACCCGTTTTAACAAAAACGTCGGTTCTTTACGGTCTTGGGATTTTAATGCGGACGAATGGGAATTCCCCGTTATCGTCGACAATATGATGAACCTCGAACTGCTGTTCGAAGCGACAAAGATTACGGGCGACAGCACTTTTTATGACATGGCCGTTCAACATGCCAATACCACTTTGAAAAATCATATCCGAAAAGACAATAGTTTTTGGCACGTAGTTGTCTATGACACGGTTAACGGAACGGTAAATGATAAAGTTACCCATCAAGGCATCAACGACGACTCGTCATGGTCAAGAGGCCAAGGCTGGGGTATTTATGGCTATACCTTGATGTATCGCTACACGAAGGATACTACCTATTTGAACCAGGCCAAGGCAACTGCCGATTTCTATCTCTCCCAAGACAAATTTCGGGAAGACGGGATTCCCTATTGGGATTTCCATGACCCGAAAATTCCGGATGCCGTCCGTGATGTTTCAGCCGCAACAATCATAGCGTCCGCCTTTTATGAAATGGACGGATACTTAGACGACCCAAAATATGTCGCCTATGCAGACAAGGTTATGAATACACTGAAATCGGAGGAATATATTCTTCCTGCGGATGTCGATGCTCCCTTCATTCTGGATCATAGCACCGGCAACTGGCCCATTAAAGATGAAATGGACGGGCCTATCGTATATGCGGATTACTATTTTCTGGAAGCCTTGTTGCGAAAGCAAGGAAGTTAAAGAGTCTGGTATCTTGTTCAAAAAGATGCAATTTTATTGGTACATTAGGGCTACGAAAAAAAAAGAACACTCACTTACAAAATACAACGTATGCTACCTAAAACAAATCCTACCGAGACTTCGGCTTGGAAAGCCTTGACCGCACACCATTCGGAATTCAAGGAAATACAGATGAAAGATCTTTTCGTTGACCATCCCGAACGTTTTGAAACCATGTCCCTTGTCTTTAAAGACCTCCTGTTCGATTATTCGAAAAACAGGGTTACCGATGAGACGATGAAGCTCTTATTTGAGCTGGCCGAGGAATGCCATTTGAATTCAGCAATCGAAGCCATGTTCGAGGGTGAAAAAATTAACGAGACCGAAGATCGTGCCGTATTGCATACGGCCCTTAGGAACTTCTCGGGGAAACCAGTGCTTACCGATGGGAAAGATGTGATGCCCGAAGTTAAGGAAGTACGCCAGCGGATGAAGTCCTTTTGCGAAAAAATCCACACGAACGAATGGAAGGGATATACCGGAAAATCCATTAGACATATCGTCAATATCGGTATCGGCGGAAGTGACCTAGGTCCTGTTATGGTGACCGAGGCCTTGCGTCCGTATTGGAAGCAGGGGATTGAAGCGCATTTTGTCTCCAATGTAGACGGAACGCAGATAGCGGAAACCTTGAATAAATTGAATCCCGAGGAAACCTTATTTTTGATAGCTTCCAAGACCTTCACCACACAAGAGACCATGACCAATGCACATACGGCGAGGGATTGGTTTCTGAAATCGGCCAAAGACGAAAAATATGTAGCGAAGCACTTTGTGGCCCTCTCCACCAATGAAAAGGATGTGGAGGCCTTTGGAATAGCTCGGGAAAATATGTTCGGTTTTTGGGATTGGGTCGGCGGCCGCTATAGTCTGTGGAGCAGTATCGGGCTTTCCATCGCCCTTACTATCGGTTATGATAATTTCGAGCAACTGCTAAAGGGTGCCGAGGCTTCGGACATACATTATAGGACTACGCCCTTTAAAGAGAATATTCCCGTTATTATGGCCCTTATAGGACTGTGGTATACCGATTTTTTTGGAGCGCAAACCGAGGCCATACTGCCCTACGATCAATATATGCACCGTTTTTCCGCCTATTTTCAGCAAGGCAATATGGAGAGTAACGGCAAGCATATAGACCGCAACGGCCATCCGGTCTCCTATCCTACCGGCCCCATTGTCTGGGGAGAGCCGGGCACAAACGGGCAGCATGCCTTTTATCAGCTTATCCATCAAGGCACGCCCCTGATTCCCTGTGATTTTATCGCGCCGGCCATCAGCCATAATCCCATTGGGAAACACCATCCCATTCTACTTTCGAACTTTTTTGCTCAGACCGAAGCCCTTATGAATGGCAAGACCAAAGAGGAAGTGGCAGCGGAATTACAGGATATGGACGAGCATGAAAGAACGAAACTGGTTCCCTTCAAGGAATTCGGGGGTAACAGGCCAACCAATTCCATCCTCTTAAAAGAAATTACTCCTTTTTCTCTAGGTTCCCTTATCGCATTATACGAACATAAGATATTTACCCAAGGCATTATCTGGAATATTTTTAGTTTTGACCAATGGGGCGTAGAACTCGGTAAACAATTGGCCAAAAAGGTACTTCCGGAACTCGATGGGGACAAACAGATTACCTCTCACGATTCTTCTACAAACGGATTGATAAACAAGTATAAAGAATGGCGCAAGTAAGGGTCGTTTTGGAGGGATATTTTCTAAATTTTTGATAGTAGGAGGAGAATGAAGTACATTATATGTGAAAGACCGGGTAAATTTTTACTAAAGGAAAAGGATGCACCCCGAAAAAAAGCAGGAGAAGCTTTGTTGAAAGTCAAGAAAGTCGGAATCTGCGGTACCGATTTACATGCGTACGCCGGCAATCAGGCCTTTTTCACCTATCCCAGAATCTTAGGCCATGAATTGGCGACCCAAGTGGTGGAAATTGGAGATAATCCACAGGGCATCAAAGCGGGCGATAATGTGGTGGTCATGCCGTATGTAAATTGTGGCAAATGTATCGCTTGCCGAAACGCTAAGACCAATTGTTGCACTAATCTACAAGTTTTGGGCGTACATACCGACGGTGGCATGCAAGAGTATATAAGCGTTCCCATTGACCTGCTCATACCTGCAAAACAGCTTAGCGATGACCAAATGGCGGTGGTCGAGCCGTTGGCGATAGGGGCACATGCCATTCGCCGTGCTGCATTAAAATCCACTGAAACCATTGTCGTCGTCGGATGTGGGCCCATCGGCATCGGAATCCTAAAACTCGCCCAGATCGCCGGTGCCAAGGTCATCGCCATCGATATGAACGAGCAACGTTTGGGGTATGCCGAAAAGAATATAGGAGTCGATCATACCGTAAATGCAGGTGCGGAAGCCGTAAAGAAAGTCGCTGAAATAACAAACGGCGATATGGCCACGGTAGTGTTCGATGCCACCGGCCACAAGGGGGCCTTGGAAGCCGGGCCGAACTATATGGCTCACGGGGGCCGGTACATATTGGTAGGGCTATCAAAAGGGGAGCTTAGTTTTGCCCACCCCGCCATGCACGCAAAAGAAATGACGCTACTGTGCAGCCGCAATGCTACCTTGGAAGATTTCGAGTATGTGATTTCTATTTTGGAAAAGGGGGAATTCCCCGTCGACTCCTTTATAACCCATAATGTCGGCTACAACGATATGATCGACAATTTCGACGCTTGGCTAGATCCGGCAAACGGAGTAATCAAGGCCACGGTAGATTTTTGAACTCGTAAAAATAAATTATCATGAATCTACATTTGAAAAACAAAGTAGTCGTCATCAGTGGGGCGGCAGGTAAAGAAGGCAGTATCGGTGAGACAATACTTCAGCGTTTGGCCGAAGAGGGCGCCATTCCAGCGGTTATTGATAGAAACGAACGCGGCCTCGGTTATGTGGAGAAAATAAAGAAAAATGGTATCGATGCGATTTTCTGCCGGACCGACGTCACCCAACCCGATCAGATCAAAAATGCTGTGGATACGATAGCCAAAAAATATGGTCGTATCGATGTCGTACTCAACAACGTAGGGGTAAACGATGGCGTGGGGCTTGATGCCTCCTACGAGGAATTTATGGATTCCCTAAAGCTGAACATGGTCAGCTATTTTCTTATTGTAAAGCATGCCCTGCCCCTATTGAAAAAATCAAAAGGGAATATTTTGAACATCGGTTCCAAGGTCGCATTGACCGGACAAGGAAATACTTCGGGCTATGCCGCCGCCAAAGGGGGCGTTCTTGGTCTGACCCGCGAATGGGCAGTCGATCTTGTAAAATACGGGATACGTTCGAACGCCATTATCATTGCGGAGAGTTGGACGCCCTCATACGACACTTGGATTAAAACCTTGGAAAATGGGGAGGAAAAGCTGCAATCCATCATCCAAAAAATTCCACTGGAAAATAGGATGACCACCACCGATGAAATTGCGAACACTTGCCTTTTTACCATATCGGACAGATCATCGCATACCACCGGCCAGTTTATTTTTGTAGATGGCGGCTATGTCCACTTAGACCGCGCATTGTTGACGAAATAACAAAATACTAAATCCATCAGAATTCTTACATTACAAAACGAAACTTCTACCAACTTCCAATGAACAAACCATCAAAAATACGGGTAGTAAGCAAAGAGTTCTTATTTCCATTTATCATTATCACGTTGCTGTTCGCCCTGTGGGGAATCGCCAACGACCTGACCAACCCCATGGTATCGGCCTTTAAAAAAGTGATGCCCGAACTATCGAACGTACAGGCATCATTGGTGCAGTTCGCCTTTTATTTTGGGTATTTTTTTATGGCACTTCCCGCGGCCCTTTTCATCCGAAAGTTCAGCTATAAATCAGGAATTATTTTGGGGCTGGCGCTCTATGCCATCGGTGCATTCTTGTTCTATCCCGCTGCGGCTTATGAAGAATACAGCTATTTTTTGATTTCCCTTTGGGTACTGACATGCGGATTAGCCTTTCTTGAAACGACCGCCAATCCACTGGTATTGGCCATGGGCGATCGGGCAACGGCAACAAGGCGTCTGAATCTGGCACAGGCTTTCAATCCCATGGGATCTCTAACTGGGATGATAATCGCCCAGGTTTTCGTTATTGGCACCTTACGTTCCGATGATTATGCTCCCGATGTCTATGCGGCTCTTTCATCCGTGGAGTTGTCTGCCATTCGCGAAAACGATTTGGGTATTATCAGTATCCCTTACATCGGTCTGGGGATTTTGGTATTGATAATTATGGGGATTATTGTTTTTACAAAAATACCGAAAACGCCAGACGAAGAAAAAGTATCCATTTCCAAATCCTTTAAAAAATTGTTCGCCAACAAAAATTATCTCAAAGGGGTCATGGCCCAGGCCTTTTACGTAGGTGCCCAAATCATGTGCTGGACCTATATCTTTCAATATGTCGACAACCTGAACGCAGGCCTTCCCGAATCGGAGCAATTGACCGCTACTTGGTTCAACGTAGCTGCCATGGCGCTCTTTTTGACCGGAAGATGGGTCGGTACAATTCTTATGAAATCCATAAATCCGTCCAAACTTTTGATGTATTTCGGCATTGGCGGGGTTATTATGTCCGCTGGGGCAATTCTCCTTCCGGGAATGGTCGGACTGCTATCTTTGGTCGGGATTTCGGTCTTTATGTCCATCATGTTCCCAACCATCTACGGTATCGCGTTGAACAATATGGGCGAGGAGGCTAAAATCGGTTCAGCAGGTCTGGTCATGGCTATTGTAGGAGGTGCTTTGATGCCCGTGTTGCAGGGAAGCATCCTAGATTGGGGCGGCGATGGTTTCGGCGATGTACAGGTTTTCGGGTCTATTCCCGAGGTCAAATTCTCGTTTATCCTGCCCTTGATCTGCTTGGCCGTAGTCGCATGGTACGGATATAGTAGCTTTGACTCTTCACAAAACAAAATCGACACCGAGACTTCGTAATTGTTTGTATTTTGGACTTTTATCGACAGTATATACCTGAACTGGAATTTTGGGAAGAGGAGAGGAAAAGGTTAACGTCCTTTCGCCGTTTGTTCATTCGGTCAGTCGCAAGGGGGCGAAAAAACCGGAACGAAAGTCATAAATATCCTTAAACTGGGCCTAGTTGGGTGCTATTTTCTTCAACGTAAGCGATTTATTAAACTCCCGTAAACGTCAGTCTCTGACCCAGACCCCTTTCTTTAGCTCAGATAGCGAATTTCAATGGCGTGAGCGACAAACGACGCTTACCCTTGTCGTTCATCTTATTTGAAACCGTTTAACAATTGTACCGACAAATTATAAATAGATAAAAGGATTATTCATATCTTGAAAATGCATCTATTAAGATTAATCAACACCAAATTACAATGTATCTAGCTATTTTGTGCGTATTTGTTTTGGGTTACCTATTTATTGCCCTCGAACACACCATAAAAATTGACAAAGCGGCCACCGCACTGCTTACCGGAACACTTTGTTGGGTACTCTTTATTTTAGGTAGAGAGGCTCTACTACCCGAATTGGCGATTGAGGACTCCATGAATTTTGTTTCCGAAAGTTTAAGGGAACATCTTGGAGAAATAGCGGAAATTCTATTTTTTCTTATGGGGGCGATGACCATAGTTGAGATTATCGACGCCCATGAGGGGTTTTCCATTATTACCAATAAAATAACAACTATCAATAGGGTCAAGCTTTTATGGATTCTCTGTTTCCTAACCTTCTTTTTATCGGCAGCATTAGACAATCTGACAACCGCTATAGTGATGTCGGCGCTCTTGAGAAAATTGATACATGACAAGAAAGACCTCTGGATTTTCGCCGGGTTGTTGATTATAGCGGCAAATGCCGGCGGTGCTTGGTCTCCCATAGGGGATGTTACCACAATAATGTTATGGATCGGCGGTCAAATAACCGCAATGAATATCATAAAAGTAATATTTATTCCGAGCTTGGTCTGTATTCTTGTACCCTTGTTCATAATGTCTTTTAGGTTTAAGGGAAACATAGAGAAACGCATCGAGAATTTAGCTGGCGAGAAACATAGAATAATTATTTCCGATATCGAGAAAAATACTATTTTCTTTATTGGCGTAGGTGCTTTGCTCTTCGTTCCCATTTTTAAAACTATCACACATTTACCGCCATTTATGGGTATTTTATTTGGACTAAGTATTGTTTGGATAACCACTGAAATACTACATCGAAATAGACCTAAAAAGGAAAAAAAAGCGCTTTCGATTGGTGGGGTTTTACAAAAAATAGATACGCCAAGTATCCTATTTTTCCTTGGAATTCTAGTAGCTGTTGGCGCTTTACAATCCGCTGGACATTTAGCCGATATGTCGAAACTGTTAAATGCCAATTTTGAAAGCATCTATGCCTTGAATGCGGTCATCGGGGTGCTTTCTTCAATAGTAGACAATGTTCCTCTGGTAGCTGGAACCATGGGCATGTATTCATTGGCCATGTATCCTCAAGATGCAGAGTTTTGGGGATTGCTGGCCTATTGTGCAGGTACGGGGGGAAGCATTCTTATCATAGGCTCTGCCGCCGGAGTCGCCATAATGGGAATTCTAAAAATTGATTTTATCTGGTATTTGAAAAACATATCTTTTCTTGCATTTTTAGGCTACTTGGCCGGTATATTTACTTTTATGCTCCTAAATTGAGCGGTTTTATAACCACCGGAACCTTCGGATTATTTTAATTTTTCTTTGCTAAGACTAGAATTTGATTAAAATCAATTGAGCGTTTTAATAAAGCCACCAATTATCAATTGCCGTTGCCCTTTTCATGCTCACATCCGCAAGGACGCCGTCAACGGTAATTCTTGCGTAGATACGAACCGCCCCGTTTTTTCTAATGGACTTCCTTTTGAGCCAAAAATGTATACTAAAAGTTTTTGAAGTTTTCATCACTCTCGTTTATAAAGATTGTTAAATGAGTGAAACGAAAGTCAAATCGCCGTGAAAAGTCTGTTGCGATATAATATTAGTAAGAAATTACCATAAAAAATAAGACACCGATTAGGACACCTTGAAATATGGCATCAAAACTATTTAAATGAAACCAAGGAAAATTGAATTCCTTGGTTTTCATTTGACTAGCATTGTTTTGGTATCGTTTGATACCCTTTCTGTCGGGATGACAGGATTTGAACCTGCGACCACACGCCCCCCAGGCGTGTGTTTTTACCTTTCATTTATTTGCATTTGGTTTCTTTTAGTCTGATTATCAATATTTTATATGATTTTAGTTTTCATCTAAATGCTTTTGTTTTACCTTTATAAGGCAATTTGTTGTACGTATGTTGTACGGATTTAGAATTTATAAAATTAGAAAATGGCTGTCATAAAAATAGTGTTGCATAAGGTCAAGCGTGCCGATGGAACTTATCCGGTTAGCTTAAGGGTGACTAAAGATAGGAAATCCAAATATTTCAAAACTATATTTTCTGCCCATCTCGAAGAATGGGACACCAGTGCCCAATTATTCAACAAAAAGCACAAAAACCATCTTCAAGACAACAGACTGCTTTTAAAATTTAAAGAACGTGCGTTCAGAATTTATTCCGAGCTACAGCTTGAAAATGAAAGCTTTCGGCTTTCTGAGTTTGAAAATGCTTTTAGAGTAACCTCCAATCCCCAAACAAAAAACTTCTTTTATTTCTGGGATGAATTGATTCGAGAATTGAATTCGGCAGGAAGAACCGGCAATGCTAGAATCCATAATGAGGCTTATCTCGCGGTCAAAAAATTCAATCGATCCACTCGGCTTGAATTCGAAGATATTACGGTTGCCTACTTGTCAAAATTTGAAGCGCATTTACGCTCATATGGAGGAAACGATGGTGGTATCAGTATGCGTATGAGATCTATCAGAACTGCCTTTAATGCGGCGATAGCTCGGGATATGGTATCGGCCGACATTTATCCTTTTAAAAAATATAGAATTTCAAAGCTTAAAAGTAATCCTGCAAAGAGAGCTCTGGATTTTAAGGAGATAATGAAAATCGTCAAGATGGACCTTTCAAAGTATTCACATCTTTCGAATAGCCATAAATATTTCGTTTTCAGCTTTTATACCCGTGGAATGAATTTCGCCGACCAAATGAATTTGGAGTGGTCGCAAATTAATGGTGATAAGCTGTTTTACACTCGCTCTAAATCAAAAGGAAATTTCAATATTACTATTCTTCAGCCAGTTCAGGATATCTTGGATTATTTTAAAGATAATTCAATAGGTACAAAATACGTCTTTCCCATACTCCTGCGCGATAATATGACCCCGATCCAAATTGAATACCGTAAACACAAAACGCTGAGAAAATATAATAAGGATTTAAAAGAGATAGCCGATATCTGTAAAATCGATAAAACATTGACTAGCTATGTGGCCCGGCATAGTTTTGCCAATAGCTTAAAACAAATGGGTGTTGCCACGGACATTATCAGTGAATCCCTTGGACATCAAAACCTAGCTATCACGCAAGCCTATTTGAAAGAATTGGATAGTTCTGTGTTGGACGAGGCGAGTAGGCTATTGCTATAAATTGCCAACAATCAAACAGTTTTAGTTCTTCTGAGTGGTATATCCGCCAATTCAACCGTATATCCGCCATATATCCGCCAATTCGATCATGTATCCGCCATTTATCCGCCACCAACTTAAATTCAATTGTAAATTGCACTCTTCTTTTCTCCTGACTTTTTAAGAATTTATAATTTGGGAACAGTTGGTCATGATGACGATGTGTGGTTTTAAGCGAGATCCTCAAGGGTTTCCAATCTTTTGACACCTTCAAAAAGACATACTATAGGTGTATAAAATTAGGAACACGAAATTTATTAAACTTCGGCATATAACCGATATATTGCCTAAGTTTAATTTTTTAGTTAACTTTACCGAATCTTTAAAAAAATAGTCTTGGTTAAGCAATTGAAACATAAAATTAGTTCTTATTTTAAGGAGAAGAACACCTTGTCTAGAAAACAATTGATACAATCTATCGGGAAAGATTTTCCAGATTGGAAAGAAAGCACTGTAAGCGTATATCTCTCCCAATTAAAGGAAGAAGGTAAAATAACCAGTCCTTCAAGGGGGCATTATTCTCTTGGAAACCGACAAACGTATACACCTTACCTTGAAGACGACCTAAAGCGGATCTTCAAAAAAGTGCAGAAACATTTCCCATATGCCAGAATTTGTATTTGGGACACTCTTTGGCTGAACCATTTTATGCGGCATCAACTGTTTATAAATTATAGGGTTATTGAAGTTGAAAAGGATGCCGCCGACCAAGTGTTCTATTTTCTAAGTGAACACAATAAAAATGTATTCTTGAATCCCGATGAGAAAATTTTTGACCGGTACATTACCACTGTCCGTGACACCATCATCGTTAAAAACCTAGTTTCGGAAGCCCCTATAATCGATTTGGAGAAAATCGTTGTACCAACTCTTGAAAAATTGTTGGTAGATATGCTGATAGATGACGATCTATTTGCGGCACAACAAAGCGAACTTAGTTTTATTTATGAGAATGCCCTAAAGAACTATACGATCAATAAACTACAGATGAAACGTTACGCATTGCGACGCAACCGCGAACAGAAGATAACGGAGCTACTTGATAAAACTATGGCAAAATTTTAAATTTTTGCCAAATCTTAATGATTCGATATGATAGCGGCAAATAGTTATTCAAAAGACTGGATATTCAAAATCAGACGGACGTTAGGAAAACGTTCCGATCCGAAACTGATCGAAAAAGCGATTTATGCGCTGCTCTTTTTAGAAAAATTACGTGCCCATAATCTCAACTTTATTTTTAAAGGAGGTACTTCATTGCTCTTGGCGACACCGGTTCCCAAGCGCTTTTCCATTGACATTGATATTATTACCCAACATTCGGAAAAAGAAATTATCGCTGCCCTAAAGCAAATTATTAGTAAAGAACCCTTCCTTGATTGGGAAAACGACAGTACCAGAAAGCATACCCCGGATGCACCCATTGGGCATTTCAAATTGTATTATAAAAGCTGTGTCGATGGCAAAACGGAACCAACCCTACTTGATGTGCTGTACTCCGACAACCCTTATCCCGAATTGATCGAGATCTCGATCGAACATGATTGGTTGGCGACAGAAGGTCATATCACAAAAGTACCAATGCCTACTTTTTCATCCATATTGGGCGATAAACTAACCGCATTTGCCCCTAAGACTACCGGAATTTTATACGCCAAAAACCGTCCTGTAGAAATAATCAAACAACTGTTCGACATTGCATTTCTTATGGATAATGTATCCTCTTTGGATGTAGTTTTAAAAAGTTTCAATCAGGTCGCCAAAGAGGAAATAGGTTTCAGAAAATTGGCTATTGGCCCATCGGAAGTTTTGGATGATACTTTTGAAGCTTGTCGTGTGTTGGCTTCCCGTGATGCTGCTTCCGCTGAGTTTCGTCACATGGAAATGGGTGTCCGTAATTTTACTAACTTTTCAATCCAGAAATTTTCCATTGAAGAAGCCATTACGGCCGCTGCCAAGGTTGCCTACATAACTCGGCTAATAAAAATCAATGATTCCTCAAAAATAGAGCGTTTTAGTAATGCAACCGATATAGCGGATTGGCTAATTGAAAATCCGGAATTCAGCAAACTGAACAAACTGAAGAAGAACAATCCCGAAGCGTTCTTTTACTGGTTTAAGGCATTAAGGGTTTAAAATACGGATTCAAAAGAATGCCAATTCTTTGAATTATTGACGAATTTTTATTTTTCTTCCTTCCCCCTATCCACAAAAAGTGCCCGCTAGGGCACTAATTCCTATCGATCGAACCTATTCGTTAAAGATTACATTGAAAGCCCCTTGCTTTTGTATTTTGAATAATCCGTAAGCTCGTCCCTGAAACCGTTAAAAGCAGGCTCCTCTTTCGGATTCTTGCTTCCCAACAGGTTACTTATGGCATATATTCCCCGTTTTAGGAGACGCGCCTGTCTGGCATTTATCTGTTTTCTTGAAACGGAAAGCAAGGTTTCCCTAAGCCCGTTTTCCATATGAAATTTAAGTATCTCCGAAGGTAGGTTCGGCCCGACACCTTCCAGTTCCAATAGATAGGCCGCTTTTTTGTACTGCCCCCTTTCGATCAGGTAGGAAGACCACAGGTTTTTTAGATGATGCTGCCCGTTGTTTTTAATGCCCTGCAATACATTGGGCTGATTTTCCAAGACGTTGTAAAGGTCGTTCGAGGAAAAAAGATAGGCCTGTAGTTTTGGTGCAAGTGCTACGCCTACCGAATATTTGGAGTAGATGGAACATATGCACATTTTCCCTTCCAGCTTCTTGAAATAAAAATCCTTGGTGTTGAAAAACCGGATGTAGTCCTCCGGGGATTTTTCAAAATGTCGGTGCAGACGTTCCGCGTTCTGCATATAGGCTTTTAGACTTAACCCTTCGAACTTTATTCTATAACCCTTAGCCATCGCTTGGTAAACGTTCGGGAACATCAACGGTAAAAAAATAGCGGTCGGGTTTAGTCCGATTTCCTTTTCCGTTTTGTTGTTCAGCAGCCCGTCCAGTACTTTCTCGTTCTCCCTGACAAAGCCGGGGGAAACGTAGAAATCGATCTGTCCCGGTCTCGGGACATAACCGATATCCAGTTCGGCCCGATGTAGATAGGAGTTCGCATAGGTCAATGTACCATGGTCATATTTGGTGCCGAGGCTTTGCAGAAGCTCGAAAAGTATGTTCCCTGACCTCGACGTATCGAAAAGCTGTTCGTCGATCAGTCCCTTCACAAGCTCCGCCTTTTTTTTCAGTCCGCTTTCTTCCCTTACCGATTCCTTGATATAAAGGTTTTCTTTGACGGTACGGAACTCGGCCTGAATCGTTTTGCCAAGGCTCTTGTTATCGGTATGGAGGTATTTCTTCAGGAACAGAAAACGTTCCGATCGGACCATGGCATGGACTATCCCCTTGATGGGAGCCCCTTGGATGTGTTCGGAAAAGAGGTTTCTTCTACCGGAATCTTGATACGATCTACGGAAACCATCGGTTATGGCCTTCCTCAGTTCCAGGGTCAACTGTTCGCCTTCCATATACATCTGGGTATATCCGCTTCCGAATAGTTCGGTATTTCGTCGGATGCCCAAGCTCCGGGAAATCTCTTCGCCCTTGAAAGTATAACTCGATTTGTCATAAATCCGAAAATCGATGGCCTTTCCTTCCTTGTCGTAATCGACCTTGCAATCCAGTTTTTGATAGGATTTCAGGATGTCCGGAAGATGTGCCGGGTTTATAGTTTTGAAAAGCTTGTAGGTGGTACGCAACTGTTTTTCCAACCGCTTTTTGACCATGGGCAACACTTTGGAACCAAGGTTCTTTTCGAAGACCTTTAGCAGTTTCGGGCCGCTCAGTTTCGGATGTACGGTATAGCCATCGATAAACCTTGACTGGTAGCCGTCGTTTATCGCAATTCCATACGTCACCCCTACCCTGCCCGTGTTGTTTTTGACCGTCCGTACCTGAATATGATGGGGCTTGATCAGTTCGGCCAGTTCCCGGAAGCTTTTCACTTTATATTTCTGTAGGGTGTTGTTCAGGATGTCCTGAATGTAGAACCTCACCCCGTTGATATCCTCTTTTCTGAACTCGGGATTCCTATAAATGGGCAGTTCCTTCCGTTCCCTGGTCTCCGGGGACGGGGAAAGTCC
>RCMY010003374.1_pt1 | contig 14139 bp, 6 predicted proteins | sample 2041341 | NCBI WGS metagenome assembly RCMY01 (sample SAMN09708234, study PRJNA481090) | Marine sediment metagenome, whole genome shotgun sequencing project.
GATACACGTGGCGGCCAAACAGTTCGACAACCTTGATGCCGGGTCGGCAGAAGATCATGTTGGTCAGCGCGCCACCGTGGGGTGACATCAGAACGTCGGCACGTGACAGTAGTTCGGCTTGTTGCTTTACTGACATGCCCTCCATCGCGGTCACCGTAAAGCCATTCGCTTCGAGCAGCGGAACCAGTTCGGCCTCATTAGAGATGCCGCGGCGCACGCCGGCAGGGCGGCTGATGTATAGCTTGATCCGCTCACTGAATGTCGCAGGTGCACCGAAGTTGTGCTGCAGCCACGCCGGTACGAACCGGTTCATCTTCATATTGATGCCGTTGTCGAGTGTGACGTGCAGCAGACGCTCACACGTGAAGTGGCTGTTTTTGCGTGTTTCAAGTATCTGATGGGCCTGGATGCCGAGCCGTTCGAGCGTGTCGGCTTGAAAGCTTCGGTGCGCTTCGCGCACCAGTACGTTATTCAGGCTATCCAGCGGTATACCGGCCTTCTGCAATACGCCCAGGCGCGGCAGAATATCGACCATCCAGTGGTAATAGCAGTGCGCTCCCATTGAGGCGCCCAGCAGGTGAGTCAGGCCGGGAAGTTCCGGGTAGTCTGCCTCTAACAGCACTTGGCACTGTTCGTCGTTCAGTCCGTAGCGGAAGATGATGCCATCGTTCGCATCTCGCACCAGGCAGGCGCCACCGTCGAAGAAGATCTTCGCGTTGCGAAGTTCGATAAGCGAAACAGGGTTCGTTTTCATCGCCGTGTCGCGCTCGCTGGCGTCGCAGCCCGGCTGCACCATCATGGGCGCCTCCAGTGCGTATTGCTCCGACGGCAGTATCAGCGTTCTGGTAACGGCAGCCGACGAGGGCCCAAGGTTCTGTGCTGCGAGCTTTGTCGCTGGTAAACTCACGGTAGCCAGTCTCTCTTTCAACGTTGCCAGTGCCTCTGAGCCCAAAGTGCTGACGGCCACGGTGTCTTCCGGAACACAAACCATGGTGCGCTCCGGGCACTCGGTGATGACGACGCTCGCGTTCACACGGGCAACGTAGTCGAAATCCACGTGCTCACTGCCAATGAAATGAACCTCACGGAAAGTCTCCGCGAGCATGCCGGTAAGCAGGCGAGGGCGGTAGTCGGAGCACGTGCTGCCGAACAGTACCAGTGTCTGGTCAACAGCGTCGGCCTGTGAGTTCCGATAGATCACGTGGGCCCCCGGGTGCGCGTTCAGATTGTCTGTCTGGCCGTGTTCTTCGAGGAACCGGACCAGCGAGTTTGCCCAGGTTCTCTCGGCTCGCTGATCGAGCTGGTAGGTGCGAACCTTCTCGGTTGCAGGCGTTGCCGGATCGGAGTTGGCTTCGAGAACGTGCTCAGTCTCGCAGTGCGGGTAACCCGGCAGGGCGCGGTTGGTCGGAACATCAAGCCTGGAACAAATGAGCTGATAGGCCGAATAGCACCCCCAGAAGCTCCAGCGCGGATCAGTGTGACCATACAGCGTATAATGTGCAGACTGCCGGGCGAAATAGGGCAGTACGTTGAGGATGCTCGGCGACTTGTATCCAGCATCGGCGGTAAAGTAGCCCAGCGCGCTTGAAGGCTGCGCCACGATTTCAGATTTCTTGCGGAATGCCCGAACGGTGCTGTTGTCCGGGATAGGCAGGTGTACGTACTCGATGCCGGCTCGTGCCAGGCGTCTCGATCGTTCGCGAAGGCGCTCTACCCAGACCCCTGCCAGTTCGCCATCGAACCTCGCTTGTGCATTGCCGGCATTTTCTACATCGGCCCCGGTAGGTGAAGTTCCGGAGTTCCCGACGGTTGTTGACCCGCCTGGGTGGCCGAACCTAGTCACCACTGTAGGGCGTCTCCACGAAGGGAATATCGGCACGCCGGCAATACTGACGGTAGTCCGGATAGAACAGCTCTGCGAGCTTGTCGTAGGTTTCTCTTGTCACGTTACCGATGCTACTGCCGTTTGAGTGCTTGACTACTCCGAACATCTCGTTGTCCACATAGGGCAGGTCGAGAAATTCGAATACCTGTTGCATGGTCTCCGCTGGTGCGCGTCGCAGCGCGTCGTTGTCCAGTGGCAGGAACTGCTTCTTGCTGAACTGCTGGCGGTAGGTGATGAGCTTGCGTTGATACATGCTGAACGAGAGCACCAGATTCAGGTTGAAACCGACGTCATTGGCCTGACGGTAGGCATCAGCCAGGCTCATGGAGAAAAATTCGTCTATGTCCACGTTCTGTAGCGCTTCGGTCTTGTTCGTCACCTTCAGGTGAATGAACTGGGAGATCGCCCGCGCAATCGGGTCGCGGGTGATGACGATCACGCGCGGGTCGGGCGTGAACGCATGGATCAACCGCGGAATCTGTGAGGTGTTGGCCGCGTCGAAATAGGTAGGGCTGGCATCGATGGTCCGGTTGCCTACTGCGACATCGGCGAAATGCGAGGCATACCACTCGGGCCCTTTGTCGTAATGCAGCGAAAAGTAGTGTATTTCTTTCTGGGAGCCTGACTCGATCTGCGGATGTGTGCATATGTAATCATGCAAAATGGTGGTACCACCCTTCATCACACCGGTGATAAAGATGTCAGGTTTTGCGTGTTCTTTCAGTGCCATGTTCATGTCTTGACTCCGGGCCCTTTGTTTTTCCCTACAGTGTCTGGCAACACCCGGAGTGCAGCCTGTCCTGTCGAATGGTTAAATACAGAGTTGTGCGACATTGTTCAGGCCACGTTCTTGACACGAGGGCGGTCAATGCGTGCCGTTGCATTACCCGGACCCTGAACCTGGCCCTCGCTATTGTTCAGGCCGAACTGAACCCTCAGCTGCGCGATGTAGTCCGTCATCTTGCTGACTTGTTCTGTCTCCAGAGTCAATGCATCTCTGATCAGCGCATGAATCGCCGAGATCTCATCAAGGTGGAGCTGTGCATCCAGAGCATGCGTCACGCTCTCGGCATGGCGACGGTGCGTATTCAGTGGTTTCGCCAGATACGCAACACGCGCATTCGGCTGCAGGAGCACCCTCACGTAGAGCCGCCAGTCGCCAACCAGTTTGTGTGCCAGTACGGCGTCCTTTTCGGCTGCGAGTGCGTCCCGTAGTGCCTGTGTTCGCCACATGGCCGAACTGACGTTCAGAATACAGTTTTTCACCGTCATGGCACGCCTGACGAACTCTGCGCCCTTCATCGAGCGTGATTTCTGAAACAGATCGGCATCGATGTCTCGGTAGTAGAAGCCGTAGCTGTCGCCTAGCGGCTCACCGTCAGAGTCGATCTGTTTCGAATCGGTGAAGCCCAGGTTGGTATTCTCGGTGAAAGCTCCAGCCATTTCGCTGACGAACCGGCTGCTGGCCAGGTCATCGGCTTCGGCGATCCAGAGCAGCTCACCGCGTGCCTTATCCAATCCTTTTTGCCACTGCCGGAAAGTATTGCCGCTGTTCGTCTCATTGACGATCAGCTTCACCTTGCGGCCACTGCGGGCGATAACCTGCTTGATCACTGCCAGGCTGTTGTCGGTTGATTTGTCTTCGAGGACGATTATCTCGAACAGGGGATAGCGTTGTTCGAACACCGAATATAGTCTGTCTTCGATATAGCGGGCGTAGTTGTAGTTGGGTACCACGACTGATACCTTGCGTATGTCCGGTCGCGCCAGGTTCAGCAGAGAAAAACAATAGTCATCGAACTGGTAGTTTTCCTTGATAAACTGGATGCGGGCTTCTTTCTGTTCATCAGTGTCGTTGAACAAACATTCAGCCAGCGCGCGGGTGATCTGCTGGTTGCAGTTCCTGTCCACAATCGCACCGTGCTGGTCAATTACGCGTTCAAGGCCGGTGGCATCGCTGTGGATAACGGCCGGGCAACCCACGGATAGGGCTTCGAGCACCACTGAGGGGTAGGGGTCTTCCCGCGAACTCAGGTAGAAGCAGTCCGCTGCATAGAAATAGGCGGATACATTGTCGGTGAAGTCGACGATGTGTACTCGCTTTTCCAACACAGCGTCCAGATCTGACAACGACCAACGCTTGAGCTCATCGGTGATTCCGCCTACCCAAACAAAATGTACGTTCGGGTGTTGCAGGATGACCTCACGGGCCGTAGAGAGAAACAGGTCAAAGCCCTTGCGCATGTCTGCATAGCCAACGTTCAGCACCATCTTGTGCTCGCGCGTGATGCCCAGCTCCAGGCGCACCTTGCGAGCCACCTCAGAATCTGTCTCCATCACCTTGTAGATACCCTGGGGCAATATGTGAGACTGCCCACAGATCTCGCCGCACACCGAAAGGAACCCCTTCTCCACGCGATCCGAAGCAAATACCACGTGATCCGATTCACTGGCGATACTCTTGACGTGTTCGGTCAGCTTGTATTCGGCAATCAGACCTGGCAGTTCGTGTATCAGCGACACAACCTTGACGTCCAGTTGTTTCAGGGTGGGTATCAAGTCGCCTGTCACGCAAGTGTTGGTTATCGCAAGAGTGCAGGCTTGATCGGTCATTATTTCCAGCAGTGCCTCTTCGCCACAGGAATCGAGCACGTAGACCTTGCCGATCTGTTCGTACGCTTCGAGTAGGGGGCCGCCGCGTTTGAGAGCAATGATGACATCGAAGCCGAACTGATTCTTGAAGGTGTCGGCGATGTTCAACAGCAGCATCTGAGCACCATGCTGATAGGCATCGTGACCGAGTAGCAGAATCCGCTCGCGTTGATTGTGGCTGGATACGCCGTGCAACGCACGCTGGGTTGCGTTCAAGTAGGCATGGCCGTAGTGCACGTCAGGCTCAAGGTATGCACATTCAGCCCACTCGTTCCAGGCGTTGACGAAAACCAGGCTTTCTCCGTGGAAGGGGTGCTTTCTTGCGTGGTTGATGGCGCCACGCATCCAGTGCTGGTAATTCGCTGGTGTGGAGCCATGTATTGTGAATCCGCGGCCCTCACGACGGGCGTCGTTGTCCCAGTGGGGCGATACGGTCTTGATCAGTGGAAAATCTGGCGTAGGCTCGCAGAGTGACTTGTTCACCACATCGTTATAGGACACCACGTTGCCCGAATAGTCGGGATCGATTATGTTAAGGTCATCCTGGATGTTGCGCAGATTCTTCGCCACCTTGTGTGGCGGAAACTCGACGGCACCGTCGAGTCCGTAGAGTATGGGGTCCATGTCCTGGAAACCCTGCACCATCAGCACCAGGGGTTCCACATTGCCAGCCTCTTTCCATTTTGCACGCCAGCGCTCGATCGTGGACTTTGCCGAGTCCACCAGCCCGGGGCGGTAGAGAATGAACAGCGGTCGGCCATCGACGCTCAGGTAGCGATCATTGCGGAAGTACTTCAGTGTATCGGCGATGAAGTCGTCTTCGTCTTCTTCGCGGTAGTCCTGTTTGATCAGCACTTCGCTGTCAAATCCGTCCCAAGTGCGAGTCCAGTTCTCGTTCGCCCACATGATGCAGAAATCCTGGTTGATTTTCGTGGACTCTGCGAACAGATCGAGCGGCTTGTCCATCAGGCGTTTGCCGTTGAACCAGTAATAGTAGAAGCAGAAGGCTTCGATACCGTTGGCCAGGGCCAACTCTGATTGGCGGATCAGCGTGCTCTCGTCGGTGAGGTTGTAGAAACCGAGGTCGCGCGGAATGCGTGGTTGGTAGTGACCTTCGAAGCGCGGCGCGCCTCGAGCTACATTGCGCCATTCGGTGAAACCTTCACCCCACCATTTGTCGTTTTCGGCGAATGGATAGAACTGAGGCAGGAAGAAGGCGACTGCTTTTGCCAAGGGCTTCTTGTGGTTCAGTGCCACCAGCGGTTCTTCAAAATCCGGACCCTTGTTCGAAAAGAAGCGCAGATTGGCAGCCATGTCTTTTAATGCTGGTGTCGAACCCGCGCGAGCATGCTGACGATTGTTGGTCGTCAGGCGGTTCTGCCGACCGGACTGCAGGTAGTGTGAGACCGGGTTGATGTCAGGGTTGCCATCCAGGTGTACTGATCGATAGAAGTGCAGATCAAAGCTTGCCGATGGATTACGCCCTTCATGCCAGCCGTATGTCTGGAAGTGCTCAAACGGGTCGGCTTTCGACTGGGCGATATCGGGGTTGCTCTCCAGATAGTACTGGTTGTCGAATACTGAGTTAGGGTTCAGGCCCTGCGCTCGCCCTGTGTTCACGTAATGTGCCAGGATGGTGTGGTCACCGCTGGCGAGATCATGATTCTCCTGGTACCACTCTGGTTCGAACGTCGGGCCGGGCCAGGCGAAGTTGTCGTTACCTTGACGGATGTAATGCAGCACGGCCTCTATTGACGAAGTGTCTGCTTTCAGGTACTTGTGCGAATACCATGAATGATCGAACAGGGCATTGGGGTTGGCATCATCGGCACTGCCGTACATATAAAAATGTGCACAGCTGTCGGCAGCCGGACTGACGCGACGCTTGTACCAGGTCTCGTCCACCAGCTTTGAGCTGCGCAGCAACTCCAGCTCATCCAGTGCACGTTGGGGTAGCGATCTCGCGGCCTGCCGGATGCTTTCGTCGTCGGGCTGCGCCGCAGATTTAGTTGTGGATTCAGCAGTCGATGAGTTGTCGGTGGCCGCCACAATAGCTCCCGCAGCTTGTTGACCTGTCAAGGGAAAGACCATCAGACGAATTGGATCATTCACATCGCGGTTGCGCTGGTTGTTCTTGATTTCCGTCAGGCCATGAGCGACAAAATGCGCAAGCCCAGACGGGAATACATCCTGGAGTATCGCGGCTTTCAGGTCAGGGTTTGAATCCAGATACGCATCCTCGTCGAATTCCACGATGTACGACTGAGGAAAGTCAAGGTAGCGAGACAGTTTGTAGGTAGCAAGTTGGAAATTCTTTAGAACTTCCATGTTGGAAAGGGGCACGCCCTTGTTATCTCCGGTAATCGTGGCCAATAGGTCCTGTAATATCAAGCGGTAAAACTTCAAGTGGCTGACCACGCGGTCTTGGCTGCTTTGCAGGCGCGTCAGGCGTAGATCTTCACTGTTGATTCGCCGGCGCAGTTCCGAGACTATCTTCACTACCGAGTCGAACTCCGAGGCCAGTGCGATGTTTCGTTTCGCACCAGCCCGCAAGCGGGCCGGGAATTTGAGCAGCAGGTGCTTGTCCACCGGTTTGCTCAGGTAATCGCTTAATGGCAGAAGATTAGCGAATAGTTTCTGCAGGTTGCTATTGAGCAACTCCTGTTCGGCCAGTGGTACAGCAAGGTCGCACAGGTCGATGTGTTCGACGCGTTCGATCAGTTTGTTGAGCGCTGTCAGTTCCTGCATAACGCCGTTGCGAAGGCTCACTTGCAAACCACTAAAATTGAAGTTCAAGTTAGGATTCCTATTTTCGATTTGCCGTACGAATCCGTCATGTTGCTGCCAGGGCGAAAACGTGGTTCACCGAGGTGCGGTCTGAGCTCGTACGAGTAGCAATTCAGCAAGAGCTATGCCACGGTGCTGATTGCTTCGCGGTTCAGGTCAGCCATTACGCTGGGTATCACAAGCCTATGATGGCGCGACGTCTCATTGCCTGATGTACCAGCAGGCCAAACGCCAGGACGAAAACTGCACTCAAGCTTGCGTAGGTCCAGCTTGCATAGCGGGACTCGTAACTATAGAAATAACTGGATCTCATCAACTCGATCATGTGTAGCAGTGGGTTGTGTAACAGCACATCCCGGATAGGCGGAGGTAGAGATTCAGACGTAAAGAATATTCCTGAACCCATGAGCATGGGACGGCCCAGCATTGCCGTCACTATCTGTCTGAGTGAGGGGAGTATGGGCGACAGGCAAGCCAACATGAACCCCATACCCAATCCAGTAATCCAGAGAAGTCCAATAGCTGCGATGACGCCAAGCGGGTTCTCGATGCGTATGTCACTGCCGAAGATGGAAGCTCCAAAGAGTATTATGATCAATACGGTTATCAGTACTGCGAGCTCAAGTAAGGCCCGAGCCAGAATTACGTCGAAGGTTGTAACCTGTGGAAAGGCAAGGAGACTCTGATTTGCCGAGATAGCATTGATTAGCTGCGACATAGTGTCTCGGAAAATCATGAACGACAAGAAGCCGGTGGTCATGAATACTAACAGAGGCATACCCGACGTTGATCTGGTTCCCATGGCGTTGAAAATAGCCACAATGATGAGAATCATTGACATCGGTTCAATGAACGCCCAGAGAAATCCGATCTTGTGATCACCATAGCGAGTCTTGGTTTCTCGCATAACCAAGGCGTAAATTACATTCAATTGAGTGCCTAACGCCTGCTTGATACTGGCAATGTCAACTTTAGGTCTGGACCTGTACTGTGCGTCTTCAGACTGTGTCTGTTTGATAGTAGGCATGTGGGCTGGGGTTATCTGATGACTGTGAACTGACAGAGAAATCAGACAATGACTAGCGAATCTTGTACCAGCATGCTTGCTTCTACGGCATCTTCGTTGAGAAGAGCATAAATAGCAGTAGAAGCACGGCAGGTATACGCCGCGGCAGCAGAGTCAAATCTGGAGGGGCCAGCCTCCATTCATGTGAGGATTACGAGACTGCTGAGTTGAGAGGTGAGTGGATGTCTCGCTGTCCTTTTCCCAGCTTTTGGCACCACAGCTATTTGATGCGTAAACGAGCTCTCCGGTTGATAATTTCAGTAGCGAAGGCCAGGTACACCGAGACAGCACCCTGCAGGGCTTGTATGGCGTGATTTTTGCGAGATTTACGTGTTCGACCCTTATCTACAGATGTCTTTACTACGGGCATTTACCCCGGAAATAGAAAATCTTGCTATCTCTATGTGTCAACTAAAAAGACGTTTGCATCAAGTAACACGTTTTGGCATAGCTCTGACTGTTGCTTTGACCGCTGTCAGTTGCGGGCCCAATAACAACGACAAGGAGCTACCTCTGGATGCTGGTGAGTACGAGGGTACTGTAGAACCTTCTCAGGGTACTCCGGATCCCCGTCCTGACATCGTGCTTGTTGTAGCTGACGATATGCGTTGGGACATCACGAGTGGCGAGGGTCATCCGTATGTCACCACACCCAACCTGGATGCGTTTGCAACCGACGCAGCCAAAATGAACAATGCGTTTGTTCCAATGGCATTGTGCTCGCCCTCTCGAGCCACGATACTCACTGGCCGTGAACCTCATCTTGCAAGTGCTCCCGGCATCGCCTGGCGAAACAATTCATTCTTGCAAACCCAACGCACCTTTGCCGAAGATCTGCAGTTAGCCGGATACAAGACCGCCTACATTGGCAAGTGGCATCTGGGTGACGGATCAAAACCGAAGCGTGGCTTCGATCACTGGGAGAGCTTTGACTGGCTAGGCGATTTCTTCAATCCCGTGGTTCACGTCAACGGGGAGCCGCGTCAATTCAATGGATATGCCGACGATGTCCTCTCAGCGCGTGCAGACCTCTTTCTTGAAGCACATGCTTACTCTGATAAACCGATCTTCCTGATGATAGGTCTGAAGGCACCTCATCTACAGTTCGAACATCCTGCAAGGCATGATAACGCGTTTGATGATGTCAGTATTCCCAAGCCAGATAGTTACGAGGAGGACTTTAATGTTAGCGGCAAGCTACAGGCCGTGAAAGACTGGTTGGGCATAGAAACTTTCCACTGTGGTTTAAAATGCTTCAACAATGACTGGGATACATACATAAAAAAACATTATCGGGCCATTTTAGGACTTGATGATTCTGTCGGCACTTTGCGCGCAGCAACCAGGTATCGAGGGAAAACAGACAACACACTTTTCATCTACACAAGTGATAATGGATACACACTGGGTGAACATGGTCTGACCGAAAAACACATGATTTACGAGGAGCCAGTGAGAGTGCCATTCCTGGTAGATTTTCCTGGCAGGAACGACCGTGGATTGCGCTTTGACGGTTTGGTCAGCACACTCGATATTGCACCAACAGCTCTGGATTATGCCGGTGTGGAAATACCTTCTCGTATGAGCGGACGGAGCCTGAAACCCCTGGCAGACGCAGCTGAAGAAGAATCTGGTGTCATAGTAGATGCAGTTGCGTGGCGGGACGAAATATTCCTGAGCTACACAGGCTGGCAAGTCGGAGTGCGAACGGATCGTTACAAGTATATTGAAGCACTCAATGAACCCGGGCACTTCGAGCTTTATGATCTTGAAACAGATCCCAGTGAACTTCAGAGCGTTCATGATCAGAGTGCATACGCTGACATACTGCTCGCAATGCAGGAACGATTGAAACGAGTCACAGATAATAACCAGTGGTCAGTACGCTCCAGATATCCGTTGCGTAAAGTGCTTGTATCCTCGCCCATTGCGCGTAAGGACGTGGACGGCGTTGCTCGCGCTGTATCTCTCGACGGAATTCCACAGGTCGGCACAAACGACGCCAACGGACTCAGCTGGCAGATGGTTAATCGCGATGACGATGGATTCGATCTTGGAACGGACATACCCACAGACAGCTCTGTACTGGTAGCAGTCCCAATTCAGCGTCAAGTGGATTGGGACCCGCATACCAAAGTATTCATTGGATCTCCGTGGCAAGCAGTGATGTACGTAGGTGGCGAGCCATTGTGGGACAATTTTGAAAAACGACCGATAGATTATCCTAACCCGCCTCTTGAAGCCGCTATCACGCTCATGGTGATGCGCTTCGATGGCGAGGGTTCGATGAAGATGGCTATGGGCGTAGAAGTCCCGGAAAATACAATTACTCTCCCACTGGAATCATTGTTACTGAGTAGTGATCCATAAGATCTACTACTCAAATGCATGAGAGTGTTTGATAATTCCTGACATCCTGACTCACAACGGTATAAGCAAGTGCCCTGGCTTTCGAAGCAGTGGTGCTGATGCGCGAGTATATGACAGGCCCGCTTGTGATTGTGCATGATCGTCAGGCAAGGTTCGGAAAGGTATGAAGTTTGCTCGAGATCTTTACCGGAGATGTTTGATTCACATTCGTCAGAATGCCGATATTCAAACGGCATAGTTATTGCGAAGCAGTGTCATACTTGGCCAAATATTATCCTGCATATTTCACCTGCCATTTGTCACAGAGTGGAGTTAGACCAATGGAGGTATGCATCTTTCGAAAGCTAAAGAGTCACTATGAAGAATCAATACCTATTCAAGCGGTTGGTTGAGCATAACCGCATGCCGCCTTGACTATGAGTATACGTGGCAGTCATGGTGCAGATGAAATCATGACTGACATTCCATACTTATCGGCTCGAGGCCAGGGTGTATTCCACTGATTGACCTTCAACGAAATTACATCGGTCTAATGATATGTGAGAGGGGCATGTTTGAGTGGTGACTACTAGAAACATTGAGAATATAAACTGACGAAGTGTTTGAGTATAAGTAGGATTTTGTCCAAGAATACCCGAGCGCCTTCTTGTCGAAAGCGAATTGTTGATTATTTGAAAGAAGCTACATGATAACTCTGACGAACGTGTGTAAGCGGTACTACACCGGTTCTGTTCCCAAAGTCATATTGGATAACGTTTCTGTTACGTTCCCGATGGGTAGGAGTGTCGGGATTCTGGGCCTGAACGGGGCTGGTAAATCTACGCTTATCCGGATCATAGGCGACGCAGAGCCGGCAGATTCAGGCTCCATACGGCGCCAGGGAAATATCTCATGGCCTTTGGGTTATACGGGTGGCTTCCAGAGCAACTTGACAGGCAGAGACAATGCGCGGTTCGTTGCCAGAATTTATGGTGAGTCTCCAGAGCGAATAGAACGATTTACCGAGGAATTTGCCGAGTTGGGAAGCTACTTTGACGTGCCGTTACGTAACTACTCTTCCGGTATGCGGGGCCGATTTGCATTTTCTGTCAGCCTGGCTTGCGACTTTGACTATTACCTGGTGGATGAAGCTCTTGAGACTGGCGATGCGCGGTACAAGGAAAAATTCCGCCTGGCGTTTGAAGAGCGTAAAGCTCATTCTTCGGTCATTCTGGTCTCGCACAATGAGCAAACGATCAGGAGAAATTGCGATATGGCCGCGATCTTGAATGAAGGAAAACTCACTATGTACGATGATCTTAAAGAGGCCTTTGAGTTCTATCAATATTTGCAAACACGCGCAGTCCGATAATGAATGCCATCCTGAAAAGTTTTCTGATTATTTGTGGCATACCAACGTTGGTTGCCAGTATCTATTTCGGAGCAATTGCCTCAGATGTGTATGTGTCTGAGGCGCGTTTTGCCATACGCTCTTCCAAGTCAAGTGGGGCCGGAACCGGTCTGGCGGCATTTCTTTCGTCCCCCATGATTGGATCGGGTGGGCAGGAGAGCGTGATAGTGACAGACTATGTGATGTCACAGGACATGTTGAGCCGTATTCAGGAAAACATAGACCTGCGAAAGCACTATTCGGATCCCGAGCGGGACATTCTTTCGCGTCTGAAGGTCGACGCTACTGAAGAAGAGCTGCTCGAATATTTTCAGAAACATGTTGAATTGCTGCATGACACAGGAAGTGATGTCATTACGTTGAAAGTACACGCCTATGAAGCAAAATTCTCTCAAGAACTGGCTTTGATGATCATAGAGCAGAGTGAAGTGCTGGTAAATCGCATGTCCAATCGAATTGAGGCGGATGGACTTTCCATGGCACAGAAAGAAGTGGATCGGTTGGCAAGTCGTTTACGTCTTGCAAGCGACAATATAACCCGGTTTAGAAACAAGAATAATTCGCTTGATCCAGCAGAGGAATCTGCATTCGTCATGGGACTCGTCTCGAGTATCGAAGCAAGGTTGTCTGAGACACGTACGATGTTGTCTGAAAAGCTGGCCTATATGAAACCCACGGCTCCAGAGATCATCACCCTTGAAAACAGATTGAATGCCTTGAATCGACAGCTCAGCCTCGAGCGAGGAAGGGTTGGCGGTGAAGAATCGGATATACGGCTTACTGGTTTGATAGATGTCTATCAACCATTGGCGCTGGAAAAGGAAATGGCTCAGCAACAATACGCGTCAGCACTCACGTCGCTGGAATTAGCGAGACTGGAGACGCAGCGCAAGAAGCAGTATCTGATTGCGTTCATTCTCCCCAACCTTCCTGATGAAGCACTGGAACCTCGACGGTTCTTTGAAGTACTGACCGTACTGTTTTCGTCACTGATTATCTATCTGATTTGTGGGCTTATGTGGTCGGCACTTCGTGATCACATACGTGTTTAATGAGAGCATCATAATGTTTCTGAAAAAAAGGTTTATTCAGATAGCTCGCTTTGCCGGGCCGTATCTCGCACTATGTTTACTGGTGCCGTCGGTATTTGCACAGTCACTGGGGGGGTCTGGAATCGGTGACGCCGCAGCGGACGTCGAAGCCAGTGAACTTATCCAGGAACACGATGCGGCTCGCTCCGGGAATGATGTTTCTTCTGAGCCGTTTGGATCGCTATTGTTCAAAGGAGGGTTCAGTAGTGATGGCGAGGATGGACTGAATAGAAACTACGTTGTCCAGCCAGGTGATCGCGTATCAGTACGCATCTGGGGAGCTACGCAATTCAATGAACAACTGACAGTAGATCACCAGGGAAATATATTTTTGCCATCGGTTGGTCCAATCAAGGTCTCTGGAATACCCAATAGTGAACTGAATGTACGGGTGACGAGTGCCGTTCGCATGGTGTTTACTGATGATGTGAAGGTGTATACGAATCTGGATGGGACACAGCCGGTTGCTGTGTTTGTAACAGGATTTGTCAGAAACCCCGGCAGGTTTGCAGGCATACCGTCGAATTCTGCACTGTATTACCTCGATCGAGCCGGTGGTGTGGATTCACTGCGAGGGAGCTTCAGGAGTGTTCGTATTATCAGAAATGGACAGGATCTGGCGTACGTTGATCTCTATGAATTCATGCTTGATGGTATTCTGCCAGAGGTTCAATTCCAGGATGGCGACACCATTGTCGTAGAGGCTAGAGGCAATGTCGTTGAAGTCAGCGGGAGTGTTGCGAATGCGGCTACCTTCGAGTTCAGCCAGGAAAGCATTTCAGGGGCTGATGCACTGAAACTTGCGCAAACAGACGTCGGGGTCAACTACGTAGGCTTGTCCGGTATTCGTGAAGGAAAACCCATCGCGTTGTACATGACACTCGACGATTTCCGTTCA
>RCMY010003375.1_pt1 | contig 14139 bp, 9 predicted proteins | sample 2041341 | NCBI WGS metagenome assembly RCMY01 (sample SAMN09708234, study PRJNA481090) | Marine sediment metagenome, whole genome shotgun sequencing project.
CGCTCACCACCCGCGGCCTCGGAAAACCGCACCCGCAAAATATCCGCAGGTCCGTCTTCACGGGTAACAAAACCGACCACGTCACGCTCGGCGGCCAAGGTGTCGCGCACGTCAGGCCAAAGTGCGTTCATCACGGTGGCGTAAACTTCGTCGACCTTCACTTCGGCCAGCAAATGTGCACCACCGCGCAGGTCGAGACCCAAATTCACAAGATTGGAGGGCAGGAACGAAGGCCATGTTGTGTCCTCCGCACCTGCCACGATAGCGTCATTATGGGCCTCTACACGGGCATAAAACCCGTTAGGAAGCGCTAGCAAAATACCGACCGCGCAGACGAGCCAGATCAGAGTTTGCTTGAATGGAGAGATGTTTAACATAGATGACGCCCCGTGGTGGTGTTCAGTGTGAAATTAAGACTTCGCTGGCTCTGTCTTGTTCACAACCGTCGCGATTGTGGAGCGGACCACGCGCACATTCACGCCAGCAGCGATTTCAACTTCGACTTCGTTGCTGTCGTCTTTGACCTTGGTCACTTTGCCCATGATACCGCCTTGGGTGATGATCTGGTCGCCACGGCGCAGGGCCGTCACCATCATCTGGTGTTGCTTCAGCTTTTTCTGCTGAGGGCGGATCAGTAGGAAGTACATGATGCCGAAAATCAGGATCAGCGGGACGAATGATTGAATGCCTTGCATGGTGGCCTCCGTTAAGTGCGTAAAGATCGCTCGAAATGAGCGCCAAAGTCGCGGCACATTATGACTGCGCCCAACGAATGGCAACACGATACCCCCTATTTCAGAGGTTCACAGCCGCCTTAGTTTACGGCATATGGGGACCAGTTATGAATTTGCCAACCAAAGGACCAATCCTATGCATGATATTCGCATGATCCGTGACAACCCTGCTGCGTTTGATGCAGCCCTGTCTCGCCGTGGGGTTGCACCTGTGTCGGCGCAGATTCTTGAGCTGGACGAGGGCCGCCGCGCCAAGATTTTGGCCGCCGAAACCGCCCAAGCCGATGCCAATGCCGCAGCCAAGCAGGTCGGTGCCGCCAAAGCATCGGGTGACGAGGCTGAATTTGAACGCCTACGCGCGTTGGTTGCCACCAAGAAAGCCGAGATTGCCGCGTTGAACGACGAGGCGAAAGACGCGGATGCAACGCTCAACACACTTCTGCTGACCATCCCTAACCTGCCCTATGATGACGTGCCTGATGGTGCCGACGAGGGTGATAATGTCGAGATCAAGAAAAACGGCAGCCCACGCAATTTTGCGTTCAAACCTGTCGAGCATTTTGAAATTCCGTCCGTTGTGCCGGGCATGGATTTTGAAACGGGTGCGAAACTCTCGGGTAGCCGCTTTGTTTTGCTCTCTGGTGCCGTGGCACGCGTGCACCGCGCGCTGGCGCAATTCATGCTCGACACACACGTGGACGAAAACGACCTGATCGAGGCCAATACCCCCGTGATGGTGCGCGAAGAGATGATGTATGGCACCGGTCAATTGCCAAAATTCGGCGAGGACAGCTACCAGACCACAAACGGCTGGTGGTTGATCCCGACAGCAGAAGTGACCCTGACCAATATTGTGAACAATGCAACGGTCGACGAAGCTGTTTTGCCCCGCCGCTTTGTCGCACACACGCTTTGCTTTCGCTCCGAGGCGGGCTCTGCGGGCCGTGACACATCGGGTATGCTGCGCCAGCACCAGTTTGAAAAGGTCGAGATGGTCACGATTTGCCATCCTGATACATCGGACGCAGAACACCTGCGCATGACCGCTTGCGCCGAGGGTATCTTGGAGAAACTGAACCTGCCTTACCGCACCGTGATCTTGTGTACAGGCGATATGGGCGCTGGTGCGCGGCGCACATATGACATCGAAGTCTGGCTGCCGGGCCAGAACGCCTACCGCGAAATCTCCTCGATCTCGACCTGCGGTGACTACCAAGCGCGGCGCATGAACGCGCGATTCAAGCCCACCGAAGGCGGCAAGCCTGCGTATTTGCACACGCTGAACGGCTCGGGTTTGGCCGTGGGGCGCTGCCTGATTGCGGTGCTTGAGAATGGTCAGCAAGAAGACGGGTCGGTGAGCCTGCCCGAGGTGCTTCACCCCTACCTGCGCGGCAAAAACACGATCGGCGCAGACGGACAGTTGGTCTAAAACATTGCGGTCTGGGCGCGTGCGTCCAGACCGCAAAACCAGCGCTTAAAAATTCTCGCCAGTCGGCTTTTTGATGTGCTTGGACAAACGTCCCGTCTGCTTTTTCTTCTTATCTTTATACGGATTCTTATCGCTCTGGTCGCGCAGCGTCAGGCGGATCGGTGTGCCCGGCATGTCGAAATCGGCGCGTAATCCGTTGACCAGATAGCGGGTGTAGCTGGCAGGCACGAGATCAGGGAACGACGTCATCACCACAAAGCCCGGAGGCCGTGTTTTGACCTGCGTGGCATAGCGCATTTTGATGCGACGCCCACCCGGTGCGGGCGGCGGATGCTGCTCTAACATGCCCGTCAACCAACGGTTTAATTGCGCCGTGGTGATGCGGCGGTTCCACACCTCATGGGCGCGCATGATGGCCTCTTGCAAACGGTCTAGCCCCTTGCCGGTTTTCGCCGACACAGTGATCAGAGGCGCGCCTTTGAGCTGCGGCAAAAGCCGTGCGAATTCTTCTTTGAGTTCTTTCAGCTTGTCTTGCTTCTCGGTCTCGACGTCCCATTTGTTGACCGCAATCACCACGGCACGGCCTTCACGCTCGGCCAGATCAGCAAGGCGCAAGTCCTGCTGTTCAAACGGAATTTCCACATCAAGCAGGATCACCACAACTTCGGCAAATTTCACCGCCCGCAACCCGTCAGACACCGACAGCTTCTCTAGCTTCTCGTGGATCTTCGCCTTGCGGCGCATCCCTGCAGTGTCAAAAATCCGCATCGGCACGGGCACACCGTCAGGTCCGGCCCAGTCTTTTTGCACGGAAATCGCATCGCGGGTGATCCCCGCCTCAGGCCCTGTCAGCAACCGCTCTTCGCCAATAATCTTGTTGATCAGGGTGGATTTCCCCGCATTCGGGCGGCCGCAAACCGCAATCTGCAACGGCCTGTCTTTGGTCGGCACGCGCGGCGCGTCCTCGTCGTCCTCGCCCACATCCACGTCAACCTCGGGCGCGTCCGCTTTGGCGCGTTCGTCAAACGCATCGGCCAGCGGCATCAGGATGTGATACAACTCGTCCATGCCCTCGCCATGTTCGGCGGATAGCCGCACAGGTTCCCCCAAACCAAGCGAGAACGCCTCAAGATAGCCGACTTCACCCGCCTTGCCTTCGGATTTATTAGCGGCAAGAATCACATTGGCGTTTTTCTTGCGCAAAATATCCGCAAACACCTGATCCGTGGGCGTCACACCCACCCGCGCGTCGATCATAAACAAGCAGACATCGGCCATTTCCACGGCGCGTTCTGTCAGACGGCGCATACGCCCCTGAAGGCTGTCGTCCATCGCATCTTCCAGCCCTGCGCTGTCAATCACGGTAAACCGCAGGTCGCCAAGGCGTGCCGCCCCTTCACGCAGGTCGCGGGTCACACCGGGTTGGTCATCGACCAAAGCCAGCTTTTTGCCAACCAGACGGTTAAACAGCGTGGATTTGCCAACATTGGGACGGCCCACAACAGCGAGGGTAAAGGACATGGTTTCAGGCTCCTGAGTATTCAATCGCAGCCGTTACACCAATTTGCGCCTAACGGAAAGCCAGCAGTTGGCCTTCTTTCGAGATGACGTAGAGTGCTCCGCCTGCAACAACGGGATTTGACGCAGCCCCACCTGCGATTGCGGTGCTCCCGACAAGCACACCCGAGGCAGGATCATACTGCAACAAATTGCCCAGTGACGAGGCCACAATCAGCCGCCCCCCCGCAAGGATCGGGCCATAGCTCGCCGCCTTCACGCGCTTGCGGTTGCTTTGTTCGGTCTGCGGCAGGTCCACACGCCAGACAGGGTCGCCGGTGGACGCATCAAGGCGCACCAATTGGTTCAGGTCATTAACCAAGAACACCGCGTTGCCCGCAGGCCAAACAGGCCCCATAGCGCCCTCGCGCGCGGTCCAAATGCGCTCCCCATTTGCAAGATCAAGCGCTGCAAGCTGCCCGCCAAAGTTGCCGACATAAGCCCTGTCTCCCGAAATCACCGGATCGCCTGAAATGTCGCTCACCAGTGTCGACGCTTGGCCGTTCCGCTTGCCAGACACGACTGCTGACCAGCGCCGTATGCCGCCCTGCGGGAAGGTCGCGATGACCTCGCCTGACGGGAAGGGGAAAAGTGCGACATCGCCATTTACAGCCACGCCCGCGCCGCCGCTAAAGTTGCCAACCGACGGCGTGCCCGAGAGCTGCCACTGGGTACGCCCCGTGTTTACATCCAAGGCCCACGCCGCACTATTGCGCGCCACAACATAAACCAGATCGCCCAAAACGGTCGGCGCAGAGGTGCCCGGTGCATCAAGGTCCTGTGTCCAAATCTCACGGCCCGACGCCGCATCAAGGGCCGTCAACTCGCCAAAGCCTGTGGTCACAAATACACGCCCGCCTGCAACAGACACACCGCCACCAGAGGCGTCGGTGCCACGGTCACGGCCCGGTGTCACATCAACCGTCCAAAGCGTTGCACCACTGGTCGACATCGCCGTCACACGCGCACGCGCGTCAAGCGTATAGATCACACCGCCCGCAACCACAGGCTCCGAGGTGATCCGTGCGCGGCGGCTATCGCCCTGCCCGATATTCACCGACATCACTTGGGTCAGGTTTGCCGCCAGCGCAGGATGACTGATCTGGTGATCCGGCCCGCCATTGCGGTGCGTCCAATCGGCATTCACACGCGCCGCCGCAAAATTCACCGGCCCCGATTGGTTCACAAACGCCGCCACACCCTCGCGGATATTCGAGCGCTCACCCGTTAAGATCACGTCTTTTTCACCGCACCCTGCGGTCATTGCCGCCAGCAGGCCTACAAAAATTGCTGTCTTGGCTGTCACGGTCATGATCCCCTTAAGTCGTCTTATTCAGCAACTGGGAGCACCACGGTGCCACCTAGCGCTACAATTAGTGTTTGAGCACGCTCACGCAAGCCCCGCGTCGCGCCCGCATCCTCGGATATGGCACGCATGGTCTCGATGGCGGCTTCAACCTCACCCGCATCAACCTCGATCAGGCCCAATTGCTCACGCGCCAATAGCGCAAATGGCAAACCGGGGGCCGCCAGCGCCTCTAGCGCGGATTTACGCGCCGCGGCATCCGCATTGGGCAACATCGCCGCCTTAAACGCCGCCAGATCGCGGTAAATCTCGGGGACATCTGCATTCACAGCCAAGCCCTGCAAGGTGATCAGCGCACCAGCCACGTCGCTCGCATCAAGCTGTGCGCCTGCGGTCAATAATCCGGTCACCGCAACCGCAGATCCCTCAGCCGAAACAGCCGCCAATGCCTGCGCACGCATCGTTGCGTCATCTTGCGCCATCGCCGTCAAAATACCATCGCCAGCCGCCTGCGCCGCCGCTTGGGACTGCGCCTTGCTATACTCATTGTAAGCCGCGCCACCGACCAGCACGACCACAGCCGTGACCGCCACCCAGCCGTAACGGCGGATATAACGGTAGAGCGCATCGCGGCGCACTTCATCAGTGACTTCGTCAATAAAGCTGTCTGTATCGCTCACGGTCCGGCCCCTATCATTGCGGCGCGCGCCGCTTCATGTTGCAGGTTCATATCGCGAAGCCGTCCCGATTGCCAAGACCTAGTGGCACAAGTTGCACCCATCCGCATATCACCCTCCAAGGTCTACCTTGTATTTCCGGCCATCAAAACGCAAAATTAGCCAAATTACTTAACCTCCGCGCCTGACGTTTGCACAGTGAAAGCCCAACCATATGAAGATCATCCCCATCGTCACCGCAATTTTGGTCAGCGCTTTTCTTTATTTTCTAGTGTTTGAACGCGATAGATTGATGGGGTTTGCCTCGCAGGGCAGCGTGGACGCGCCACAAACGGCGGAGGTGGCGACAGTTGCCCCGCCTTCAAACGTGATCAAAGTCGTGATCAAAGTCGTGGCCCTGTCGTCGGTCGCACAAGAAATCGAAAGCGCCGTGGTTTTGCGCGGCCGCACCGAAGCCGCCCGCCAAGTGACCGCCGCCGCCGAAACCAGCGGCGCAATCATATCGGAGCCGATCCGCAAAGGCGCATATGTAAATGCGGGCGATTTGCTGTGCCGCCTTGATTCTGGCACCCGCGAGGCCTCCTTGGCCGAGGCCAAAGCGCGATTGACCGAGGCCCAAGGCCGCGTGCCAGAGGCACAAGCGGCTGTTGCAGAAAGCAATGCGCGTGTGCGCGAAGCCGAGATCAACGTGAATGCCGCGCGACAACTCAGCGCGGGGGGATTCGCCTCTGAAACCCGTCTTGTCAGCGCAGAGGCTGCCTCCGAGGCCGCCGCCGCGGGGGTGCAACGCGCTGTATCAGGCGTGGCGTCCGCACAGGCAGGGATCGAGGCCGCCAGCGCCGCCGTTGCCATCGCCATGCGCGAAATCGAAAGGCTTGAGGTCCGCGCGCCCTTCAAAGGGCTGCTGGAAACCGACACCGCAGAGCTTGGCACTTTGATGCAACCCGGATCACCCTGTGCGACGATTGTGCAGTTGAACCCGATGAAGCTGGTGGGATTCGTGCCTGAAACCGAAGTGGAAAAAGTCACTCTCGGGGCCAGCGCCACCGCAACGCTTTCCACAGGGAGCGATATCACAGGCCGCGTCACCTTCCTGTCGCGCAGTGCCGATGACGCCACCCGCACCTTCCGCGTCGAGATCGAAGTCCCAAACGAAGACTTAGCCATTCGTGACGGGCAAACCGTTGAAATTAATGTAGCTTCTGCTGGACGCCGCGCGCATCTTCTGCCGCAATCGGCGCTGACTTTGGACGACAGTGGCGCCTTGGGCATCAGCATCATCGACGTGGGCAACCTTGCGCAATTCATGCCCGTAACCCTGCTGCGCGATGCCATAAAAGGGGTCTGGCTCGCGGGTCTGCCCGACACCGTGAACGTGATCGTCATCGGACAGGAATTTGTGATCGACGGTGTCACCGTTGCGCCAACCTACCGCGAGGCCAGCCAATGACCGGCATCGTCGATTGGGCCGCCTCGCGCGCCCGCATGGTCATCGCCTTCATCGTGCTGTCCTTGCTCGCAGGCGGATTGGCCTATGTCAGCCTGCCCAAAGAAGGCGAGCCCGACATTGAAATCCCCGCGATTTTCGTCTCGGTGCCCTTCCCCGGCATCTCGGCGGCAGACAGTGAAACCCTGCTGGTCAAACCGATGGAAACCGAACTCTCCGACCTCGACGGGCTGAAAACCATCTCGGGTACAGCGGCGGAAAACTACGGCGGTGTGGCGCTCGAATTCGAGTTCGGCTGGGACAAAACCAAGGTGCTCGCCGACATCCGCGACGCGATGGGCAAGGCCGAAGCACAATTCCCAAGCGGAGCCGATCAATACTCCATCACCGAGATCAATTTCTCCGAATTTCCGATCATCATCGTGAACCTGACAGGCGACGTGCCAGAGCGCACATTGCTGCGCGTGGCAAAGGACTTACAAGACAAAATCGAGAGCCTCGACTCGGTATTGGACGCGGGGCTTGCAGGGCAACGCGACGAGATGCTGGAGGTCGTGATCGACCCGCTAAAATTAGAGGCCTACAACGTCACAGCAGGCGAAGTTATCGGCGTTGTGACCCAAAACAACCTGCTGATCGCGGCGGGCGAAGTGACCACGCCGCAAGGCGCGTTTGCCGTCAAAATCCCGTCCTCCTTTGACGACGCAAAAGACATCTACGACCTGCCCGTGAAAATCAACGGCGACCGCGTGGTGACCTTGGGTGATCTGGCCCTGATCCGCCTGACTTTTGAGGACCGCCAAGGCACGGCACGCTTTAACGGTGTCAACACCGTCGCCCTACAAGTCGTTAAACGCAAGGGGTTTAACCTGATCGACACCGCAGCCCTGATCAATAAAACTGTGGAAGACACCCGCGCAGGCTGGCCGCCCGAACTGCAAGCTGCCGTGCAAATCGGCACCTCCAACGACCAATCCCGCGCCGTGGCCTCAATGGTCAGCCAGCTCGAAGGATCAGTCCTGACCGCCATCGCACTGGTGATGATCGTGGTGCTGGCATCGCTTGGCACACGGCCCGCTTTGCTGGTCGGCTTTGCGATCCCGACCTCGTTTTTGCTCTGCTTCGCCCTGCTTGCAATCATGGACATCACCATCTCGAACATCGTCATGTTCGGTCTGATTTTGGCGGTGGGCATGTTGGTCGACGGCGCGATTGTGGTGGTCGAATACGCCGACAAACGCATCACCGACGGATCAGGGCCAATGGCGGCCTACACAGAGGCCGCCAAGCGCATGTTCTGGCCGATTATCTCTTCGACCGCGACCACGCTTTGCGCCTTCCTGCCGATGCTGTTCTGGCCGGGAATTCCGGGGCAATTCATGGGCATGTTGCCTGTGACATTAATCTTTGTGCTCTCGGCCTCATTGGTCGTAGCCCTCATCTACCTGCCCGTCATGGGCGGCGTCACAGGGCGCATGGGGCGCATGTTTGGCGGAGCCTCCGACGTGCTGATCCTCCGCCTGCCTTGGATCGTGCGTGCTGCCCTGACCCTGCCCGCAATGCTGCTTGTGTTCACAGGTGCGATGCTCACGCTGAACCCGTCATACCTGTCAGGCGGCGCCACCCAAACCACAGGGCTTACCGACAGTCTGGCAGGCATCACCCTGTTCCTCATCGGCTGCGTTCTGCTGTCAATTACCATGGGGGCCGCTCAGATCGCACGCCGCCCCAAGCCGCTCAAAGCCGGCTATCACCGCACACCTTTCGGGCGGGTCATGGCGTTTATCTCCGGCAACCCGATCATGCCACTCGTGACAATTGGCGCTGTGATCTACTTTGTGATCTCGGTTTTCGGCTACTACGGGGCCAACAATAACGGCGTTGAATTCTTTGTCGAATCCGAGCCAGAGCAGGCGATTGTCTATGTGCGCGCACGCGGCAACCTGTCCCTCGCAGAGAAAGACGACCTCGTGCGCCAAGCCGAAGACATCGTGCTCGCGCACCCCGGCGTGATCACCGCGTTTTCATTTGCGGGCAACGGTGGTCTGGATTCCAACACAGGCGGCGCGATGGCCCCCTCCGACAGTATCGGCCAAGTGCAATTCGAGACGATTCCGTGGGAAGACCGCACGGATAGACCAGACCTCGACGGCAACGTGGTGCTGGCCGAACTGCAAATCGCGCTCAACGAAATCCCGGGCATCAAAACCGAAATCCTTGCCCAAGCCATGGGTCCCGCGTCAGGAAAACCGCTGCATCTGCGCATCATGGGCGACGATATGGACGCGCTGAAAAATGCGACCCTGATCGCACGCGCGCAGTTTGACGCCACAACGGGCTTGATCAAAACCGAAGACACCCTGCCCCTGCCCGGCATCGACTGGCAAATCGACGTCGACGTGCAAAAAGCGGGCCGCGACGGCGCAGATGTCGCTATGGTTGGTGCTATGGTGCAGATGGTCACGCGCGGCATCAGGCTTGATACCATGCGGGTCGATAGCTCGGACGAAGAAATCGAAATCCGCATGCGCCTGCCCGCAGATGACCGCGTGCTCTCGACCCTCGACACGCTGCGCTTGCGCACGCCGCAGGGGCTCGTGCCGCTCTCGAATTTTATCACCCGCACCCCCGTTCCCAAACTGGCACAGATCGACCGGATCAACCAAAAACGCTACTTTGATGTAAAAGCGGACGTGGACACAGGGCTGGTTAAACTGCGCGGTGAAGATGACGCAATTTTGGGCATCGCAGCGCAGGACACATCGGGCGATTTGCAAGTCGCGGGCACGACTTACCGCGTGATTTCACTAGAAGACGGGATCACCCGCGCCACGCTCGACAACACCACACTGGGCAGCGTGCCGATCAACGCCAACGAACGGATCGCCGCAATCACCGAGTGGTTGAATACCGACCCGCTTCCCGTCGGCCTGACGTGGGAATGGACAGGCGACCAGGAAGAACAAGCCGAATCCGGCGCGTTCCTGATGAAGGCCTTTGCGGGCGCATTGGGGCTGATGTTCATCATCTTGCTGGCGCAATTCAACAGCCTCTATAACGCGGTCCTCGTGCTGATGGCGGTGGTGATGTCCACGGCGGGCGTGCTGGTCGGTATGCTGGTCATGGACCAAGCCTTCTCGATCATTATGACAGGCACCGGCATCGTCGCATTGGCGGGTATCGTGGTGAATAATAACATTATTCTGATCGACACCTACCAAGAGTATAGCCAATACATGCCCCGTATCGAAGCGATTATCCGCACCGCAGAAGACCGTATCCGCCCCGTTCTGCTCACCACAATCACCACGATGGCAGGGCTTGCGCCTATGATGTTCGGGCTCTCTCTCGACTTCATCAACGGCGGGTTTTCCATCGACAGCCCAACAGCACTTTGGTGGAAGCAGCTCGCCACAGCGGTGGTCTTTGGTCTTGGGATCGCAACCGTGCTGACGCTTGTCTTCACGCCGTCGATGCTGGCACTACGGGTCTGGGTTTCCACCTACGCACTCTGGCTGGCACAGCTTTTGGCAAAGCTGTCCATGGGGCGCAGCAGTCGTGCAGCTCAAGATTGGGCGTTGCGCAAACAAGCCAAACGGATCAAATCACCCGAACTGATCTGGACCGAAGAGGACTTTGCAACAGCGCCCACACTAAAGTAGACGCCCCTATCACGCGGGGGCGTCTTCTTCCTCGGACTGACGGTTCCACAATTGCGCGTAACGGCCAGCCGCTGCCAGCAATTCATCATGTGTGCCCTGCTCCACGATCTTGCCGTCTTCCAACACAACAATCACATCCGCATCGGCAATCGTCGACAAGCGGTGCGCAATCGTAATCACCGTGCGGCCCTGCGCCAGCCCGCGCAACTCGGCCTGAATTTCCATCTCGGTTTGCGTATCCAAGGCCGACGTCGCCTCGTCCAACAGCAAAATCGGCGGATTCTTCAGCAAGGTGCGCGCAATGCCAACCCGCTGCTTTTCACCACCCGATAACTTCAACCCACGCTCGCCCACAGTGGTGGCATAACCGTCAGGCAGGCTGACAATGAAATCGTGGATTTTGGCAGCTTTGGCGGCGGCCACAATCTCGCTCTCATCGGCATCAGGACGCCCATAAGCAATGTTGTAATGCACCGTATCATTGAATAGCACCGTATCCTGCGGCACCACACCAATCAGCGCATGCAGGCTTTCTTGGGTCACATCGCGCACATCTTGCCCGTCAATCCGCAACGCCCCTTTTTGCACGTCATAAAAGCGGAACAGCAAACGGCCAATCGTCGATTTCCCCGACCCCGAAGAGCCGACAATCGCCACCGTCTGTCCGGGTTTCACGGTCAGGCTGACCCCCTTCAAAATCTCGCGATTGGGATCATATCCAAAATGCACGTCATCCAGAACGATCTCGCCGCCCTGCACTTTTAGGACACTTGCATCAGGCTTATCCAACACCTCGGCAGACTGACCCAGCAAATCAAACATTTCGCCCATATCAATAAGCGCCTGTCTAATCTCGCGGTACACTGTGCCCAAGAAATTCAACGGCATCGTTAACTGGATCATATAAGCGTTGACCAGCACAAAATCACCAACCGTCAATGTGCCGTTTTCCACGCCGATCGCCGCCATGACCATGACGCCCGCAAGGCCCAATGTGATCAACAAAGCCTGACCAAAGTTTAAAAACGCCAGCGTGTAATTCGTCTTGATCGCGGCAACCATATAGTTGCCCATCGCCTTGTCATACCGGTCGGCTTCCCACTTCTCCGCGCCAAAATATTTGACGGTTTCAAAGTTCAGCATACTGTCGACGGCTTTCTGGTTTGCGTCGGTATCCTGGTCGTTCATCTCCTTGCGAATCCGCACACGCCATTCGGTTATGGCAAATGTGAACCAGACATAAAGCCCGATCGTAAGCGCCACAACGAACAGATACCAAACATCAAATTCAAAAAACAAAATCCCCATGATCATCAGCAATTGCAAGATCAACGGCCCGATCGAGAACAGCAAAAACCGCAGTAAAAACTCCACGCCCTTCACGCCACGCTCTGTGATGCGGCTCAACCCGCCAGTTTTGCGCGTGATATGATAGCGCATCGAGAGCCGGTGAATATGCGTGAAAGTCTCAAGCGCCAGCGCCCGCAACGCGCCCTGCCCGACCTTGGCAAAAATCGCATCGCGGAGCTGCTGCAATCCGACCGACATAATCCGCGCAAAGCCGTAAGCGACCACCAGTCCAACCGCACCAAGCCCCAAATATGTCGCAGCCGTAGGCTCTTCGGGGGCCAGCGCATCAACCGCCTGACTGAAAAACAGCGGCGTGACGACCGCAATGATCTGCGACAAAACCAGCGCCAACATCGAGGTCACAACGCGGATTTTGACACCGGTATTCCCCGCAGGCCAAAGGTACGGGATGACACGCCGAATGACATTCCAGCCTTGCACACGGGCAGCAGAATGATTGGTGTCGGTTTGGGCAAGATGGCGCATGTGTCTCTCCGGATATCAGACCTGCACATAACCGATTGCGCAGCCAAAAGACCAGAGCCAGCCTGCTACTGATCGCCCTCGGGGATCCGAAAAACCTGACCGGGGTAAATCAGGTCGGGGTTGCGGATGCGGTCACGGTTCGCTTCAAACACTTTCACGTATAAAATGCCATCACCAAACCGCTCTTGTGCAATCGCCCACAGGGTCGTGCCGGGCTGCACTGTGGTCATGGCGACTTGGAATTTCTCCACTTGCGTTTGTGCAGCCATCGCCTGTGCGACCACGGCGGGCTCTTCGCGCAGGAACGGGGTTTCAATACGCGACACGACCTCGCCTGCATTGCCCAATTCGTCGATCCGCAGCGTGTAAACGCCCGTATCCACCTCAGGCAACGCGACCTGCCAATCGCCGCTCAAGGTCACCCGTGACGAGGTAATCGGTTGGTTATCAATGTAAACCTGCACAGAACCAACGCCCGACGCACGCCCTGCAATCTGCACATCACCGCTGGGATCATAGGTGATGCTATCAAGCGCAACCGACGACAAGACCTCGGGGGTTGCATCGCTGACGCGTGGCTGCACCACGCGCACCCCATCCTTGGAGGTCACGATCACGGCAGGTGCCGCCTCGGTTTGCACGGCGACTGTGGCGGGGCGCGGCAACGGCGAAATCAGATAGGTCTCATCCGACAGCACCGCAGCTCCTTGCGCATTTGAAACCAGCGAAATTGCACGCGAGGCGTTTGAGAACCCGATCTGCGCAAAGGCCACAAAACTCCCCGTAGCATCCGCAATGACTTGGTCAATCTGCACCCCGTTCAACATAATATCCACAACCGAAAACGGGGCCGCCTGCCCCGCCATCACCGTTGTGCCATCAGGTTCCACACGGAATGTATCCAGCGCAGGTGCCACATTTTCGACTGGAGGTGACGCATTGGTTAACGGCTGCGTCACGGGCACAGTAGGCACAGGCACGGTCGCAGGCCCAATCAGCGCAACAATGCCCACCGCAATCCCTGCGGCAGCCGTCGCCCCAAGGCCAAGCTGCATCCTGTTCGAGAGCTTCATGTCGTGACCATCCCCAAGCACCCGCGTCAGCAGGTTGAGCAAGCATAGCAACAGGGTTATGCAGGGTCAAAGGGTCAATTTTACAGGCAAATACCATGGCAACCTCACAAAAATCCGTCTGCGTTTACTGCGGGTCGCGCGATGGTGTCCACCCGTCATATGCAACCGCCGCCCAAGACACAGGCGCAATGCTGGCGCAAAATAACTGGCGCTTGGTTTACGGCGCGGGTGACGTCGGTCTGATGGGGCGCGTGGCAAAAGCGGCGCAGATGGCGGGTGGTGCCACCTTTGGCGTGATCCCCGTGCACCTGCTGGACCGCGAGGTCGGCAAACGCGATCTTGACACGTTTATCATCACAGAAACCATGCACGAGCGCAAAAAGGTTATGTTTATGAACGCCGACGCCGTGGTCATGTT
>RCMY010003377.1_pt1 | contig 14133 bp, 14 predicted proteins | sample 2041341 | NCBI WGS metagenome assembly RCMY01 (sample SAMN09708234, study PRJNA481090) | Marine sediment metagenome, whole genome shotgun sequencing project.
TGCTCATCGCCAAAGACCCGGCGCACAGCCTCAACTTCGGTGATGTCACCAACCGGCGTCGAAGTGCCGTGCGCATTGATGTAATCCACCTTGCGATCCCCGATCGTGGAAATCGCCTGACGCATCGACCGCTCACCGCCCTCGCCCGAAGGCGCGACCATGTCGTAGCCATCCGACGTCGCACCGTAGCCCGTCACTTCGGCGTAAATCTTGGCGCCGCGCGCCTTGGCGTGCTCCAGTTCCTCAAGCACAACCATGCCACCGCCGCCGCCAATCACAAAGCCATCGCGGGTCGCATCAAAGGCCCGCGCGGCCTTTTCAGGCGTGTCGTTATACTTGGACGACATCGCGCCCATCGCGTCGAACAGACAAGACAATGTCCAGTCCAATTCCTCGCCGCCACCTGCAAACACAACGTCCTGCTTGCCCATCTGAATAAGCTCTGTCCCGTTGCCGATGCAATGCGCGGACGTGGAACAGGCCGACGTGATCGAGTAGTTCACGCCCTTGATCTTGAACGGAGTAGCCAGACACGCCGACACCGTCGACGACATGCAACGCGTGACCATGAACGGCCCCATGCGCTTTGGCGCGCCCTTGTTGATCACCGCATCAAAGGCCGCGAAAAAGTTCGACGTCGACGGCCCACCGGATCCGGCCACCAAGCCTGCGCGCTCGTTCGACACTTCGGCTTCGGTCAGACCACTGTCAGCAATCGCCTGCTCCATCGACAAATAGGCATAAGCCGCCGTCGGCCCCATAAAGCGCAACTGTCGCTTGTCGATGTGGTCCGCCAGGACGATCTGCGGCATTCCGTGTATTTGACTGCGAAAGCCATGCTCGGCGTATTCCGGCGCGGCAACGACGCCCGATTTGCCAGCTCGAAGACTGACTTCAACCTCAGACGCTGAATTTCCGATGGGTGAGATTATTCCGATCCCGGTGATAACGACGCGACGCATGTTCTCTCCTGCTCCAAGGGTCCCGCCTATCTAGGACAGGGCTGCGTGCCGGGGCAAGCAGATAGGGACAATGAGACAAAACCCAAACGAGGTCGAAGGCCCTCAAATTGCCCTTCGTTCACGAAGTGGCGACAAGCCAATCACGTTGGAAACAAAGTCTGAAATCATCGCAAATTCGGACACCGGAAGATCAAAACGAGACCTAAGTCGCGTGATCCAAAACAAGGCGCATGCCCAAATGCGCAGGCGGAGACCCTACCGCGCAGCCGCCTCGTGCGGGATCGCGGACCAGAAATGACATGGCTGCGACGTGTTCCCCGCCAACGAAGAACGCGGGGCAGCGATCAATTGGAATGTCGCCGCCGGCCGCGCCAGTGTAGCAGTCTTGGGTCCATTCCCAGACGTTTCCGTTCAGGTCGACGATGCCTTCAGCCGTCGTGTCAAACGCGCCTTGAGGCCGCAGCGTGCGTTTGATCTGGGGTTCGATCAAATAGGCTGAAGCCCAAGTCAGTGCGGGGTCGGTAAAGATCGGATCGGGCGTATCGGGCAATACTTCTGCCGCCATGTGCTCCCACTCCAAAACTGTCGGCAATCGAAAATGCTGCCCCGTGACGCCGTTAATCCAATTCAGATATTCGCTGACATCAACATAAGACAGCCCCGTTGCGGGCAGGACCGGACCACTGTCGCGGGCGTATTTTGCCATGGAAAGCGCGCAGGCTCCGGCGGCATGGCAAGCGTCCCACTCAGAAACGCTGACCTCATATTTCTGCACCAAAAGCTTAGCACCACTTGGCATCGTCACAGGCTGTTCGGCCATAACGGGTGCAAAATGCGTATCGGGGCCGCGCGGATAAAGCGCGACCCCCAACAGGATCGCCGCCGCCACGAAGACAAACACCGGATGCCGAAGCAGGCGAGCCGTGAATGCAGATGTGGCGACGACAAGTTTCATCTCGAAACGTCCCTTCAGGCTTCAAAAGTGCGCGGTGCGACCACTTGTTCCATCAAAGCGTTGTTCCATTCGCCTTCCACTACAAAGTGGGCGGTGGCTCCCAAAAGGACTGCCTCGATGAGGTTGTGGTTCACGTAGGCGTAGACGCCCGGTTGCTCGAACGTATAGAGAGCTGCACCGGAAGAACCGCCGCGAATGAACCAGCTTTCCAACCCGGTCTGCGGAGCATCAGAGAAACTGCCTGCTTCCCAGACAAAGTTGCCATGACCACCGATCAGGTGAGGCCGCGTATCACGATTGGCCTGATTGTGGATCATAAGGACGGTTTCACCGACCTTCGATGTCAAAGCAGCGTCACCAGTCAAAGCGCCAACAGCTCCGTTAAAGACCGAATGCGTAGGCACAAGGGTGCGCATCGCGTCCAGACTGTCGGAATAGTCGTCACCGGCAACTTCATACTGGATGTAGTTCCCGTCATCATCCATCGGCAGGTAGTAATCCTGCTCGCCGATATAGGCGATGCTGTCATAGCGCAGTGGATTGCCCTGTCCGTCTTTCAAACCGTCGCGTGGCAGCACCATCATCGTGCCGTTCATACCGTGACACACGTGGTACGGGATCATCGCGCCGCCCGGTGCGCAGTGGTAGGTAAACACACCCGGTTTCGTGGCCTTCCAACGCAGGACAGTTTCCTCGCCGGGGAAAACGTGGGTCAGACCGCCGCCGCCAAGCGCACCTGTAGAGGCGTGGAAATCAATGTTGTGCTCCAACTGGCTGTCTGTCGGGTTGCGCAGTGTAAGCTCAACATAGTCGCCCTCATGGGCGATGATCAGCGGGCCGGGGACGGAGCCGTTATAGGTAAACGCCCAGATGCTAGCACCAGTGTCTTCGTCGACAACCATCAAGCGCTCTTCGGTTACCATCGTGATTTCGATGATTTTCGGCCCACCGGTTGCCACCTGTTCGTGCTGGGGCGCGAAAGGCGGCGCGACCAACTCTTGTTTGACACGGGTGTAACCGCTCAGGTCCACAGGCAAGGCGTCAGTCTGCGCTTTGATCTCTTCGGCGACAAAATGTGCCGACGGCGCGCGCGGCTTGATCATCGGCGCTTTGCGCTGGCGAGCCTGCGCTGCAGTTGACGTGATGCCTGTAAAGGCCGCGGCCCCTGCAAGCATTGATCCGCGCAAAACATTGCGGCGGCTGGTGGAATGAAGTCCGGGGTTGAAAACTTTGGTCATGATTGCCTCCTAGCGGCATTAGATTTGTGGTGCGGGCGGCCAGATTGCTGCCCGCTATCGAATAGGTTTAAAGTTCGGAAAGCTGCTCTTCGAAACGCTCTTTGGCTTTTCTTGGAATCCGGCCTTCAAGAAACTCAGCCGGGATCTCGACGCCATCGCCAACGGCAATCGTCATCACCATGCCCATCGCATAATGCGGCTTGCATTTGATGCCATAAAGACCTTCGACATCCAGCGTGACCTCGATCTCTTCGTTGATCTTTCCGACGAATTCTTCAGCGCTGGAGGGGATCATCCCTTCAATGCCTTCGGCGTTATGACCTTTACTTTCAGCGATGAATTTCACCGTGTCGCCAGGGGCGACCTGCAAGAACGCGGGTTCAAAGATCATGCGCCCGGCGTCGCCTGAATTAAGCATCTGAACTTCGAAGGTTTCGGCCCATGCGCTACCCGAAAGGGCAACTCCTAAAGCCAAGGCACTTGATAACGTACGCAGCATAATATGTTCCTTTTTGCATTGTGTTGTTGGGACCGTTATAGCGGGTCGCACGAATTTTCTCTTTGAGCTTGCGCAAACAAATGCACGATGCATTGGGGCATTTGTTTTGGCCGCAATTACCGATAAGGTAGCCAGAACAGTCGGCTTGCGGGCTAACTTGGGTCAACTTAGGGGCGTTCGTGCACAAATTGGATGAAAGCTTGCTCTGCAAGCTTCCCACGTTCTCGCGCCTCAGCCGCGCCCAAATCCGCGAGGTTCTCGACCTCGCGACTAGCAGCCGTATTGAGGCTGGTGTCGCGATTTTCGAAGAGGGCATGGAGGCCGAGCGTTTCTTCTTTTTGTTGGACGGATACGTGCGCGTCGTGCGCATTACACCGGGCGGCGATCAGGTCGTCGCACTTCATATTCCAAGCGGGCAACTTCTTGGGATGGCAAGCGCGCTTGGACGCACGACGTATCCTGCGACGGCAATGACTGCGGTAGACTCCCTCGTTCTGTCCTGGCCGACAAAACATTGGACTGAATTCACCGAAAAGTATGACGGCTTTGCCAGCGAGACCTACAAAACCATTGGCAAGCGCGTTGGGGAAATGAACAACAAGATCGTAGAAATGGCGACGCTGCATGTAGAGCAACGCGTGGCCTCTGCGCTGCTCAGACTAATATCCCAGGCTGGTCGCAAAACCGATGCGGGCATCGAAATTGACTTTCCAATCACCCGTCAGGATATCTCTGAGATGACCGGGACGACGTTGCATACGGTAAGTCGGCTGCTAAGCGCGTGGCAAAACGACGGGATTATTGAAAGTCAGCGCAAGCGCATCATGGTGTGCGATCCGCACAAATTGGTGCTGCTCAGTGAGGCGCCTCTGCCGACCTGATTGCGCTCTTCAATTCCTCAATGAACGCGTCCTCATCAAGTCCGTATTCCAGGCAAGCATCCGTAAGAGTATGAAAGGGGCCGATGGTGCATCCAACGCAAATCATCCGATGGCGAAAAAAGACCGCAACCGTCTCAGGCCAGCGCGCCATCAACTCGCTCAGCGGCAGATCGGGGTCATCACAACCGACGGTTCTCATATGGCACACGAGGTTATCATAGCCCCAGCCTATGCGCCTAAAGGCACGCGGACTTTGCGATATGACAAACTTTGCGAAAAGTTCCTTGGGTTAGAAAACCGCAGACAGGGGCGCCAAACACAGCCGCCCCGCCCAGCCAAATCCCCCAGTTCTCAAGTTTCAATTCTCGGACAATGCGACCTTCATATCCTTAACAAGATAGATCGTCTCACCGTCCGCCTCGACCCGGCCATCCGCGACCCCCATCGTCAATCGACGGGTCTGTATAGCCTTGGTGAAATCGACGTAATACGTCAGCATCTTGCGATCCGGGCGCACCATTCCGGTCAGCTTCACTTCACCAACCCCAAGCGCATATCCCCGCCCCTGCCAGCCGCGCCAGCCAAGGTTAAAGCCGGTAAGCTGCCACAGACCATCAAGACCAAGACACCCCGGCATGATCGGATTGCCCGGAAAATGGCAGTCGAAGAACCAAAGATCAGGAGAAATATCGAACTCGGCCCGCACATGGCCCTTGCCGTGTTCACCACCATCGGCGGAAATCTCGGTGACGCGGTCCATCATCAGCATCGGAGGTTCCGGCAATTGCGCGTTTCCGGGGCCGAAAAGCTCCCCCCGCGCACAGGCCAAAAGACCCTCCCGATCGAACGATGTCGGATATCCAGTCATGTCTTCCGCCCCTCTCAATGTTATCTTTATTGCAGTTTGTCACATGTTTCTTCGCCCATATCAAAGCCTTCGAATGTGGCGCAAGAGCTGAGATCTTTGCAGCATTCCAACAAAACGAGTGTTTAACAATTGAAACCAAGGCGTCATGCGCACTATATTCTGACGAAACGAGGCGATTTTGATCCGATGGACACAGACACACAAACCCGCGTGACCAACTGGCTGGCTGGGGCTGATCTTCGGCCCACCCGTCAACGCCTCGCCTTGGCGGCGCTTCTTGTTGGCGACGGACAAAACCGCCACGTCACCGCCGAAAGCCTCCACGCCGCCTCGCAATCCAGCGACGACGCCGTGTCATTGGCCACCGTTTACAACACTCTGCGCGCGTTCTGCGACGCGGGCCTTGTGCAAGAAGTCACCGTTGATGGCTCCAAAAGTTACTTCGACACCCGGACCGACGATCACCCGCATTTCTACTGGGAAGACGAGATGCGTCTCACCGATGCGCCCGCCGACCAGTTGGAAATCCTGCGCATTCCCGACGCCCCCGAAGGCACCGAGATCGCCAAGGTCGACGTCGTGATCCGCCTGCGCCACCGCTAGGCCGCGTCAGGCGACAACCGCGCCCACCACTGCAAACGCCATAAACACAACCGCCAGCACGCCAACCGCGCGCCGCGAAAGCCGCGCACCCCAAGGCGGCATCGCACCATAATCCACGCGGTGGTGCTTGATCAGGGCGGTATCCAGAATAGGGGTCATCGCATCGTCTCCCTGCGGCGTGCCCCAAACCTTGCACGCGCCGATACCCCCCGCTTGACGCAAACCCTTCGAAACCCCTGTGAAACCCCTTCGATTGCACACTGCAACCTTGCGCGGACACCCCATTCCCCGTTCAATACCCCAATGCGCTATGAATTCTCTGACTGCGTGCTGGACACCGACGCCCACGCGCTCTTCAAAGGCGGCCAGCCCCAAAAGATCGAACCCAAAGTGTTCGACCTCCTGCACCTCCTTGTGCGAAACGCAGGCACGCTCGTCACCCGCGACCAGATGATCGACGAAGTTTGGGACGGCCGCATTGTCTCGGAAAGCGCCATCAGCGCCCGCATTGCCGCTGCGCGCAAAGCCGTCGGCGATGATGGCAAATCCCAGACCATCATCCGCACCGTCGCCCGGCGTGGCCTCCAATGCGTCGCCGAAATCAAAGGCACCACCCCAAAACCCCAACGCACCCCAAGCCCGAAAATCCGCTACGCCACCGCCGACGACGGCGTCAAAATCGCCTTCGCCACGTCCGGCACCGGCCCACCGCTTTTGCGCGCAGCCCACCACCCGACACACCTTGAACTGGAATGGGCCGACGGCTCTGAACGCGAGATGTTCGACGCCCTTGGCGCCCATCACACCCTGATCCGCATAGACCAGCGCGGCTCGGGCCTGTCTGATCTGGACGTCGACGACGTCACCACCAAACGAAGCGCCCGCGACATGGCCGCCGTCCTCGACACCTTAGGCTTCGACCAAGTCGCTCTCCTCGGCACCTCCAGCGGTGGCATGATCGTGGCCGAATTCGCCGCCATGTTTCCGAACCGTGTCACCCACTTGATGACCCTTGGCGGCTACGTCGAAGGGCGCGCGATCCGCGACGGCGCGCAGGACGCCCCGCAAGAGGAAGCCATCCTAACCATGGCAAAAGCCGGATGGAACACCCCCGACAGCGCCTTCGTCGCGGGCTACCTCGCAGTCTACTATCCCGACGCGGACGCCGAAAAACTCCAAAGGATTGCCCGAACTCTTCAGGCCAGTTGCCCGGTCGAAAACGAAATCCGTGGCCGCGACTTTTTCAACCGTCACTCAATCGCTGAGCTGCTTGAAAACATCCAATGCCCGACCCTTGTTATGCACGCGCGCGGTGACGCCGTGCATCCGCTCTCAGAAGGTCAGAAATTCGCCCGCGGCATCCCGAACGCGCAATTGATGGTGCTGGAAACCCGCAACCACTACCCCCTGCCCCACGAAGATGCCTGGCAAGACATGATCACCGCGATGCACGATTTCCTGCACACCGCGACGACCTGAAACTGGGCGGACGCCGCCCTAGTTATTCGCCGTCAGCGGATCAATGATCTGGCTCACTTCGGTGATCGCAGCGACCGGAATGCCGCTCAACTCGGAATGACGCCGCACCTCGTCCTCGCTCTCCGCCAGATAAACGCAAAACGTCTTCCCGGCCGCCACGTATGAGTGCTGCCACTGGATCCCTTTGCCGATACTTTCGATCGCAGTATTCGAAGCCCGCGCGGCACCGCAAAGCTCGGTCACCGAAAAATCGCCAATTCCGGGGATGTCTCTTTCAATCATGTAACGTTTCATTGTCGTCTCCATATTGATTGTGTGTCTTCATCGTGGCGCGCTTGGGCCCAATCGCATAACTCAATTTTCTTTAGGGTGTAAAAGGCTACCTTTAGTCGCGATGCTTGATTTATTTTGTGATAAAGGTAAACTTTATCAAATGGCGATAACCACGCATCTCAAGTCCCTTCAGGCCCTCGAACTTGCCGTGCGCGAAGGCTCGCTCAAAGGCGCGGCTGAACGCTTGGGCATAACCCCCGCCGCCATCGGGCAGCGCATCCGTTCGCTCGAAAACTTCCTCGGCACTGACCTTTTGATGCGCGGGCGATCAGGCCTGCAACCGACCAAAATACTCGACGCCGCACTTGCCGACCTGCGCGTCGCCTTCGAGGCCCTCGACCGCGCTACCGACACCTTGGACTTTCAGCGCGTCAGTGAAATCCACATCGTCGCCGACCCGGACTGGAGTGAACTGTGGCTTATGCCCCGCCTCCAAAACTTCCGCGACGAGCATCCCAACTTGATGTTCTGCATCAACGGAGCGGGCGACGTGCCGGTGCGCCTTGGCTCTCCGGATTTGCGAATTTCCTCGGACGATGGCGACGGCGAGCTCCTCTACCGCGACGTCCTCGTGCCCGTCACAGGTCCAGACAACACCCGCCGCATCGCCGATTTTGACTCCGTCTATCGGATGGAAGGCATGCCTCTTTTGCACCTGCGCCCACAGCTTGAAACCGACGGTCAACTAGGCTGGGTCGACTGGTTCCAGACCTTCGGTCATCGTGAAACAGGCCCAGATCGCGGCGTCAACTATCCGAACGCGCGACTGGCCCTCGAAGCGGTTCGCCAAAACGTCGGCTTTCTCGTCTGCAACTGGTCATTGGTCCAAAGCGATCTTGAAAAAGGCACCATCGTGAACCCCTTCCCACTTATCCAACACCTCGAATCGCAATTGCCCTACCGCATGTCGGTGCGCCGCGACGTCATCGACCGCGCGCCGGTCGCGCGCTTTGTCGAATGGCTGCGCGGCCAAGCGCGCCAAACCCAAGCCGATGTCGATTCTGCAAAAATCCGCGCCTGAACGCCAACCTCCGCACGCCCCGCATACCCCGCCTTAATGTCCGTTAACGCCGCCACCGCATCTGGTGTCCGAACGCAAGGCAACGGATACAGGCACCGACGCAATACCGACGTTGCACCGACGTCATACCGACGTGGTCAAAACGCCCGAAACCACTTGTTTCGTGCCATTAACCATTGCGCCCAGTTGCGTCTGCCACCTGTGGCCCGCACGTTGCTAACCCCTCAGCGAAACGCCTCTGCGGATGTCGCGACAACGCGGTTGTTTCGGCTCACCACGCCCGGTTGCGGCTGGCGCATCTTTGGGTCTCCGCCGGGAGAACGCGGCTGCGTGACGTTGTCCGATATGACGCTGCGCTGCGATACCCGCCCGTCCTTATGCGCCGTGATTGTGATCCACGGAGGCCCGATATCGCCCGCCGTCTCATCCACCACCACATTGCCCTCCACCACCACGTTTCGCGCGCCCATCACCGTAATCCCGTGCCAGTGGTTCACCTCTATGACATTGTTTTTAATGACCCAATTCTCGTAGATCCCGTCGAACATCCCGATGCCCTGAAGATCACACCCAAGTGGTCCGTCCCGCTTGCCGCCCCGAATAACGTTGTCCGCGATCACCACATCCGAGACCACACCACCCCCCGGCGTCCCGTCCGGCCCAAGCGACCACGACTGAAACCCATCATCGTGATTATCATCCACCGCCACGCATCCCTGAATGCGATTGCCCACATATCGCGAGCGATCCCCCAAGGCCCGGATGCCGTCGCCCCGAAACAGCGAAATGTCATTGCCCACCACCAACGCGCCATCGACCAATGCCTCAACCGCATGATCTACAATGCTAATTTTGGAATTGCGCAGCGTGATATCGCGCCCGGTCAGCAACACTCCCCGATGCGCACGCGCCACCCAATCCGCCGCCGTCCACCCGTCCGCAGACGCCGCCGAAGCAATCTCCAGCCGCTCCAAAACCACATCCCGGCTTCGTTCAATATTGACCAAAGCCCGGTTCGGAGGCCGCGCGGTCGCGGGCAAAATCGTCAGATCAGACACCACCAGACCGCGACTATCCAAGACCTGCAAACTGTCCAAAATCGCCCGGTCGCCCACCGCCGTCATCGTCACCGCAGGCTTAAAAACAAGGTCGCGCACCCATACGTCGCCGTGCCGCCCCGCGCCAAGCAAAATGCGATCACCACCCGTCACGACACCCGACGCCAGCAAACGCTCAACGGCCCCAGGCCGCGCCTCAACCAGATGATCTTTCGCCGTCGCAGCCCCGGCAACAAGCACCGCCAAAACACCGAATATGCCTCGCCACATCATGCCCTCACATTGCCTCGATCAACTCAGAACCCGACGCCCGGTTCGAGTTCACGGCCGGGTCTACACGATGAAACTTCAGCGCTTCTTCAGGTGCCGACGTCATCAAATTCGCCGCGCCCTTCCCCGCCTCACCAAGCCAAAGCGCCCAGTCCTTCGCCGCCAAAATCACCGGCATTCTGTGGTGAATAGCCGACATTGCCTCATTGGCCCCGGTCGTCACAATCGCGCACGTCGTCAAAGGCGCGTCGCCCTTCTCCCAAATCTGCCAAACCCCCGCAAACGCAAGCATTTCGCCGGTCGTTGGCTGGATATACCAAGGCAACCGCTTGTCATCCGCGTCCTTCGTCCATTCATAAAAACCAGTCACCGGAATAAGACACCGTCGCTCCCGCGCTGCTGCGCGAAACGCCGGCTTTTCCGCAATCGTTTCCGACCGCGCATTGATCAACAACGGCCCGTCTGTTGGCGTCTTGTACCAATGCGGCAAGAACCCCCAACGCATCGGTCTGAGCCGCCGCAACCCCGCGTCCGAGGTCACAGTATGGACCTGCACCGTCGGGCAGACATTATAGTTGGGAATGTTGGGTAAATCGTTCGCGGGCGTCGCCTCAAACAGGCCAGCCATCGCGTCGTCAGGAAGTGTGATCGCGAACCGTCCGCACATTCGAACCCACCCCCAATCGAAAGACGCGCTGCGAGAATTTCCCCCCGCAGCGCAATGATTTATTGCTTGGTGATCCGACCTTCAACCATCGGATTAGCCGGAGCAATCGCGGCCATATGCTCGGCCAGAACGTCCGCCAAGTCAGGTCCGAAATCGTAAGCATTCATAGCTTCGGTCGCGAACATCTTATAGCCGTCGCCGCCGTTGCGAACATAGTTGTTCGTCACAACACCGTAGGTCGCCGCAGGATCAATCGCCGCACCGCCAACAGTCACTTCAACGATCCGGCTTCCCGGCTCTGCAGCACTGTTCCAAGTGAAGGTCATGCCCGCCACCTGCGGGAACCGCCCGGCAACTTCTTCGACCTGGCTGACACCGTTTTCAAGCGCATCAATGATGACCTGACCGGTTGTCTGGAACGTCGACAGCGTGTTCTGGAACGGCAGCACCGTCATCACTTCGCCCATCGTCACTTCGCCACCCTCGATTGACGCACGAATACCGCCCGAGTTGGCGAAAGCGATCTGGATGCCTTGATCCTTCACACGCTCCAACATCGCATCTGCGATAAGGTTGCCCATCGGACATTCCTCGACGCGACAGACCGAACGATCCCCCTCAATCATCGCTTCAGCCGAAGCAACGACCTTGTTGCGGATTTCTTCCAGCGGCACGGCAAGCTCAGCCACGCGCGCTTTTGTGTCCGCGTCTTCCGACACAAACCGGTCCATCGGGATCGGCTCACCGGTTGCCGAAGCAATCACGCCTTCGTCGTCAAACACGACCTTCAGCTCGCCCAGATATTTGCCGTAAGCATAGGCCTGAACCACCGCCGTTTCGCCAACCATCGTCGGATACGGACCCGTCGCACTATCATCAACGTTCGACAATAAAGTGTTCGAGTGACCACCAACGATCACGTCAACGCCCGTCGTTCCTTCAGCGACGCGCATGTCGACCTGATAGCCCGAGTGCGACAGAACAACGATCTTGTTCACGCCCATCTCGGTCAATTTGTCGACCTCGGCCTGCACTGCACCAATCGGATCGGTGAAGACCACGTTTGGACCAGGGCTTGCCAGTTCGTCGGTGTTTTGTGGTGTGAGGCCAATAAGACCGATCCGCTCACCGCCCTTGGCGACAATCGTCGACTTCTGGATCGCACCAGCCAGCAAAGGCTCGCCCGACACATCGGCGTTCGACATCAGGATCGGAAAGTTGGTGGAATTCAGGAACCCACGCAGAACCTCAGGACCATCGTCAAACTCGTGGTTGCCCACGGTCATCGCGTCATAGCCCATCTTGTTCATCATCTCGGCCGCCGCAGCGCCCTTGTAAAATTGGTAAAATAGCGTGCCCTGAAACTGGTCACCGCCATCCACAAGCAACCAGTTGTCGGTGCGTGCTTTGGCCGTTTCGATTGCGGTCAGCAAACGTGCCGAGCCGCCGAAACACTTACCGGCAAGGTTATCTTCCTCGCCGCAGCCCGAATCAAACCGGCTGATCGGCTCGAAACGCGCGTGAAAATCGTTTGTGTGCAATATGGTAAGGCTGAATTCAGCCGCCGCAGCGCCAGCGCTCAAAGCCAAAACGGCCCCGCCGGTCATCAATTTCTTCATCATTTTGGAAGACTCCCCTGTCGTAACAAGCTTTGACAGTGCCGCGATAGCGCCCAAGTGTCAAAAGCAGATGACACCAAACCTTGCGTAAACCGACTTGACCGGACCCGTGCCGCACGCCACAGACCAAACATGCTCATTTTCAAGATATTTCGCCCGTCCGAATGGCAGACCTTGCACGAAAACGGCACCACCGCTGGCGCGCCAATCGACGTTCTCGACGGCTACATCCACTTTTCCACCGCCGAACAAGTGGTCGAAACCGCCGAAAAGCACTTCGCAGATGCGGGCGATCTGATGCTTCTTGCACTCGACACCGACGCCCTAGGCGACGCCCTAAAGTGGGAGCCATCCCGCGGTGGCCAATTGTTCCCGCACCTCTACCGAGACTTGGCGCTCGCCGATATCCTCTGGGCGCGGCCCTACCCAAAAAGCGAAACCGGCCACACCCTCCCGGCAGGTGCCGCATGAACGTCGTCGAACGCCTCGGCCTCGCGGCACTGCGCCGTCTTGACCCCGAAACGGCGCACGGCCTCGCCCTTAAAGCGCTGAAAACGCCCTTCGCACCCAACATCATACCGCCGACCTCGCCCGCGTTGGCCACCGAGATTTGCGGCCTGAAACTGCCGAACCCCGTCGGCCTCGCTGCCGGTTTCGACAAGAACGCCGAGGCCATCGCCCCCCTCATGCGCGCAGGTTTTGGCTTCCTCGAAGTCGGCGCCGCCACCCCGCGCCCACAACCCGGAAATCCCCGCCCGCGCCTCTTTCGCCTGACCGAAGACCGCGCCGCCATCAACCGGTTTGGCTTTAACAACCAAGGCGCCGAGGTCATCACTCAACGGCTCGCCAACCGCCCCCCCGGCATCCCTGTCGGCCTGAACTTGGGCGCAAACAAAGACAGCACCGACCGCGCGCGCGACTACGTCGAAGTCTTGCGCCTCGCCGCACCCCACATCGACTTTGCTACCGTCAACGTCTCGTCTCCCAACACCGAAAAGCTCCGCGACCTCCAAGGCGCCAACGCCCTGCGCGCGCTTTTGACCGGGGTGATGGACATCAAAGGCACGACGCCCGTCTTCCTCAAAATCGCCCCCGACCTCACCGACGCGGAAATTGCCGAAATCGCCCAAGTGGCCCGCGAAACCGGTGTCGACGCGATCATCGCAACCAATACAACGCTGGCACGCGACGGCCTTAAAAGCGCCGCGAAAAACCAAGCCGGAGGCCTCTCCGGTCGCCCGCTTTTCGCCCCCTCCACCCGCGTCCTTGCGCGTCTCTACCTTGAAACAAACGGCGAAATCCCCTTGATCGGCGTCGGTGGCATCACGTCCGCCGCCGAGGCTTACGCAAAAATTCGCGCCGGAGCCTCTGCCGTCCAACTCTATACCGCGATGGTCTATTGGGGCCTGCCGCTTATCCCGCGCATCGTCCACGGCCTCGACGAAATGCTTGCCAATGACGGCTTTGCAAACGTCGCTGATGCCGTCGGAACAGCGGCCATCGACTACGCTTAATCCCGAGCTGCACGCTCCAACGCCGGATAGCGCAAGCCCAATGTCACGCCGCGTGCCACGAACGACACCAACAAAGCCATCCAAAGCCCGTGGTTGCCATAACTCGGCACCAACACCCAAGCCGCGACGCCGTACGCCAGCGCCGACAGCACCATCATATTGCGCA
>RCMY010003378.1_pt1 | contig 14132 bp, 13 predicted proteins | sample 2041341 | NCBI WGS metagenome assembly RCMY01 (sample SAMN09708234, study PRJNA481090) | Marine sediment metagenome, whole genome shotgun sequencing project.
AAGGACAGCGGGCCGACAAAGAGTGCGCCATGGCCAAGTGGTACGGAACAGAAATGGCCGTCGACGCCACCCGCCAAGCCGTCCAGATCCACGGGGGCAACGGCGTCACCAAAGAGTTCATCGTCGAACGGTTGGCACGCGAAGCCATCATCAACCCAATCCCTGACGGCACCACCGAGATACAAAAACTGCTGATCGCTCGAGCCCTCACCGGCATCAGCGCGTTCCGCTGATGGCCCCGGCCGCAGTCCTCGCCGGCGGCTGAGGGTCGCTGTTGATGTGTCACAATCGCCCCCACAAGAGGATGTCCGAATGAGTCAAACAGTTCCAACACCATTGCCAGGCATGGTTCCGCCGGAAGGGTCGCGACTCGTGGCCTTTGGAGGTTGCGGCGGAATCGGTCGAGTACTCGTGCGCGCGGCGTTGGACAACGGCCTCGATGTGGCCGTGGTCGATCTCGCACAGTCGCTCCGCGAATTCCCGCCTCCGGCCGGCGTCATCTCGATTGCCTGCGACGCGACCGACGAGTCCTCGGTGATCGCTGCGTTCGGCGAGCTGAGCGAGCGATGGGGCGCCATCGACCATCTCATGAATTTCGTCGGCTTCACCAAGGAACGCACCAATGTCGAGGACATGAACCTCGCCGAATGGCAGGAGGTTGTCGACGGCTGCCTCACGAGCGCCTTCCTCATCGCTCGATACGGCATCCCGCTGCTCCGCCTGGGAACGGACTCGACGCTGCTCAACACGGCATCCACCTTCGGCGTGCTCGTACGACAGAGCGGGTACGGGCCGTACGCCTCATCGAAGGCGGCCATCATCAACCTCACCCGAGCCTTGTCGACCGAATGCAACCCCGACGTTCGGGTCAACGCCATCGCTCCAGGGATCGTCGAGACCGAGTTCCTCGTCGGCGGCACCGGGCGTGAACGCCGCGAAGGGAATCTCGAACTCGACGCCATCGTGCGCCAGATCCCGATGCAACGAGCGGGTCGGCCAGAGGACGTTGCCGCAATGGCGCTGTTCCTCGCCAGTCCAGCAGCGAGCTACATCACCGCTCAAACCATCCACATCAACGGAGGGCTCTGGTCATGAAACAGTGGTGGGTCGTGCCGGGCGAGTCCGGAGCAATCGTCGAATTGCGCGATGTCGCCGAACCAGCTCCTGGTAGCGGAGAGGTCTTGGTCCGCATGGCCGGCGCCGGGATCAACCGGGGTGAACTGATCGCAGGCCGGCTCCTGCGCAACGACAACCCTCGGGCCCGTCCATCACGTTCCGGCATCGAGGTCGCCGGAACCATCGAACACCTCGGCGCTGGGGTCACTGGGTGGTCAGTCGGTGACCGAGTCATGGCGAGGGCATCCGCTTGCTATGCCGAGTTGGTCGTTGTCGACGCGGCGGCGCTGATGCCGAGCCCGCCATCGCTTTCCGATGCCGAGGCTGCCGCGATCCCCAACGTGTTCGTCACTGCCCATGACGCCATCGTCAGTGCTGCGAAGGTCACCGCAGCCGACACGGTGCTCGTCAGCGCTGGTTCGTCTGGAGTCGGGTCAGCAGCGATCCAGATCGCCAAACACCTGGGAGCCACCACCATCGCCACGACGCGTTCGATCAGCAAGGCCGGCGCTCTCACCGAAGTCGGTGCCGACTTCGTTGTCGACACCTCGGCGCTGGACTGGGTATCACTGATGATCGATCACTGCGGGCGGGCGAGTTGTGTGATCGACCAGGTCGGCGGGGACCTCTTCCCTGAGCTGATGAACGCGCTTGGCGTCGGGGGACGATTTGTTGGTGTCGGCCGCAATGCGGGTTCGACGTCAACCATCGATCTTGACCTACTTGCCCGCAACCAGCTCACACTGATCGGCGTGACCTTCCGAACCCGCACGCCGGAGGAAGCTCTCGAATGCAGCCGCAAGTTCGCTGCTGACCTATTGCCGGCGTTCGATACAGGCGAACTCCGACCCGTCGTCGATCGCACCTTCCCCCTCGACGAGCTCCCGGACGCCCGGGAGTACATGGGAAGTGACACCCACTTCGGCAAGATCGTGCTCGTGCCATGACGGCTCGAGTTCCACCTTTGCCAGCGATCCCGCCCGACACTCTCGAGCTGGCCGAGGCCGCCGTTGGCGGCCCGATTCGCTCAGAAGCAAAGATCTACCGCACGCTGGCCAACTATCCAGACCTCATGTCGGCGTGGTTGTCCTGGGGTGGCCACGTCGTCCGGCGCACCGAGTTGAGCCCGGAGCTACGCGAATTGGTGATCTTGCGCACCGCCCTGTTGACGCACGGGCACTACCCGCTCGTCCAACACGTACGCATCGCCAGGAGTGTCGGCATCGATGATGAGGCGTTGACGCGGATCTCGGAGAACCCAGCCCTCGCTTCGTGGAGCGAGACAACACGGCACGCTCTCTGTGCCGTCGATCAACTCCACCATCACGGGCACCTCGACGACCAGCACTACGCAGACCTCGTCAGCCATCTCGGCGTCAGCGGCTCGTTCGACCTCATCGCCACCGTTGCGTTCTACCGCATGGCGGGCTGGATGCTCAACGTCTGCCGGACGCCCCTCGACGACGGCCAAGCCGACGTCGAACTCGACCCACCAATCCACCACCGAGACTTCGGGGCAGAGTCGACATCGGCACCCAGGGTCCGGCCCTTGCCTCTCGATCGCTGGCCCCAAGAATTGCTTGATGAAACCGAAGGATGGCCACGGTTTCAGGGGCGGCCTGAGCTGCGCGGTGTCGGCGTCTACAGCACGCTGGCCAACCATCCGGCTCTGCTGCGGTCCATCGGGCCGGTCATGGCTCACCTGTTGGTCGACTGTGCCCTCTCCGACCGCGCACGCGAGATCGTCATCGTTCGGTCCTCCACCCACGACCGAGGCTCATATCCGTACCGCCAACACGTGGGAATTGCCGCTCGCCACGGCGTGGCCCCGACCCTCTTGGCGCTACTTGCTCGTTCGCTCCCGGTGATCGACGAACCGGCCGATTGGGCGCTCGTGTCTGCAGTCGACGACCTCCATCGAACGAACAACATCAGCGACACCACCTGGGCCCTCCTCCTCGAGCATCACGGGCAAGACGCAGCCATGGACCTCGTGGTCACGGCCGGCTTTTACGGCCTCATCAGCTTCCTCCTCAGCGCTGCAAGCACCCGGCTCGAGCCAGGGGACGTCGAGCTTCCGCCAAGACCATTCACCAAGTGACCAAGTGACCAAGGCCGTCCAATGACCACACTCACAGCAACTCCGCTCACCGCCCAAGTCGGCGCAACGATCGAGGGGCTGAACCTCGCCACGCTGACTGACACCGACTTCGCTGCAATTCACCGCGCCTTCCTCGACCACAGCATGTTGGTGTTCCCTCAACAACATCTCGCGGTCGAGGATCACGTCACCTTCGCTGCTCGGTGGGGCGCGATCTCGATCAGCCCGTTCGTGACCTATCTCCCCGACCATCCCCAGGTACTGCAGCTCAGCAACCGCGGTAAGGCGAACGCCGTCACCGAGAATTGGCACTCCGACTCCAGCTTTCTCCCCGAGCCACCATCACACACGATCCTTTCGGCTCGCGAGATCCCGCTCGGCGGAGACACGATGTGGACCAGCCAATATCGCGCATACGACACGGTCTCCGGCGGGATGAAACAGCTTCTCGATGGCCTCCGCGCCGAGTTCGCCGGGACCCGCCTGGCTCGACGAATGGGCAATGAGTCTGACGTGCCGTTCTCGCTTCATCCAGTTGTCCGCACCCACCCCGAGACCGGGCGAAAGGCCCTCTTCGTCGGCCACCCTGGCGACACGATGCGCTGCTTCGAGAACATGACAATCGAGGAGAGTCGCCCGCTCATCGAATACCTGTACGCACACTCGACACAACCCGACAACGTCTACCGCCACCGATGGACTGCTGGCGACGTCGTGATGTGGGACAACCGCTGCACCATGCACTACGCCATTCATGACTACGGCGACGAGACACGCAGCCTGCACCGCATCACCATCGCCGGCGATGCCCCTCGCTGAACGGCGCTGGCGAGCGCAACTCGTTCAGAGCGCAGGGTAGATCAGTCGCAAGCAACCCCGAGCACGATCAGCCCGTCCTTTACCGCTGCAACGCCATGTTCGTTGCGCACCTCAAATGGCACAGTCGTACAACCATCAGCTGTCGCGTTGCCTGGCCACAGGGCGACCGTGATGGTCGACGGCAGTTCAACCATCGCTGCGAAACGACCGCTGATGCGACGCACAAGCTCGGGGTTCCCGCCTGCGTATCCCTCGATCACTGAGGAGACTCCCAGCGCAAGAGTCGCCGTGCCGTGCAAAATGATGTCGGGCAATCCTGCGGCCCTCGCAACTGCACGATCGGTGTGAATCGGGTTCCAGATTCGAGCGCACTCGGTGTAGACGTGCGCAGCCCCAGCGGAAAGATCGATAGCGGTCGTGGCGGGCCCCCCCCGCCGCTCTTGATCCTGAACGTCTGGCGGTGGCGAAGGGTCAGGGTGGTCGACACCGTCGGTCGGAACCCCTAGGTAGATCGCGTCCTGGGTGGTCGTTGCGACCGGTCGACCATCAGCATCCACGGTCGTGAGTCGCGTCGTGACCTTCGCCCCAGGCGAGATGTCGGTGACGGCCACAATCGAGAGACTCGTCTCGAGCCGATCACCAGGTCGAACGAGGCGATGGACGATGACGTCATGGGTGGCATGCACGCCCGTGAGGACCTCCTCACGTGTCATCCCTCGGCGCTCGGACAACGATCGCGACGCAACAATCGCTTGCCATTCCGGACAGACAGCAAAGAGCGGGTGCGCAACGATTCCGTTTGCTTGCGTGGTATCGAAGTAGCGGTCAGATTGGTCCTCGAGCGCAGCGGCGAACGCCATGATCCAACGTTCATCGACCCCGTGGAGAACGGGGGCCACATCCATCTCGAGCAGTGCGGCGGGGACGGGCATGCAATCAACCGATCACGAGCGCACGCTCAGGCCATGTCTTCGAGAATGCCAGACCAGCTCGGTTGCCAACGCTTCGTTGAGCACCTCGATCGTCACGATCGGCGCCGTACGCCGAAGTAATCGGACCCTGTTCGATATTGGCACGAGCTCGAGCTCTCAGCGTCTCGACGTCGGTCAGGAAATCACCCATGGGTCACGATCCAAGATTCAGGACGCCGCTCTCATTGTCGACGCCGATCTATGCACTCTCTCATGTGCGGGTTCCAACGGAAGAACTCTGCAGAAGCGGATCTCGCCCAACTCGGCTGGGCAACTGCTCCCCTGTGGTCGCCTCCAGACCGTTGCTATCGAGCCTCGACTCCAGCGATCATCCGGGATGCCCTGAGCAGCTCGGATCGAGCGAGCGTGTCGCCGATGTCCGCTTCAACGAGGTCGGGGAAGCCTCTCAGCAGCGCAACGATCAGCTGAACTCGTGCCCGCCTGTTCTTGTCCTCTTCGATGCCGCAACCGACAGCCAGAATCGAGTCGAGCGAGGTGTAGAGCTCCTTGTGTCGAAGCCCGATCGTGGCTCGCTGCTCGTCAGAAAAGTCCTTCAGTTCAACGGATGCACTGATCATCGCGTTGTTCCCAGGGTCGGCAAGGAAATCCATCTGGCATTCGATCCAGCGATCGAGCTGCAGGTGCGGCTGTTCATCCAATTCAGCGATGGCATTGCTGTCTTGGATCAGAGGTGTCATCACCTGGTCGAACCAACGGAAGACAATTGCTGACTTGGTTGGGAAGTAGCGATAGAGCGATGGGCGAGCAAGCCCCACGGCTTCCGCAATGGTTCCCATACTGACTTCGTTGATGCTGCGCTCGGCGAACAGACGGGTTGCAGCTTCGAACACGGCTGCCTCTTGATCGACTACGTGCTCGGCGATGTTGGACCCGGAAATCTTTGGCATGTCAGATCGTGCTGTGTTCGTGGATTTTTCCAGCATCGATCACGAGACGTCGGTCCGCCTTGATCTGGTCGACGACATGAGTGACCACAAGTGTGGCGGTGTTGTGTTCAGCCGCCTGCTGGGTGAGAAGGTCCATGATCGCCTGTCCCCGTTCTGCGTCGAGAGACGCTGTTGGTTCGTCGGCGAGGAGCACATCTGGTGCGTTCATGAGGGCTCGGGCAATGCCGACTCGTTGGCGCTCGCCTCCGGATAGTTCAGATGGGCGGGCCCTCAGCCGATGCTCGAGTCCAACGGTCACGAGGAGTTCGCGAGCCCGATGCTTCGCCTCTCGATCGAGACGCCCGCTGATATGGGCAATCAGCTCGAGTTGCTCCAAGGCGGTGAGTGAGGGCAGCAGACTCGCTGACTGGTAGACGACGCCGATGTGATCCCGACGCAGCGCCGTCCGTTCCGACTCGGATGCCGTTGAGGCATCGGTGCCAGCGATGATGACGCGCCCGCTTGCCGGACGTTGCAGCAATGCAGCGACAGCAAGAAGCGTCGACTTTCCTGAGCCTGATGCCCCCGTGAACGTAACGACCTCCCCTGCCTCGATCGACAGGCTGACATCGTCGAGGATCGCTCGCGTCTCGGCCCCATCTGGAACGCTGAGATCAATGTGTTCGAGTTGAAGACTCATCTGAACTCCGATTCAGTTCTTGGCGCGCAAAGCGATGATTGGATCGACGGATGTAATGCGGCGCACAGCGATGAAGCACCCGGCAATACCGAGCGTGATCAGCAACAGCACCGAGGTCAATATCGGGCCCACCTCGAGCCTGAAGGGCACTGTTTCGCCGACGAACTGTCCGATTGCAATCGCAACAGCTGCGCCGGCAAGTGTTGCGATGACGAGCACCACCGCCATCTGGCCGACAGCGTCCTTCACGACGTAGGCCGAGGATGCCCCGAGCGCCTTGAGTGTGCCGATCTCACCTGCCCGCTGCACTGTCCACACGGTGAAGAACGCTCCGACGATCAAGGCCGAAATTGCGAGCAGAAAGCCCTGGATGAGGCTCATGGTCTGGGTTTCACCTGCGAAACCGGGCGAGCCTTGGTAAGCAGCCTCCTTCGTTTCCACAGCAAGATCTGGCCCCACCAGAGCGCTGACATCAGCGTCGCCGTTGTTTCGGATGGCGATAGCGGAGAACCGTCCATCTGCATCCAGGCCGTAGTGCAGGTCTTGCCAGGTTGCCAGGGATGCGAAGGCGATATCGACGTGCCCATACGACCCCGCGAACGTGAAGCCAAGCACCGGCAACGTCTGCTCCACACCAACGATGGTCAGTTCGTCCCCCACCTCGATGCCTTCGCTCTCAAAGCGATCGCTGAGGATCAGCCCCGGCACGCCAGCCAGGGATGCAACGGCGTCATCGCGTCCGGCCAGGAAACTGTCAGAGGCCACGCCGAAGAGCGCGAGGTCGATCGTTCCTCCGTCTGCCTGCCGAGCGTTGAAGAACGACACGCCAATCGGCGTCGCTTCGAGACCATCGATTCCTTCGAATGCCGCCATCGAATCAGGACGCAACGTCGACCGCGAAAACGTGCTGTCCGCCCCTTGCTGAAAGGCAATGTGAGTCGCCGGTAGTCGGCGGAGACCGGAGATACCGTCATCGACGAGCCCGTTGGCCAGGCCGGACAACAACGTGGCCATCAGCGCTACGAGCCCGATCACCAGACCCACCAGAGCGAACCGCCCCTTGGCGTATCGAAGATCCTTCAGCGCAACGAACATCGAGCTTCTCCTGATAACAACAGCATGTCGACAAGATACCGACACCTTGTTCTCATCTGGTCGCCACGTGTCCGATATCACCCAGGGCCCGAACAAGCTGGAAGCGAATGGGTTGGTGTCCGCAAGGGCAGACAGCGAGATTCACCCCTGGCCTCGGCTGCGGACGTGATGTCGGATCTGGTTCGGACCGGGCTTTCTCCCGTCTGATCGGCAGCGGGCTGGTCGCAGGGGTGTCGAAGGTCACCAACAGATGCAGGAACCTGGGCGCCTTCCCCACCGTCCAAACCTGCAACAACCCGAGACCCAAGGAACAAGACATGAAGAAGATCCTCGCCCTCATGGTGGTCGCAGCACTTTTCGCTGCGGCCTGCGGGGCAGACAAAACTGACGTTGATGCATCAGGAGACACAGGAATGACAACGATCACGGGCGAACTGACCTACCTCCAACGAATCGCCCTGATTCCCGGTGGCACTGCGACCATCGAAGTCAGCGATCTGTCACTCCAAGACGTCGCCGCACCCGTCGTTGGCGAGATCACCATCGACCTCGATGACCAACAGATTCCGATTCCGTTCGAAATCGCTGTCGACACCGCTGACCTGCCGCCAAACGGCGAATTCTCGCTCCGAGCCATCATTCGGGACGCAGAAGGTCAGCTCAACTGGACAACCGACACCATCATCCCGATCGACCTGGCCCAGCCACGGATGGATGTCGGCCAACTCACGCTCGTGCAAGTTGATCCTGCCGGCGATGAAGCCACCGGTCTCGCTGGTGAATGGAATGTCATCGCCATCGACGGCGTCACAATCATCGAGGGCTCAGTCCCCACGCTGAACTTCGGCGCTGATGGCACCCTCGGCGGAAACGCCAGCTGCAATTCCTTCTCGACCACCTACAACGCTGATGAGGACGCTCTCACCATCGACAGCGAGATCGCGGCGACGCTGATGGCGTGCGACCCCGCAACGAGCGAGCAGGAGGCAGCGTTTTTCGCTGTCTTGAATGAGATCGCCGCCAACGACGGAGCGACCCTGACCATCGCTGAAAATGCCCTCCTCATCACCACAACGAGCGGAGCGAGGATCAGCGCCACCCGCTGACAACGGCCAAGACGTGCTATTCCGTGACCTCGTTGAGTTCGGCTACGACCTCGACGAGGTCACCGGTCTGCACGAAGTCCGTCGCAAGAATCGTCGGGAGCCGACCTCGCTCAGCCTCGCAGTCTCGGACCCGTTCCAGCAGCGCAGCTCGATTGTTCACCGCTGCTGCCACCTCCCTGACCGGGATGCCAGTGGTCAGCCAATGGTTGACCAACAACAGCGGGTTGTCGGCGGAACCGCGGTTCGATGCGCACGAGAACTCGCTGCGAAGGGCGAACGTGAACGGGGTCTCGCCGAAGTCATCGGCGTAGCCGTTCTGGATCCATGTATCGGGTTCGCCAGCATTCTCGGCCCAGACGATGATCCGTTCGTCCGCGTCGATCAGTGCTTGGAGCGTCGGGAACGGCGTACTGGTTTCATGGACATGCGCCCGGGCGAGAAGACCGCTTCGGTCAAAGGCTTCGGTGAGGTCTCCAATGCTGATCTCGTCCTGGACAATGATGAGCAACACCTCTCGTGGGTGTGCTTCGAGCCAGAAATCGACATCGGTGAGCCCGCCGGTGAGATCAGTGGCCCCCAACGCACAGAATCCGTGGCAAAGCCACGTGCCCGGCTTGGGTTGATCGTCGCTGAGCGCCGCTTCGATGAGGAACCCCGCAGCGAGATCGTCTCCGCCTTCAACAGTGCCTTCGTTGTCCCAATAGTGAGCGTCAATGAGCAGTGCCCGAATGCCATGGTCGAGCTGGGTGACCATGTCTCCAGTTTGAAGAGCGAGCTCCCAACCGAGATCAGATGATGACATCGAGTTGTGGGAGCCGGCGAAGACGACCTCGTCGATCCTGCGATCGCACAGATTGACACTGCCGTTGCACTCGACCGACGCCTCTGCTCTTTCGGCCGATGCCGATGTGCCCAACGCAGCAAGAGCAAGAGCCCCAACAGCGACCACACCTGCCACCACAAAACGGGGCCGCCGCCCGCCGTCAGCGACCGACTTGGCCCGAGCCGGCGCGGACGCAGCATCGGCACGAGCGAAACGGCGGGCGGCAGGAATGTCAGTCACGGCCTGGAGGAAGGCGCCGACCACGAAGAAGGCTGCGACCGAGCTCCGACTCCACTCGGGCCAGAACACAAAGATCACCAAGGTCAACACCAGCAGGTTGACGCGTACCCGGCTCATTGATCGAGTCCCAGGCTCATCCGTCGAGGACGCTGGGGTCACCTGAAGCCGGGCGCGCCACCCCTTCGCTCGGTCGCTCGGGCTGACGAACGTCCAGATGAACATCTGCGCAGCGATGGTCAGTCCCATGATCGTGAGCAGCACGCGCCAACTGGGCGTTGTCCAAGCCATGATCGTGAACAACCCGGCTCCCCATGTCACCGCACGGGCAACCGGAGGGTTGTCGCCCACCAGAGCGCTCAATGCACCGAGCGTTCCGGGTCGGCGGTTCCACAAGTCTCCCGGCAACCCACGCAGCGCCACCGCACTTGGGCGGTTGCCCAGCAACACGCCGATCGCGGCCAGGATCAGTCCGTACACCACTGCCCCACGCTGCTGTTGAGCGAAGTCAGCGCCGACCACTTCGACAACCGCGTCGCCGACCGGCGATGTCCCAGTCAGCGACGACAGCACGATGGCGAGGGCCACGGTGACGATCACCGACGACGCGATCGCCGCAGAAGCCAGAACGAAACCGCCGACAACAAGGCTCCGACGGCGATCGTTCGACACAAGAATCGCCGCAACGAGCGTCACGAGCGCAGCAACTCCCACCGTCCATCCGAACCCGGGCACAGCTCGCACGGCGGCCAGCAGCGTGCTCTCGGCTGATCCGGCCTCGGCCAGAGTGAACCGGCCGGCATCGCTTCCCGAGACAAGCTTCGCAACGCCCGCACCGATCGTCGATCCGCCGACCTCGCGACTTGTCCGGACGAGCACGGCACGCAGATCGAGCGTCACCTCATCGCTGTCGACCGTGACCTGGCGGTGGACCTCGCGCAGAGCGGTACTTCGAGCATCGACAGCGATGTCGGTGTCGAGGAGTGCAAACGCCGCGTCGGTCAACTGTTCGCTGGCGATGGCCGTCAACGGAACGGAGAAGGTCCGAAGGCCCTCAGGAAGGACCTCAGCAATCGTCTCGTCGGCCTCGACGGCTTCGAAGGTCAGCTCCGTCACTTCGCCGGCGATGGCCTGACGGACATCAGGATGCGCTACCACCTCGTCGGCGACTGCAACAAAAGCATCCTCGTCGTCGATGACCGTCGAGACGTACAGGGCTGGCCCTGCTAACAGGACGAGGAAGAAGGCAAGTCCGAGCAACGACCTCGACAACTTGCTTCGAGTGTCTGGCGACATTCCCATCAGATCTGACATGCGTTGAGCTCGAGGTCGGCCCACACTGGCTGATGGTCGCTTGCGATCGAGTTCATTTCGACTCCTAGTGATCTGACGTGAACGTTGCACCCGATGGCAGGGTCGGTTTGAGCGACGTCTTATTCGATTGAGTAGCCCTGGTCCAGTCCGTCACGTACAGGATCGAGGAAGGTCGTCTCGCCGAAGACATCGGTCCATCCGTCCAGGATGGCGCGCTCGTCGAGAATGTCCATCTCGTCAGGGAGGTAGCCGAGGTTGCGGGGAGCCGACGGAGGATTCGTGAGTGCGTTGTACGAGAGCATCAGCATCGTTCGCGGGATGTCGGACATATTCGGTCCTGACCCGTGCAACGTGTTCGAGTGGAAGACCACCGCGTCTCCTGGGTCGAGTTCGCAGAGCTCGACCGGGTGGGACTCCAGTGCCGTCGCCACGGCGTCGGGATCTGTTCCCTGCGACTGGCCGAGGCCAACGAGGTCGAGTGTTCCGAGGTGATGGGATCCAGCGATCAAGCGCATGCAACCGTTCGCCTCTTCTACACGGCCGACGGCGATCGCTATCGTGCACATGTCTGGCATAGCAACGCCGTCGCCTTTCCAGAAGGCGTAGTCCTGGTGCCAATCCCACAGCGATGTCGTTCGCGGTCGCTTCCACGACAGCTTGGAATGCCAGTGGTACACCGGCCCTCCGACGACCGCTGACGCGATCTCGACCACGGGCCGCAGGCGAGGAATGACCCCGACAAGGTCATCACCGAGGTGGAGCCAAGCCGATAGTTCTTGTTTGCCTCCCTGGCTGTCGGTGACCGAGAACGATCGCGGTGCGGCGCCGTCATCGAGTGCGTTGGCAAGCGGCGCCAGCTCGTCGACCGAAATCAGCGACCGGACGTAAGCGAACCCGAACTGCTCGTAGTCAGCAGCCAGCTCGGCCAGCTCCTCTTTTTGAAGATGATGCACTCGCTCTTCTCCTCGTTCTGCCCTCGAAATGGTCGGGGAACCTCAACATCAGATATTCGGCGACCATGTTCTCGCCGCTCGTGGCACTCACTCCGCCGCTCGACGTCGATGCAGCGGTCACGAGATCATGGATTCCGGTATCGCCAGGTGCTCGTCGTAGATGCGCCGAAGCGCCGCCTCGTCGTTGTCACTCGCGGCGTCGGCGAACTCATCGATCAGATGGTCGAACTCGTCGCCGGTCTTTCCGTTGTAGGAGTCCTCCATGGGTCCCCACAGATCCCACGGGAGCATCTCGACCTTGCAGAGGATGCTTCCGAGGTCTCTCATTGCGTTGCCACGCACCTCACCCGGCCCCCAGTTCTCGGTGCCGAAGACACCGAAGGTCGCTGGGTTCTCCTGGCCGGACCGCAACAGTTGCCACGCTTCACCAGCGGTGAGGAACTCACCGGGCCGAAGGTCGTCAGGCTGTGATGGTGAAGGTGTCTCGTTGCCGACGTATTCGGGGTCGGTGCGGATCCATCGTTCGTCCTCGCCGGACCAATACTCGACAATCCAGTGATCGACCTTCTTGGGTGGGACGAAGTAGGTCCCGAAGCCGCAGCGGGCTCTGGCAGGAACACTCGATGCGCGCAAGAAGGCGGTTGCCAGGACCGCGTAGTGGCGACACGTGCCAACGACTCGCTGGCCGTTTGGTCGTGGTTGATCAAGCGCTGAGGTGCCGTCGAGTTCGAGAGCTCGATCCAGCAATGCAGTGGCCGGACGGGTGTTGCGTTCGGCCAATCGCTGGTCGGACAGTCCCGATCCAGCGGCGTTCGAGGGCGAGACGAGGAGACCCTGGGCAACCCGGCACAGGCCTGGCGGGTCGAGAGCAAGCCCGCGAATCAGGTTGGCCTGATCGGTTGTCAACGTGGTGAGCGGTCCCGGCGCAGCGTAGAAGTCGAGGTCCATGGGACCGACCGTAGTGCGCTGCCCCGCTCGGGATCGACGAGCTCACGCCCGAGGTCGATCACCTCGTGGGCGACTCCCCACAAGCGCGTAGCGATGGTCGGTCACCTCCTTGCCCCACAGATCGGTCTCGTTGCTGAGATCGATGTACTCCACTTGCTGGAAGTGCATCTGAAGAGCTGAGAACAGTTCCCCAGGGGCAATACCGGCTCGGTCCCAGACCCCCTCGATGGCGACGAACAAGCCATCGGCTGTGAGAGGTGCAGCCCACCGCGCCACGACCTCCTCCAGGCCAGGCACGGCCCACAAAAGGTGTCGGGACACCACAACGCCAAATGTCGTTCCAGGGACAGCCACCGTCTGCACATCGCCAGCCATGAACTCGATGTCCAGCCCATCGAGTCGTGCCTTGTCAGCGGCCCGTTCGACCATCTTGGGCGACAGATCGATTCCAAGCACCGGATGGCCGCGTTGTGCAAGCAGTATCGACACCGAACCGGTTCCACAGCCGAGGTCAACCACTGGGCAGTCCGTGTCTTTCAGCAAGGCGTCGAAGAGACCTGCCCACGCATGTCGGGTGACGGGGTCTGTCAGCCCGTGGTCGGCCTCGTCGTCGAACGTTGCTGCCTGATCGTCCCAAAAGATCCGGGTGTCTTCGCCGCTCATCGCCACACGGTATTCGACTCTCGGGGCTCGACTGCTCGCCACGTCACTCGTCCGGCTTTCACCACGAGGGAACGAGGGGGGCTCGCCACCGCTGCTTCAGCGGGTCCGGCGGCATCGACGAGAACGATGTCGCCACGACCGCCCGGCACGAGTGCATGGTCAGCAACACCGATCGCTGCGGCACCTCGAGTGGTCGCAATGTCAACGCAACGGGCGATGTCTGTGTCCTGCCGATACCCCGCACGCCATCCCATGAGCCCAGCACGGCTGAGCATGTCAGCGTCACCCCACGGCGACCACAGATCGCGGATGCCATCCTGCCCGATACAGACAGCGACCCCGTGTTCGTCGAGCAGGTCGAGCGGCAGCGGCTCGACGTTTCCTGGCGCCACCGTCGCA
>RCMY010008624.1_pt1 | contig 14128 bp, 11 predicted proteins | sample 2041341 | NCBI WGS metagenome assembly RCMY01 (sample SAMN09708234, study PRJNA481090) | Marine sediment metagenome, whole genome shotgun sequencing project.
CAAACCAAGGCGCTCCTCGCCTCCGGTGCCACCTGCATCGCGTATGAAACCGTGACCGACCACCGGGGCGGGCTCCCTCTGCTGGCGCCGATGTCGAAGGTCGCCGGTCGAATGGCGGTGCAGGCCGGTGCCCATGCGCTCGAGGGTCCCCAGGGTGGTGCTGGGCTGCTACTCGGCGGGGTTCCCGGCGTTGCCCCGGCGAATGTCGTTGTGCTCGGCGGTGGTGTGGTCGGCGGCCATGCCACCGAGATGGCGGTTGGCCTTGGTGCCGAGGTGACGGTGCTCGACCGCAGCCTCGACGTTCTGGACGCATTGGACGCACGGTGGGGCACATCGATCAAGGCCGTCTACTCCACCAAGTCGGCGCTCGAAGCGTACGTGACCGATGCCGATCTGGTTGTCGGCGCGGTGTTGCTGAAGGGGGCAAAGACGCCGCGTCTGGTCACCGCCGACATGGTCGATGCGATGCGCGACGGGTCGGTGCTCGTCGATGTCGCCATCGATCAGGGCGGATGCTTCGAAACCTCGCACGCAACGACACACGCCGACCCGACCTACGTGGTGAACGGCGTGGTCCACTACTGCGTCGCGAACATGCCAGGTGCCGTGCCGAAGACCTCGACCTACGCCCTCAACAATTCGACCCTGCCGTTCGTGCTCGACCTCGCGAACAAGGGAGCGAAGCAGGCCATGCTCGACAACCCGTACCTTCTCAACGGCCTCAACGTCGCTCGTGGCACCCTGACCGAATCGGCGGTCGCCGAGGCCCTGGGCATGGACTTTGCCGATCCGGCCGCCGTCGTTGCCGCACTCTGAGCCCGCACTCCGCGGCTGCACTCCGCGGCCGCACTTTCATTCCTCCGCGGGCCGAGCCGTCTCGACGCCCTTCGGTCGGGGTGCATGCCAGCCGAACCGCAACGCCGCGACCCGAAGGACGCACACCGCAACGGCGACCACGCCGGCGAACAATGCGTCGAACACGTCGAAATGCCATGCGACGGCGATCGCGGTCGAACCGGCGGCGGCCGGAACGCCGTAGAGGATCGTTTCGATGCGAAACAGATCAGGCTGCTCACCGGCCAGAACATCACGCATCACGCCACCACCGGTTGCCGTCAGCACGCCGAGGGTGACGGCACCGAGACCACTCAAACCGAACGACAGCGCCTTGGCGGTGCCGGCAACGCAGAACAGACCCAGTCCGGCGGCATCGAAGGCCAGGTGTGGGCGACGCCAGCGTTCCTCGATCTGTCGGTGGCCGGCGAACGTCACCCCGGCAGCGGCGAGTGGAACCAGGAGGTAGGCCGGGTCCGTGAGCGCAGGTGGCGGGGTGTCACCGAGCAGCACGTCGCGCAGCAGCCCGCCACCGAGGGCGGTGATCGAGGCCAACGCAATGACACCGACGAGGTCGAAGTGCTTGCGTACCGCGACCACTCCGCCGGAAATGGCGAAAGCGAAGATCCCGAGGAGGTCGAGTGCCCGTTCGACCGAAGGGTCGAGCCCGAGGTTGCTGCGAACGACCTCGACCGCCAACGGTGTCATGGTTGCAAGCTACCAATCGAACTCCGGCGTCGGCCGAAACCGGGCTGAACACCACGCAGAAGAAGGCTGCGTCGGGGGAGCGGTAGGCTCCCTCCTGTGAAGCACAGGATCCTCGTCGTCAACGGACCCAATCTCAACCTGCTCGGTGAGCGTGAACCCGAGGTGTACGGATCGGCAACCCTCGACGAGATCATGACCGATCTGGCCCAGGTCGCCGGCGGTCGCAACGCCGAACTCACCAGTGTGCAGTCGAACATCGAAGGCGAACTCGTCAACCATCTGCACGAGGCCCGAACCTGGGCGAGCGGGATCATCCTCAACCCCGGGGCCTACACCCACTACAGCATCGCGATCCGAGACGCGATTGCCGCCATCTCGGTGCCGGTGATCGAGACACACCTGTCGAACGTGCATGCCCGCGAGCCGTTTCGCGACCACTCGGTGGTGAGTGCGGTCTGCCTCGGTGTTGTCGCAGGCTTTGGTCGCGACAGCTACGTCGTTGCCCTCGAGGCGATGTTGAGGCACCTTGACCCCAACGAGCTCGACCCCAACGAGCTCGACCCCAACGGGCTCGACGCCAACTAGACAGTCTCGATCAAACAGCAACCAGAATACGTTCGGCGGCGAACGGGCCGAGACCGACGACCTTGCCGTTGATGTCGACGGTGGTCGTGCCGTCGGGTGACATCGCAATGACCGTGCCGGCAGAACCGGGAGTGATGTGCGACGTTTCGAGAAATTCGAGCATGCCCTCGGCGAACTCGAGTTCTTCGGGAATCCGCCTGACACTGAACCCGGTCCCGATGCTGAGACCCGAGAGCGGCGTCATCTCGGTTTCGACATAGTTGCTCCCGGGAATTGGATTGCCGTGGGGGCAGGTGGTCGGCTCGCCGAGGTGGATGAGGAGCGCGGCTTCGACTTCGGGGCTGATCACGTGTTCCCACTTGCCTGCTTCATGGTGGGCGGTTGCCCAGCTGAGCCCGAGGATGTCGGTGAGGAAGCGTTCGGCGAGGCGATGGCGGCGCACCATCGTGGTGGCGAGCGCATGACCCTTGGTCGTGAGGCTGATCGTGCCTTTGTTGATGTTGATCAGGCCCTCGTCGTCGAGCCGCTTCACCATTTCGGACACCGCGGGGCGTGAAACCGCGAGTCGCTCGGCGATCCGAGCCTGGATGACGCGGACGTCGTCTTCGGCGAGTTCGTAGATGGTCGTGCAATATTCCTCGAGGGCGGGGTGGTGCTCGGGCGAGGTGTAGGCAGACATGGTGCAACCATAGGTCACACGACCGGGTGAAGTTCGGTCAACGACAAAGAGTGTTCAGCTTCCCTGACAGAACCCGTTCAGATTCTGACGAGGAAGGCTACGAGGAAGGCAGGGAGGGGGATACCGGCAGCGTTCCAGTGTGCCGGCACCCAGGAGAACGACTACGTTCGCCCGACATGGATCTCGATGCCTTTCGATACGAGGCAAACCAGTGGCTCGCCGCGAACGCAAGCCTCGCTCCTCGCGATTACGGAGCGATCATGCCGCCAAACCTTCGTGACGCCGGGGTTGCCTGGCAGCAACACCTCTACGCCAGCGGTTGGGCAGGCATCCACTGGCCGACCGAGTACGGCGGCCGAGGTCTCACCCAGGAACACCAGTCGGTGTGGATCGAGGCGTGCGCCAACGTCGAGGTGCCGGCGTTCATCAACATGGTCGGCTTCGTGCTTGCTGGGCAGGGACTTCTCCGCTTCGGTACCGAGGAGCAGAAGTCGAAGCATCTCCGTGCGATCATCGCGGCCGAGGCGGTGTGGTGCCAGCTCTTCAGCGAGCCCGAAGCGGGGAGCGACCTCGCGTCGCTCCGCACGACCGCCGAGGCCGACGGCGACACGTTCGTCGTCAACGGCCAGAAGGTGTGGTGCTCGGGGGGTCGCATCAGCGACTGGGGCATCCTCATGGCCAGGACGAATCCCGACGCCGCCAAGCACAAGGGCATTTCGTTCTTCCTGCTCGACATGAGCCTCCCCGGCATCGAGGTGCGGCCGCTGCGTCAGATGACCGGTGGTTCGGAGTTCGACGAGGTCTTCTTCACCGACGTGATCATGCCGGCCGACTCGCTCCTCGGTCCGCTCAACGAGGGATGGGGCGTTGGCATGGCGACACTGACCAACGAGCGGGGCTCGATCGGCGCGGCGCAAATCGGCATGCAGCGACGCCTCGACGCCATGGTTGCCCTCGGTGCCGGCGAACTCGGCCCGGTCGAGCGAGACCGGCTCGTGCAACTCGTCGTGCGAGGCCAGAGTCTGCTGGCGATGGGGAAGCGTCAGGGACCGGCAGCGTCGGTCGGCTCCTCGCTCGGCAAGCTCGGAACAACCGAGATGATGTTCGACAACGCCGTCCTTCGGGCCGATCTCGCCGGGGCTTCCGGCATGCTCTGGACCTCGGAAACCAAGGGCCTGACCTCGGCCCCCGGCGGTCGGATCGCCGGTGGGAGTTCACAGATCCAACGCTCCATCATCGGCGAGCGCATCCTCGGACTCCCCAAGGAACCATCGCCAACGAGCCCCGTACCCCGAGAATCCGCCAAAAGAGAAGAGCCAACAACATGACCGACACACCAGCGCGCTCCATCGGTGGGGCGATCGAAGCCTTCACCGGGCAGGTCTACTTCGCGCCCGAGTGTCATGCCCGCTACGAAGCGCTTGGGTTCGCTCCGAGCCTTGGCCAGGTGAAGGGAGTGGCAATGCCCGACGGGCCTGCCTACTTCTGCAGTCGTGGTGCGCTCATGGGGCAGGTCCCGGCCGACGTGATCGCCTCGGCCTTCGCCGTGTTCAATCCCGACGCCGTTGCTACCGCTGTCAGTCATGGCTGGTCGATCACCGACGCCACCACGATCTGCGCCGAGCGAACCGCCGGTGCAATCGAGCAGCTCGAACGGATCCTCGGATCGGAACCCGACGGCATCGATCGGGCGCTCGAACTCGTCGAACGGGCCACCAACGGTCTCCGCCCCGAGGGCAAGCCGCTGTACGCCGGAACCCGATCCCAGCCCCGTCCGCCGACCACGCTCGGAGCCACCTGGTGGCTCGCCGACCAACTGCGCGAGTTCCGAGGCGACGTGCACACCGCAGCCTGGGTCACCGCCGGGGTCGATGCCACCGAGATGGGCCTCCTCACCGAGCTGTACTGGGGTTTGCCGATGCGGTCCTATTCGCGGTCGCGCGCCTGGACCGGCGAACAATTCGACGCCGCCGAGGCACGACTCGTCGAGCGACAACTCGTTACCGAAGGCGCTCTGACCGACGCTGGCCTCGCCTTCCGGGAAGACATCGAGGTCGCCACCGATCGAGGCTGTCAGCCGATCGTCGCTGCTCTGGGCGATGACCTCGACGAGTTCGTGGCACTCATGGGCGAGTGGAGCCGGCAGATCCGCGCGGCCCATGGCTATCCGGCGTCGGGTCCCCACGACCTGGCAGGCGAGCGGCGTTCCGACTGAATCAGCGCCTCGGCTCCGTATTCGTCGGCCGATTCGGCGGGTAACGCCGGGCCGATTAGGGTCGGCGAAATGACGGGGAACTACACACAGATCAAGTCCGAAATCGTCGAGGGCGCGCTGCTGCTCACACTCGATCGGCCGGAGCGGCTGAACGCGTGGACGCCGACCATGAGCGCCGAACTCGTGCATGCCATCGAGGCCGCCGATGCCGACCCCGCCATTGGTGCGGTGATCGTGACCGGCAACGGTCGAGGCTTCTGCGCCGGCGCCGATATCGAGGCAACCTTCTCCAAGAAGCTTGCCGGTGACGATCAGGCAGCTCGCCCGAAGCGGACCCGTGACTGGGTCGAACTCGTGCAATCGACCAAGCCCCTGATCGCCGCGGTCAACGGTGTTGCCGTTGGGGTTGGGCTCACCATGATCCTGCCTTTCGATCGGATCATCGTGTCGACCGAGGCCCGACTCAGCCTTCGTTTCGTGAAGATGGGCCTGGTTCCCGAACTCGGTTCCAGTGCAATCGTGCCCCAGCGGGTCGGCTACGGCATCGCTCGAGACCTCATGCTGTCGGGTCGCATGGTCGGTGGCGCCGAGTCGGTCGACATCGGCCTGGCCGATCAGTTGGCCGAACCCGACGAACTGCTCGACGCCGCGTTGGCCAAGGCCGGCGAGTACGGCGAGAACCCCGCCCGCCAGCAACGCTGGATCAAGGAACTGCTGGCGGTGAACGGAGCCGAGGCCGATGTCGCCGGAGCCCAGCGCCGCGAACTCGACCGGTTGAACGACGCCTACGCCAGCCCCGAGCACGCCGAAGCGGTCGCCGCCTTCATGGAAAAGCGAACCCCGGTCTTCCCCCGAACCTGATCTGGCCTCAGGCCCTGACGCCCTTCGGGGCCGATTGGCTCATGAAGCCGAACATGTAGCCGGCGACTCGGCGCATCTGGATTTCGTCGGCGCCTTCGGTGATGCGGTAGCGGCGGTGGTGGCGGTAGATGTCGAAGGGTTCGTGGCGGGAGTAGCCGAGTCCGCCGAAGGTTTGCATGGCCTGGTCGGCGGCGTCGCAGCACAGTCGGTTGGCGGAGTAGTTACACATCGACACCTTGTCCGATACCGAGAACGCCCCGTAGGTGTCCATTTGCCAGGCGGTCTTGTGGATCAGTGCCCGCAGCATTTCGGCTTTGGTTTGTAGTTCGACGAGGGGGAACTGGATGCCTTGGTTGGTGGCGAGGGCCTTGCCGAACGGTTTGCGTTCCTTGGCGTAGGCGACGGACCGGTCGATGCAGTATTGGGCGGCGCCGAGGCTGGAGGCGGCCTGGCGGATCCGGTTCTCGTTGAAGAAGTGCTGCACGACCTGGAGGCCGCGGCCTTCGCCGCCGAAGATGTCGGCGTCGGAGACGCGTACGTCGTTGAGGGTGATGTGGGCGTGGTCGGTTGGCATGTTGAAGGTCCAGAGGTACTGCTCGATCTTGAAGCCGTCGGCTTTGGTTGGGACGAGGAAGCAGGTGATGCCTTCGCCGTCGCCTGCGTTGCCGGAGGTGCGGGCGAAGATGAGGTCGTGTGAGGCCTTGTGGATACCGGTGTTCCAGGTTTTTTCGCCGTTGATGATCCATTCGTCGCCGTCGCGGATGGCGGCGGTTTCCATGTGGGTGGCGTCGGAGCCGTGGGCTGGTTCGGTGATGCCGAACGCGAAGCCGCGTCGTCCGTTTGCGAGGTCGTCGATCCAGTCGGTTTTTTGTTGTTCGGTGCCGTAGGCGATCATGAGGAGCAGGCCGACGTTGTTGCCGACGATGGAGTGTTCGTTCTGGAGGTCGTTGTGGAGGCCGAGGCCTTTGGCGGCGAAGTGTTCGCGGATGATGGCCATGCCCAGGTTGGTGCCGTTTTTCCCGCCGTATTCTTCTGAGAGGGGGTAGCGGTAGTGGCCTGCTTCGTCGGCGAGGCGTTTGGCTTTGTGGAGGAGTTGTTCCCATTCTTCGTTGGGGAGGCCGCCGCGGTCCCAGTCGGTGCGGGCGTCTTCACGGCGGTGGTCGAAGAACCGGATGTTGTCGTCGGCCTCTTCGAGGGGTTTGATCGTCGACTCGATGAACGCGTCGAGTTCGACGAGATAGTTGGCGAGGTCTTCGGGAATGTCGAAATTCATGTGGGATGCTCCCTGTAGGTGAGGTGGGCGTTGGCCTGTCGCCGAGTCTGGCATCGATGGCGGAAACGTTCGAACCGGCGACACACTTGGCGCCATGACAGCTGAACCGATCCGCTACGCCGCGTTCATGCGAGCCATCAATGTCGGCAAGCGACGAGTGAAAATGGACGCGCTGCGAACCCACATTGGCCAACTTGGGTTCGGCGATGTCGAGACGGTCATCGCCAGCGGCAATGTGGTCTTCACCGACCCGCTCGGTCGATCCGCCGACGAAGTCGGTCGTCTGTTCGACGCCGGTTTGAGCGCCGCCCTCGGCTTCGAGGTGGTGTCGGGCATTCGCTCGAACGCCGAGGTCGATGCCGTGATCGAGGCGCAGCCGTTTGGATCGCCCGATGACGCGATGAGCGATTGGACGAGTGAAGACGTCGTGCACGTTTCGTTCCTTCTGGCCGACGCACCGGCTGAGGCCGCCGATCGGCTTGGCGCCCTCGAGACCGCCGAGGATCGCTTCGCACTCATCGGCCGCGACCTCTACTGGCGGCGCCGCGGCAAGCTCACCGCCTCGCCGGTCGAGCCGAAGATACTGGCTCGCGCGCTGGGGGTCGACGCCACCGCCCGACGGCTCGACACCGTGACCAAGATCGCCAGGTTGCTGCACGTCGAGTGAAGCCAGTAACCCCGGAGAAGACGACCGAAGCGAGGAAACGTCAGCCGCCCGCCCCAGCGCGAGCGCCGAATCTGGGGTACACAAGAGAGAGTGACCCTTTCCTGGACCGAGCCGACGTCGACCAAGCACTTCGATGAGTTGCTCATGCCCGATGGGGCGCCACGGCCGGGCTGTGCCGAGGTCGTCGAGCGCCTCCGAACCATTGGCGACGGCCTGGTCGATCGGCAGCGAGCGGCCGAAGCGGCGATCCGCTCGCTCGGGATCACGTTCACCCTCTACACCGAGAACGGGAGCATCGACCGCAACTGGCCCTTGGATGTGATTCCTCGGATCATCACTTCGAGCGAGTGGGAGCAGGTGTCGCAGGGATTGATCCAGCGCCTCGCTGCCCTCAATGCGTTCATCGACGATCTCTACCACGACCAACACGTGCTCAACGATGGCATCGTGCCCCGTGAGCTGATCGTCGGTTCCACCAACTATCGGCCCGAATGCGAGGGCGTTTCACCCGCCCATGGGGTGTGGGCGCACATCAGTGGCAGCGATCTCGTACGAGACGAAACCGGCAAATTCCTCGTGCTCGAAGACAACCTGCGAGTGCCGTCCGGCGTCTCCTACATGCTCGAGAACCGCAACGTTGCCAAGCGGGTCTTCTCCGAGTTGTTCCAAGATCTCGACATTCTCCCGGTCGACGCCTACACCGATCGGCTACGCGATCAGATGCGATCATTGTCGCCTCGCACCGATGTCGAACCAGTGATCGCACTGCTCACACCCGGCATCTTCAACTCGGCGTACTACGAGCACGTGCTGCTGGCCGACCGCATCGGTGCCCACCTCGTCGAGGGATCCGATCTCATCGTCGAGAACGACATCGTCTTCATGCGCACCGTGAGCGGTCTCGTTCGCGTCGACGTGATCTACCGCCGTGTCGACGATCTCTTCCTCGATCCGGCGGAATTCCTTCCCGACTCGGTGCTCGGACCCAAGGGCCTGATGGGCGCGTGGCGGGCAGGCAACGTTGCGATTGCCAATGCTCCCGGTGCCGGCGTCGCCGACGACAAGGTGCTTTACTCCTACGTCCCCGAGCTGATCCAGTACTACCTGTCAGAGGATCCCAAGATCGCCAACGTCGACACCTGGCGCTGTCTCGACCCGGTCCATCGCAGCCACGTGCTGGCCAACCTCGAGACCCTGGTGTGTAAGCCCGCAAACGAGTCCGGCGGCAAGGGCGTCACGATCGGGTCGATGGCGAGCAAGGCCGAACTCGACGACCTGAGGCGACAAATCGAGGACGATCCCCGTAACTGGGTGGCTCAGCCGATCCTGTCGCTGTCGACGGCGCCAACGATCTGCGGCGATGAGATCGCCGCTCGCCATGTCGACCTCCGACCGTTCATCTTGTCGGGCGTCGACCCCTACGTGAGCGTCGGCGGGCTCACCCGGGTGGCGTTGCGAGAGGGCACCCTCATCGTCAACAGTTCCCAAGGCGGCGGCAGCAAGGACACCTGGATCGTCGACGACAGCCTGACGACCAACAGCGTGACGACCAACCCTGCGGTGGCGTCATGACCACGTATCACTCGCCGTCGCATCTGTTGCTGTCACGTGCCGCCGAGTCGGCGTACTGGGCGGGTCGCTACCTCGAGCGGGCCGAGGGAACCGCACGGCTGATCAAGACCCACACGAGCCTCACCATCGATCTGCCACGATCGGCGAACGTCGGCTGGGGGCCGCTGATGGCGGTCGTCGGGATCGATCCGTTGTTTGCCGCTCGCAACCCGAACGCGACCGAAGCGCTCGTCGTTGGCCATCTGGCGTCGGATCCCGAGAACTCCAGCTCGGTTCGATCATCGATCGCAGCGGTGCACCACAACCTGCGAACGACTCGCTCGTTCATGCCGGTCGAAGCGGCCGAGGTGCTGATCGAGCTGCAGCTCTACGTTCAGGAGAACGCCGACCGAGCGGTCGATCGTTGGACCCGCGTCCCGTTCCTGAACACCGTGATCCGCGGTTGCCAGACGCTCAGCGGCATTCTCGCCGAGGGCATGAACCACGACGAGGCGTATTCGTTTTTCACGATCGGGCGCAGGCTCGAACGGGCGGATCTCGTGGCCCGCGTGCTCGACGTGCAGTCGAGCCTCGTTGCCGGCCGCGACGATGCCGCGGCATTCAGAGAACTGGTGTGGACATCGGGTCTGCGATCGGTGAGCGCGGTCCAATCGTTCCGACGGCGAGGCGTCCCGACATCGGCGGCCGAGGTGATCGCCTTCTTGTTGTATGACCCGATGTGTCCACGAACGATCGAGAGCTGCATCAGCCTTGTCGAACAACTCCTGTCCGACATTCCACAGCACGAAGCGGTGATGGACGTGTGCCGTGAGATCACCCGCCTCACCCGCGCCGCCGACGTTTCGGTACTTGCCGAAGGCGGCGACATGCACGACTTCGCCGATCAGATACAACTGGCCATCAGCAACCTTCATGTCGCGATCGACGAAACCTGGTTCCAACCGGAAGTGTCGGCATCCCAGAGCCAGTCGCAGTCGCAGTCACTGTGACCATCAAGGTCGCTCTACTTCACCGAACGACGTACGAGTTCGATCGGGCGGTGCAACTCGGGCCGCACATCGTTCGACTCCGGCCTGCGCCCCACACTCGGACCCCGATCGAGTCCTACTCGCTTCGGGTCGAACCGTTCGATCATTTCCTGAACTGGCAGCAGGATCCGTTCGGCAACTTCCAGGCCCGGCTGGCCTTTCCCGAACCGACGAGGCGGTTCGAGGTCACCGTCGATCTCGTCGCCGACATGACCGTGATCAATCCGTTCGACTTCTTCCTCGAGCCTCGGGCCGAGCAGGTGCCGTTCGACTACGGAACCGAGTTACGACGCGACCTCGCGCCCTACCTGGCGACCATGCCGATGACACCGGAGCTTCGATCATGGTTGAGCGAGTCGGGCTCCATCGAGACCGGCTCCTCCACCACGCCGGCACCGATGCGAACCATCGACTTCCTGGTCGGGTTGAACCAACGGCTGGCCAACGACATCGCCTACGCCGTTCGCATGGAGCCCGGCGTACAGACCCCGGAGCAGACGCTCCAGACCGGCATCGGGTCGTGCCGTGACTCGGCGTGGCTGCTGGTGCAGATTCTGCGGAACCTGGGCCTCGCCGCTCGCTTCGTCTCCGGCTATCTCGTGCAACTCGTCGCCGACATCGTCCCGCTCGACGGCCCGGCGGGCACCAAAGAAGACTTCACCGATTTGCACGCCTGGACCGAGGTCTACCTGCCGGGAGCAGGCTGGGTCGGGCTCGATTCGACCTCCGGCCTCTTCGTTGGTGAGGGCCACATTCCGTTGGCCGCAACCCCGGCGCCATCGACCGCCGCCCCGATCTCGGGTGGGGTCGAGCCAAGTGAAGTCGAGTTCTCCTTCGTGAACGAGGTGCGCCGCATCCACGAAGACGCACGGGTCACCAAGCCCTACACCGACATCCAGTGGGCCACCATCAACGAACGCGGACTCGACATCGACAAGCGATTGGTCGCAGGCGACGTCCGCCTGACCCAGGGCGGTCAACCAACCTTCGTGTCGGTCGATGACTACGAGTCGGACGAATGGAAGACCGAGGCCGACGGCGCCGCAAAGCGAGAACGTGCCGCCGATCTGACGACCCGGCTCTTCGATCGATTCGCCGAGGGCGGCGTCTCGCACCACGGACAGGGCACGTGGTACTCGGGTGAGCCGCGCCCGCGCTGGCAACACGCGTTGGTGTGGCGAACCGACCGCGCACCGATCTGGAACGATCGGAGTCTTCTCGATCACCCTGACGCCGGGATCGCCGCCGCGGCGGCGACCGGGGCCGATGAACAGATGCAGCGATTCGTGATGCTGCTCGCCGACAAGCTCGGCGTGAATCCGGCGGCAGCAAGGCCGGCCTTCGAGGATCCGCTGTATGCGCGGTGGCAAGAGGCGATGCTCCCAGCGGGTGAACCACCCACCGACCCAGACAGCATCGTCGATCGTGGACAACCAGTGGGGTGGGTGCTGCCGCTGATCCGACGCGGGAAGTGGCGATCGATCCCGTGGACGTTCCGCCGCCGTGAGCTCTATCTCGTTCCCGGCTCCTCACCGCTCGGTTACCGGCTCCCCATCGCCGAACCGGCAGTGGCAACGTCAGAAGCCACTGCCGAGTCAGAAGCCACTGCCGACACCGAAGACCGGCCAACGCAAACGGCACTGTGTGTCGAGATGCGCAATGAGCAGCTGTTCGTGTTCCTGCCGCCGCTCGAATCGGCCGACGATGCGCTCGATCTGCTGGCAGAGCTGGAAGCAACGGCATCCGAACTCGACCAGCCGATCGTGATCGAGGGCTACCCGATCCCCGCCGATCCCCGGCTGCGCAGCATTGTTGTCGCCTCCGAGCCCGGTGTGATCGAGGTCAAGGTGCCCCCGGCCCGAGACTGGCCCGAACTGGTGGCAATCATCGAGGGGGTCGAAGCCGATGCTCGGGCCTCCCGCCTCGGCACGGAACGCTTCGACATCGACGGCACCCACACCGGAACCGGTGGCGGGAACCATGTGACGCTCGGCGGGCCGACACCGGCCGACTCGCCCCTGTTGCGGCGCCCATCACTGTTGCGGTCGCTGATCACCTACTGGCAGCATCATCCGTCGCTGTCGTATCTTTTCTCCGGTCGCTTCATCGGTCCGTCGAGCCAGGCCCCCCGGGTCGACGAGGCTCGCGACGACGCCCTGTACGAACTCGAAACGGCGTTCGCCGAACTCGACCGCCACGGCGACGACGACGTCGCGCCATCGATGGTCGATGGGCTGCTGCGTCACCTCCTCGTCGACCTCACTGGCAACACCCACCGGGCCGAGTTCAGCATCGACAAACTGTTCAGCCCGGACTCCGAGCACGGCCGCTGGGGCGTGCTCGAACTACGGGCATTCGAGATGCCACCGCATCCCCGGATGGCGCTCGTCCAGGCGCTTCTGGTGCGTAGCATCGTTGCCCGCTGCTGGGAGTCGCCGTATCGTCATGAGCCGGTCCGTTGGGGAACAACACTGCACGATCGCTACCTCCTGCCGTGGTTCGTCGAACGAGATCTGCACGAGGTGATCGACGACCTCGCCGATCATGGAATCGACCTCGACCCCGCCTGGTTCGATCCGTTCGTCGAGTTCCGCTTTCCCCGCCACGGCCGGGTGACCGTCGATGGTGTCACCCTGGAGCTGAGGGGTGCGATCGAGCCGTGGCAGGTGCTTGGCGAAGCGTCGACCGGCGTCGGAACGGCCCGCTACGTCGATTCGTCGGTCGAACGGTTGCAGTTGCTGGTCGATGGTGTTGCCGACCCTCGCCACATGGTGACCTGTAACGGGGTCGAGGTGCCTCTGACGCCGACCGATGTTCCCGGGCTCATGGTTGCCGGGGTTCGCTTCAAGGCGTGGGCGCCACCATCGGGGTTGCATCCGACCATCGGTGTGCAGGCGCCGCTCACCTTCGATGTCATCGACACTCGCTACGCCCGCTCACTCGGCGGCGCTCGCTATCACGTGGTGCATCAGGGCGGGCTGTCCCATGCGGTTGCCCCGGTGAACGCCAGCGAGGCGGAGTCACGACGCCAGACCCGTTTCGAGGCGATCGGGCACACGCCGGGAAATGTCGACGTGATCCCGACCCGTCTCGGGACCCATCGGGAGTACCCTGTGACGCTTGATCTCCGCCGAACGCCAACGGCCGGCGCTTCATCGTCTACTCGATGAGAAAGCGCCATCGTCGTGACAATCGAACCAATGGTGGTGTCGTCGGGACTGCTCGACAACTATCGGCCTGAAGACGCAGGTGGCAGCGTCGATGCTGCTCGAGTCGGAGCGACGCCGGGTATCGATGAGCTCCAGGCCGACGGCTCGATCCGGCCTCACTGGCAACCGCTCACCTCGGCGCTCGAAGCGCTCGGCCTCAGTGAGCTACGGGTACGTCAAGACGACATCGATCGTCTGCTCGATGCCGATGGTGCCAACTATCACAGCCGCGACGCCGATCAGCCCCACGCCTGGACGCTCGACGCCATTCCGCTGGTCATGGCGTCGGCGGAGTGGGCCGAGATCGAGTCCGGTATCACCCAGCGGGCAGTGCTGTTCGACCTGATCCTTCGCGATCTGTACGGCGAACGCAAGCTGCTCCATCGAGGCGTGATCCCGGCTGAACTGATCTTCGGCCACGCCGGATTCCTTCGTCAGCTCGACGGCATTGCGCTTCCCGACCGATCCCAGCTGTTCACCTACGGCGTCGATCTCGG
>RCMY010003379.1_pt1 | contig 14126 bp, 8 predicted proteins | sample 2041341 | NCBI WGS metagenome assembly RCMY01 (sample SAMN09708234, study PRJNA481090) | Marine sediment metagenome, whole genome shotgun sequencing project.
TATTTAATAAGAGCCTATCTATTTGATGGGTTTTTTTATGGCTGTATATAGTTGATCCCAATTAAAAAGGATACAGTGCTGCTGGAATGAATTTTTTACAGCCTCTGTCCCGCTTGCGAACAGCACGCTAGAAAAATTTATACTAGCAGCACGTTTTTATAGGCGTATCTCTTGTATTTTGAACTTACTATATCTTAACAACAGTGAACAATCAGTCATAAAAAAGCCCCAGCTCAATTATAAGCTGGGGCTTTTAGATTTAACTTTTAACTTCAACACACCTTCAATTTAATCATCAGATTTTTCAACTGCCGGTGGCCCTTTTAACAAGTGTTCATCACGGAACTCATTCGCTGAATTATGCTCTGCTGACTCTTCTGTGATAAACCACTGCTGGTTGCGATAGAGAATCAATCGATCACGACTGAGGCCACGCAGTAACGAGTACATCATAATGACGATGACAATAGCGAATGGAAAGCCTGATACAATAGAAGCTGCTTGTAGCGCCCCTAGGCCACCCGCTGCCAATAGTACTGCAGCGATAACGCCTTCAGTACCTGCCCAAAATAGGCGCTGAATCTTTGGCGGATTGGTATCGCCACCAGAGGTCAGCATATCAATAACAAAACTGGCTGAATCCGATGAAGTTACGAACCATAAGACGATCATTACTACGATCAGCAAGTTGACCGCTGAGGTTAATGGGTAAGACTCCATCAGTTTAAAGATGGCACTACCCGTATCTGCTTTAACTGCTTCGATAAGACCAGGACTAGCCATACTAGGATCAGCCGCTGCTAGCAATTCTAGATGTACTGCTGAACCACCAAAAGCGGTAAACCATAAGAATAGAATGGTAATAGGGATCAATAACACCCCTAATATAAACTCACGAATAGTACGACCACGAGAGATACGAGCAACGAATACCCCAACGAAAGGTGACCAGCTGATCCACCATGCCCAATAAAAAATAGTCCACGATGACTGCCAATTCTCTTCGCCATTGTAAGATTCAGTCCACAGGCCTAATGGAATAACTTGATGCAGATAATTACCTATATTTTCGACAAAACTATTAAAAATAAACTGGGTAGGTCCTAAGATAATCACAAAGCTTAGTAACACCACAGTGAACAGTATATTAATGTCGCTTAGGCGTTTGATGCCTTTATCCAGTCCCATAAACAGCGATAGACCTGCCAACATGGTAATAAAAGCAATTAAAATAATCTGTACAGTAATATTATTGGGAATACCAAATAAAGTATTGAGGCCCGAGTTGATCTGTAATACGCCTAAACCAAGCGTTGTAACCACACCAAACATCGTACCAAATACCGCTAAAGTATCTACCGTATGACCCATAGGGCCATAGATTTTTTTGCCAATCAAAGGATACAGCGTTGAGCGAATAGCTAACGGCAAACCCACACGGTAGTGAAAATAGGCCAAGGCCAAAGCGACCATACCGTAGATCGCCCATACATGAAAACCATAATGCAGGAATGAGATATTCATGGCCAGTTTAGCGGCTTCGATAGTCTCAGCTTCCCCTAATGGCGGTGCCATAAAGTGATATAACGGCTCAGCGGTACCCCAATACAGCAGTCCAATACCGATACCGGCTGAGAACAACATGCCAATCCAAGAGAATAGATTATACTCAGGCTTCTCTGTTTGATGACCGAGTCTGATATCGCCGTAGCGACTAAATATCATGTAAATGCTCATAACCAAAGCTAGATTGACCACTACAATAAAGAACCAACCAAAGCGCACAGAAACAAAAGCTTTTGCTTGATTAAATACTAACTCTGCTTGCTCATTAAAAAAAGCGCCAAAAATAATAAACGCAATAATCAAGAGTGCTGAAGTTAAAAATACAGGTTTACTTACCCGTGGAAAAGGGCCCAAGCGGCCAACTTTTACATGATCCATGTCATCGTCTCAAATTTTTAAGGTGCATACCATAACAAGATAGTTAGTAACTATCAAACTTGATTGGACACTTCGCAGTTTTGTATATGAAAAAACCCCAAGATAACAAGGTATCTTAGGGTTTTGTTGTTAAAAAATATTGAATAATCCAAAAATCTATTTCGTAACGAATTAGATTTTAGTCCCCTTTTACAATCTTAGGTGGACCTTTTAAAAATTCCTCATCGACGAACTCATTCGCAGTGTTATGATCGACCGACTCTGCAGTAATAAACTGCTGCTTAGCGCGATGAAGTATCAATCGATCTCGACCTAAGCCACGTAATAATGCGTACATCATCACAAATATCACTAGAGCAAAGGGTAATCCTGCCACGATAGCGGCTGCTTGTAGCGCCCCTAATCCGCCTGCTGCTAACAATATAGCGGCAATTAAGCCTTCCATTGTCGCCCAAAATAAACGCTGAATCTTTGGTGGATTGGTATCGCCGCCTGCCGTTAGCATGTCAATAACAAAACTTGCTGAATCCGACGACGTCACAAACCAAAGCACAATCATAATCACAATCAACAAGGTAACTGGCTTAGTAAGTGGGTAATATTCAACCAGTTTAAAGATAGCACTACCCGTATCCGCTTGTACCGCTTCTACCAATCCTGGACTTGCTATTGCAGGATCGAGAGCCGCTAGTAGCTCCATATGAATCGCTGCGCCGCCAAAGGCGGTAAACCAGAAAAATAAAATAAGCATGGGAATTAACAGGACACCCAATACAAACTCACGGATAGTACGACCACGGCTAATACGCGCAATAAATACTCCAACGAATGGTGCCCAGCTTACCCACCATGCCCAATAGAATATCGTCCAGCCACTTTGCCAGTCGGTATTACTATAAGACTCACCCCACGTTGATAAAGGAACCAGTGCTACTAGATAATTACCGATGTTTTCAATGAAGCTATCAAAGATAAAGAGTGTTGGACCTAAAATCACCATAAAGGCTAGCAGTACACCGGTAAAACCCATATTGATGTCACTTAAGCGCTTAATACCTTTATCAAGACCTAACATCAAAGATCCGCAAGCGAGTGCAGTTACAAAAGCAATAATAGCGAACTGCACTGTCAAGGAATTCGGTATGCCAAACAGACTCTCAAGACCTGAGTTGATCTGCATCACCCCAAGACCGAGCGAGGTGACAACGCCGAACATCGTGCCAAATACGGCTAAGATATCGACGGTATGACCCCAGCGACCATATATTCTTTGACCCAATATTGGATATAGCGTCGAGCGAATAGATAGCGGCAGTCCACGGCGAAAATGAAAGTAAGCCAATGATAATGCCACTATGGTATAGATCGCCCACGCATGTAATCCCCAATGCATGAATGAGATACTCATAGCTTGTTTAGCTGCTTCTACGGTTTGGGCCTCACCTAAGGGCGGCGCCATAAAGTGATATAAAGGCTCAGCCGTCCCCCAATATACAAGCCCAATACCAATACCAGCAGAGAACAACATCCCAATCCAAGAAAATAGACTGTACTGCGGTTTTTCTGTTTGGTTACCTAAGCGGATATCACCATAACGGCTCGCTGCCAGATAAATACAAAAGACTAGCGCTACGTTCATTAAAATGATGAACATCCAGCCAAATTTATTCGTAATGAAACTTTGTAAAAAACTAAATAACGCACCAGCGGTTTCAGTAAAAAACGCGCCAAAAATAATAAATCCAACGATAAGCAAAGCTGAAGTTATAAACACAGGCTTGCTTACTCGTGGAAATGGACCTAATCTACCAACTTTTACATGATCCATCTTTTGTTCTCAAGTTTTAAGGAAAGTTACTGTAACAAACTGACTACCAATTATCAATGTACGTTAAAAATAGACACAAAATAAATAACCGACATAGTTTCAATAGCTTAGCATAAAAGTATTAAAATATAAAAATTGAGCAAGCGAACCAACTAGCAATAATAATTCAACAAGCCGTATTTTTATTGTGGTAGCAAGCGCAGTAGCCTACCGCCACTACCATCTTCTAATAAGAATACCGTTCCATCTACCGCTAGCACGCTACGCATACGCTGACCCATGTCATAACGGTAACGCTCGCGTGCGTTGTTGTTCTCTAAATCAACGATGATTAACGCTTTAGATGACAGACCACTGATAAGCGCATTGCCTTGCCATGTCGGAAAGTCTTTATGGCTACCCGACGAGTATATGCTCATAGAGGATGGTGAGATGACCGGCGTCCAACTAACTTTAGGGGCTGTGAATTCAGGACGAGTATCATGGTCTGGGATATCAGTCCCCGAATAGTTACGCCCGTTCGACACTAACGGCCAGCCATAATTATTACCCTTTTCAATGAGGTTGAGCTCATCGCCACCCCTTGGACCCATTTCATGCGCCCAAAATCTACCTGTTTCATCAAACGTCATACCTAGTACATTACGGTTCCCCAGCGTCCAAAACTGCTTAGTAATTTCATTAGTATTATCTTTACCAGAGCTCATAAATGGATTGTCTAATGGTACTGTGCCGTCAGGATTTAAACGTATTATTTTGCCTAGGTTGACGCTCATATCTTGCGCAGGGTCTTTTTTCTGACGCTCGCCTGAACTGATATAGAGATAACGTCCATCAGGCGAGAATAGCAACCGATGGCTGTAGTGCCCTTGTCCCTCTACCTTTGGCGTCTGTTGCCAAATAGGCGTAATTGCTTGCAAGCTTGGTGCTTTGCTATCCAATCCTACTAGTTTAGCTTTAATAACTTTTGCGCCAAAGGTATTGTCATCACCGCCTGCTTCAACATAGCTTAGATAAACCATATCAGTCGTGGCAAAATCTGGTGCAAGAATGATATCTCCTAAGCCGCCCTGCCCCCCATAAGCGACTTTGGGTACCCCGCTAATCACTGTCTTAACGCCTGTCACCGTATCAATGACAAATAACTCGCCAGTCTTTTGAGTCACTAACAGCTTAAGTGCCTCGTTAGTATCAACACTCTTAGGTAGCGCTGTCATCGCCCACGGCTCATTAAAGCTAGCGATAGCTTTAGTGCTAAAGGTAGGCTTAGTCATCTCTTCCTGATTCGGGGAGCTTGTTTCCGGCGTCAAGGGATCAGAGCAAGCAGCAGTGCTAAAAAGCAGTGCTACTATCGCTAAAGGCATAGTTAATGCTGTGCTTATAATTCTAGTATCTATTCTCATAACATCGCTCACTCTCAACCGTTTGAATTTTACTACGCTAATCTATTTATATCATAGTGAGAGCGCTTAAGAAGTAAAAAGATAAAAACCCGCACTTGCCAAAGCAAATGCGGGTTTGGTTCTACCATTAAGAAATTGCTACTAAAAATATATACTTAACTCATTCTAAGCTTATTAAAAGTCAGCCTATCATTATCGCCAACGTCGACTTTGATGATGTCGCCAGCGACAAAATCACCTGCTAGTAATTTCAATGACAGTGGATTTTCGATCTCTTGCTGAATAGCACGTTTGAGCGGACGCGCGCCATAGACTGGATCATAACCGACAGCAACCAACTGATTCATAGCTTCATCACTTAAAGTAATATCTAGCTCACGCTCTAGCAAACGGCTACGCAAACGCTCCATTTGGATGTCCGCAATACCGGCCATTTGTGCCTGACCTAACGCATGAAAGACTACGATTTCATCGATACGGTTGATGAACTCTGGACGGAAATGCTCACCGACTGAATCCATAACCTCAGCTTTGATATCTTCATAGCTCTCACCAACCATCTCTTGGATTTTGTGTGAACCTAAGTTACTGGTCATGATAATGACGGTGTTTTTGAAGTCTACTACCCGACCTTGTGAGTCGGTTAAACGACCATCATCGAGCACTTGTAATAGAATATTAAACACATCTGGATGAGCTTTTTCGACTTCATCAAACAGTACCACGCTATAAGGTTTGCGACGTACGGCTTCGGTTAATGCACCACCTTCCTCATAACCTACATAACCGGGAGGCGCGCCAACTAAGCGGCTGACACTGTGCTTCTCCATGTACTCACTCATATCGATACGCACCAGCGAGTCTTCACTGTCGAACAAAAAGTTTGCCAATGATTTGGTCAGCTCAGTTTTACCGACCCCTGTTGGCCCGAGGAACAAAAACGATCCTGAGGGACGATTGGGATCTGATAAGCCTGCACGACTACGACGTACCGCATTGGCAACCGACTCTACGGCTTCATCTTGACCGATGACCCGCTCATGAAGTTTGTCTTCCATCGCTATCAGTTTATCACGCTCGCCTTGCATCATTTTACTCACCGGAATACCAGTGGCCGCGCTAACGACTTCAGCGATCTCATTATCAGTGACTTTATTACGTAGCAGTTTAATGCTTGGCGCGCCAGCTTGCTCTTTTTGTTCCGCCAGATCAGACTCAATAATACGGCGTTCAAGCTGCGGGATAGTCTCGTACTGCAATTTTGACATTACTTCATAATCGCCTTCGCGGCTGGCTTTGTCATAAGCAGTGCGGGCTTTATCTAGCTCATCCTTTAACTGCTGACTGCCTTTGACCAGTGCTTTTTCTGCTTGCCAAATCTCGTTGAGATCAGCGTATTCTTTTTCTAACTCCTCAATCTGTGCGTTTAAGACTTTACGCTCAGCTACTGCGCCTGCATCCTCTTCGTTTTTGAGCACTTCACGTTGCATTTTGAGTTGAATCAAGCGACTGTCAAGCTTACCTAACGATTCAGGTTTGCTGTCCATCTCCATCCGCAGACGACTGGCGGCTTCATCAATTAAATCAATCGCTTTGTCAGGCAATTTACGATCCGTAATATAACGATGACTCATGCGCGCCGCCGCAATGATGGCACTGTCTTGAATATCGACCCCATGATGCAGCTCATAACGCTCTTTGAGACCACGCAGGATCGCAATAGTATCTTCAACCGTTGGCTCATCGACCAATACTTTTTGGAAGCGGCGCTCAAGAGCCGCGTCTTTTTCGATATATTGACGGTATTCATCCAATGTCGTTGCACCAACACAATGCAACTCACCGCGAGCAAGAGCTGGCTTGAGCATATTACTGGCATCCATCGCGCCATCACCCTTACCTGCGCCAACCAAAGTATGCAGCTCATCGATAAACAAGATAACATTGCCTTCTTGCTTTGATAAGTCACTAAGCACGGCTTTTAGGCGCTCCTCAAACTCACCACGGAACTTGGCCCCCGCAATCAATGAGCCTAAATCTAATGACAGCACTTCTTTATGGCGCATACCTTCAGGGACTTCGCCATTAATAATTTTTTGGGCTAGACCTTCAACAATAGCGGTCTTACCGACACCCGGTTCACCGATTAATACTGGATTGTTCTTGGTACGCCGTGACAGCACCTGAATAGTACGACGGATCTCTTCATCACGGCCGATCACCGGATCAAGCTTACCCAACTCAGCCAATTCAGTCAGATTAATAGTATATTTATTCAGCGAATCACGTTGATCTTCAGCGTTTTGATTATCGACCGTTTCGTCCCCGCGCAGCTGCTCAATCACTACTTTTAAATTGGATGCTGTCACCCCAGCACTTTCAAATATTTTTTTAGTATCCCCCTGCTCTGCTAAAGCTAACATCACCCATTCAGTCGCAATAAAATCATCGCCTTCTTTTTGCGCTTGGCGATCGGCAAGATTCAATATTTTGACTGAATTTGGGTTTAGATTGACATCTCCTGTTGGCTCGCTAATCGTCGCTTGATTGTCGAGCGCTTTAGCCACGCCGTTTTTTAATGCTGGAATAGAAGCTCCTGCTTGCTGGCAGATAGATAAATTGGCTTCATCTTGTAGCAAAACGGCTAGCAGATGCACCGGATCGATACCCGTATTATCACGACCTAAAGCCAAACTTTGCGCTTCTTGAATAGCGGTTTGCAGTTTTTGGGTAAATTTCTCAAATCTCATGGTTATATCCTTTTATAATTAGTATAAATTAATGTCTTAATACCTTAGCAGCAGGCTTTTTATAAGCATTTTATTAGTCCACTTGCCACTAGCTGCTATCTATATGTGGCACGTCTAAGAGCATTTCAAGCTGATATTTACGCAAAACCTTACTATGAACAGTGATATTGATTAATATCTACTCTTGATATATTTGAGGGCTATTGTGAGAGGGGAAATAGAACAAACTGAGTCAAAATATAGCTGAGAAAACTCAGCTACAAAATAAATAGTTAGAAGAACACGATAGCCAATGCGGTTTAATTGATGCTAGACATGACTTTTGTTAGCTTGCCCTCAAGGTCATCTTTTATAAAATACGCATACTCTATGCTTATATGGTTGGAATCACGGTACATTATTTTCCCAGAAAAATTCGTTAAGCATTTATCAGTGGTGCAAAACATATCTGACATATCAATATTTTTGATAATGTCTTGATGCTGGGTGGCAGGGTTATCTGGTAACAAGGCATTCGCTCGGTCTATGGAACACGCCTCTACATCATTTGAGTTTCTATTCTTATATAGGCAGTCTGGAACGTCAAATCCAAAGCGTGGATTGTCTCTTATCCCAATGACATTTATGCCATTAGTAGCCAATGTCTCCCAGCTATCCACGTATGATGTGGGTATAAACTCAGCTTTATTGACACCCGTTCTAGTAGAATTGGTAATGACGGCATAAGGATTTATAGCCCTAATTTCTTCGAGTGCTTTTTTGTTCCAGTCGTGACAGGATTGATTAGAGTCTTTAACTACTCCTAAAGGGCATTCAGCTTTAGTCATACTAATAACTTTAAAATCATTATCTTTACCTATCTCATCCAATGCGGTAATCCACTGTACGGCATGCGACCCACCTACTAATACGATCTCTCTACTCGACGTTAAGTCTCCATAATCACAAGTAGTAACCTCTACTCCTGCGGCACTTTGGTTGCAACCGTTAGTATAAGGCGCCGGAACCCTTTGCTTAATAGTCAGCAATCTTGCCCGTTCAGGTTTAAAAGCTTTATCTTCTAGATAGATACTCTCGCCCAAAAATGGCTCAACAGACTCATTCTCTAGCGCTATAATAGCGCTCTTAGCAGTCGATAAAACTTCATATCTAAAGGCAAAGGCCATGACCACTACCGGTACAAAGAACAAGATACCTATAGAGAAGTTCAAGATTACTTTTTCTCTTGGTATTTTTTTGAAGGGTACTTCAACAGTTTTGCTCGTAAAATACGCCAAGATGACGGCTAATAATATAATCCCTAATCCTTGCAGTAGACTTACGGAGTCATAACCAAAGTATTCTTTAAAAAATATCAATATAGGCCAGTGCCAAAGATAGATCGTAAAGGAGATACCTCCTAAGAAAACTAGAAATTTATTGGCAAGTATTCTATTGGTCAGTCCGCCACCACTAGCACCTGAGATAATAATAAAAATAGCCCCCAATACCGGAACTAGTGATACTACACCGGAGAAAGCTGCGCCTCTAGGGATGAATATTGCACCGCCAATGATTAAGAACAATCCTAAAAATCCCAGTAGATTTCTATATTTTATGTTTTTGGCATTAGCAACCAAAAGAAAAGCGAGCGCTCCAAAGAAAAATTCCCAAATTCTTGATAAGGGGCTGAAGTAGCTCATGGCAGGGTTAGTTTGGACAGCAATGACGGCGTAGATAAAGGATGACAGTATGACAAAACTGACCCCTAAAATAAGAGGCGCTGAAGTTGCTTTTTTCTTAGATAGATAAGCTAGGGGGACAAGGATAAATGGAAAGACAAGATAGAACTGGATTTGAATAGAGAGTGCCCAAAACTGTTGTACGGGGCTGGGAATTCTATCCGTAGCTAGATAGTCAACGGAGAGCCTAATCAGCTGTAAATTCTCAACATGTAGGGCGCTGGCGATTATCTCGCTCAATAAGCTTTGGATAATGACGGGAGAGGATATTAAATAACTGACCACTAAGGTAGCGCCAAGCACAATATAAGCGGAGGGTGCGACCCTTTTTATAACGCCTCCCCAAAAGGGCAGTGGGCTTATCGTACCGTTTACAAAAAATGCCTTTAATACAATGGCGGTCATCAAAAACCCAGATATAACGAAAAAAACATCAACGCCGCCTGAGACCTTATTGAACCATATATGGAATACCATAATGATGATAGCGCCTACTGCTCTTAAACCTTGGATATCGTCCCTATATTCATTAAGAGCATACTTATCAAACATGGCGGCACCTTTATGTTTATACTTATAATTATATTTGTATTTATATTTATATTTATATTAAAAAATATAAGAGTAGCACATAAAGGGATGGTTAATTTAGAATAAAGCTGGCGATAATTTATTCTACAATTTCAATGGATATACCAAGCTCTACAGCTGCCATTATTTCGTCCATCTCATCATCGGTAACGGCGATGCAGCCATCAGTCCAATCACGCTGTTGATTAATAGCTGCTAGATGGCCAAAGCCATTCATCTGCCCATGAATCATAATATCGCCGCCCGGATTAATCCCAAGCGCTTTGGCGCGTGCTTTGTCAGTAGCATTGGGATAACTGATATGAATAGAGCGATGGGCGATGGAGCTCTCATTCTTATAGTCTAGTTTATAAGTGCCTACTGGCGTACGCTCATCACCTTGTTGTTGCTTGTGACCGACCGGGTTGTCACCTAAAGCAATCCGATAGCTTTTGATAATTTTATCATCACTCAATAACTGTAAGATACGTTCAGACTTATCGACAAATACTTTATTAATAATCGCTGTATCATCGATAGGCTGAGTGTTCTTAGCGGCGGTTTTGACATAAGCTAAGGCGCTAGTGCTGATAACAGCAAGCAGACCTAGACCAATAATAACTAAAAGTAAGCAGGAGGCTTGATTAGTGCGGATACGCAAAAGTGCCATGATATTGATCCTTACGGTTTAAATAAAAATAATATATCAAAGCACGATGCAGATCTGTATGTGAATTAGATGAAATACGACTAAACCATCCGAATAGCGCCATCCAAGCGAATGACTTCACCATTGAGATAAGCGTTATCGATGATATGTAGCACTAACTTAGCAAACTCATTGGGTGCGCCCAAACGTTTAGGATAAGGTACTGCGATCTCTAACTGTTCGCGGGCTTTTTCTGGGATACTGTCCATCATTGGCGTGCCAAAAACCCCCGGCGCAATAGTCATTACCCGAATACCATGACGTGCCAGCTCACGAGCTAGAGGTAGCATAAGTCCGACTACCCCAGCTTTAGAGGACGCATAACTGGCTTGACCGACTTGTCCATCAAAGGCGGCAATAGAGGCGGTATTAATAATGACTCCTTGATCTAAGTTTTTGTCCGTGTTGCCTTCGCTATTTGCAGCAACACGACGCGCAATACTAGCGGCTACTAAGCGTGCCACATTGAACGACCCAACGAGGTTAATATTAACCCCGCGACTAAAAGCATCAAGATCAGCAGGATTATTATCACGATCCAGCAGCTTTTGTACTACGACGACACCGGCGCAATTGATTGAGCCTTGCAGACCACCAAATGCTTCCTCAGCTAATTGCACAGCGGCTTGTACCTCATCGGCACTAGTCACATCACAGCGAGCAAAACGTACTGTGTCACCCAGCTCGCTTGCTAAAGCCTGCCCAGCTATTTCATTCAGATCAGCGATAACCACTTTGCCACCTTGGGCGTTGATAGCGCGAACGACAGCTTCACCCAATCCTGATGCGCCGCCTGTGACTAAAAAGCTATTATTCTGAATATGCATAATTATTTCCTATTTATAAATCATTAAGTGTTGTTATATATGTTTGAATTATCAAATTCTAATTATCGAAGCCATTTATTTAGTAGATAAGCTACGTAATAAGAAGCGCTGAATCTTGCCGCTTGGGGTCTTTGGCAGCTCTGCAACAAATGCTATCTCACGTGGAAAGGCATGCGTTGACAAGCGCTCACGTACCAAATCTTTGATTTGCTGGGCTATTTCATCATTGCCATCGATACCGTCTTTTAGTACCACATAAGACTTGATCGTATGGCCACGCACTTCATCGGGCACACCTACAGCAGCCGACTCTGCAACGGCTTCGTGTTCCAATACAGTATTTTCAATATCCGTTGGACCGACGCGATACCCTGCCGTAGTAATGATGTCATCATCACGACCTGAGAACCAATAAGTACCATCATGATGACGCTCGACTACGTCCCCTGTTAGATAATAATCCTCAAAGAAAGCTTCTTTTTCATTCCAGCTATAGCCACGAAAATAAAAGGCGGGTGACTGACTGACGACTACTGCCAGCTGCCCTTGTTCCCCATCCGGTAGCACTTGCATGTCATCATCGAGTACTACCAGTGTATGCCCCGGCAGCGCCATACCCATAGAGCCTACCGGACAATCATGGATGAGTGCGTGGTGCTCACAGCAAGTCATGCCCGTTTCCGTCTGTCCATACTGATCACAGACCTTGCAGCCCAAATAAGTTTCAACCCAATTCACCACTTCAGTATTCAAGGTCTCCCCTGCCGAATTAGCGCAACGCAATGACAGCTTGTCGGTGTTGTTTTCTGAGCTATTGCTAGTAGTGCCCTCAGTAGAAGCTTGTTCGAAGACGCCGCTGGACTTCATCATGCGAAAGGCGGTTGGTGAGGAGGCCAGATTGGTAATCTTGTGACGCAGCATAAAGTCGCGGGTATTGATAGCATCAAAGCCCGCTTCATTAAAATAAGTGGTCGTACCTAATAATAATGGGCCAGTAATAGCATAGTACAGCCCATACGCCCAGCCAGGATCGGCCATATTCCAGTAATTATCATCATCTCGTAGATCAATTGCATAGCGCATATATAAATAAAATGCTGGTAGTGCTGCTAGTGGCACACTGACGCCTTTTGCTTTACCGACCGTACCTGAGGTAAACATTTGTAAAAATGGCGCATCGGTATCGAGCAATACTGGTGCTAGGGTTTGCGGCTGCGTAGCTATCATCTCAGCATAATTATCATCATCCCAAGCTTGGCTAGCCACCTGTTTATTATCTTGACCGTCATCTTGGCTATTTTCTTTATCAGCGATCATTACCATTTTCGTCTGTTCAGCCAAGTCTTTAAATTTGTCGCGATTATCGCCATTAGTAAAGACCACTTTAGTGCTAGCTTTATCCATCCGGTACTTTATAGAATCATAACCAAAAGCGGTGAATAAAGGCTGATAGATTGCTCCAAGCCGCCATGTCGCAAGCACGATCACTAATAGCTCTGGCGTGCGTGGAAGCATAGTCGCCACTTGATCACCCGCTTGCACGCCATACGACTTCAATAGATTGGCCACTTGCGCGCTCGCTTTATCCAGCTCACCAAAGCTCATACGCGTAATTTTGCCAATAATATTTTCATGTACTAAGGCAATATTATCTGCATGCCCCTCACGGACATGACGCCCGCAGCAAGCCATATAAGCATTGAGTTGATCATCAAGATGATCGCCAAATATTTCCTGTAATAAGCTGTCCATACCGAAGTTATTATAATAATCGGTATAGCTCGCTGGCTTTTGTGAGGTGTGGGTGGTAGCTGAGGTTATCATGAGCTAATCCTTTAGCAATAGAGGGTAACTGGTAAGATCAGATGAATGTCACTATTAAAAAAGTAATACCTTATAAGTCGTTTAATCTTATTGGACTTAAAATTACCTATTAATAACGCATTTAACTTTTTATTTCAATACATAACGTATCATTATTACTTAAATAAAGTCAATTACTACTGTTCATAGATAATTATTCTAACGTATTCAAAAACCCAAGCAGCGCCTTCTCTTCACAGCTTTGATATTTTTTAGTACGTCCACGCCGCGCTTGTTTATAATCTTCAAAGAACGCTCCAGCTAAAAATCGCTCAATAATAATAGGGTGAATGTAGGAGGAACGACAAACCGTTGGCGTATTACCCAGCTCACTAGCCACATCTTTGACCATTGCGGTCACTAATGATTGACGCAGCTTACTATCAAGTTCACTGGCTAGTATTTCTTGTCCAGATGAGGTTTGTAGTTCGTCATAAAGGTAACTGGCTGCCAACACACTAGCCATCCAAGTACGGAAGTCTTTAGCGCTATAACGTTTATCAATACAATC
>RCMY010003380.1_pt1 | contig 14125 bp, 10 predicted proteins | sample 2041341 | NCBI WGS metagenome assembly RCMY01 (sample SAMN09708234, study PRJNA481090) | Marine sediment metagenome, whole genome shotgun sequencing project.
ACCGGTCGGTGCCTCCACCGGAGGCAGCGCGTTGATGGAAGTGAGGTTCGACGTGTTCACGTGGTCGCGATCGTGCGAGTCATCAGATCGCGTACGCCGACGGCGGGGAGCGCCCCGCCGGGTGTTGTCATGTGTCATGTTGTATGCAGCGTATCGTCCCGGCCGTTGCCATTGGGGTTCCTTCGATCGCGCCGGAAGCCTCGACGGCGTGACGGCGCCGAGAAGTTTGGTATGGTTGTCGTGTGACGTCGATGCGTGCCGACCTCCTTCTGCTTATGTAGGGCGAGCGCCACATCTTCGCGTTCGCCCGCCCCCGCCCCTCCGGCCGGGGGCTCTTTCGTTTTTCGGCCTTCCCGCTCGCCCCATTGCTCATTCGGAGACCCTCATGCCCCCACAACCCGCCCGCCCCGTGTCGATGCCGTTCGACAAGTACGCACCGTTTGTGCCGATCGTGCTCGAGGATCGCACTTGGCCGAACAATGTGATCGATGCCGCACCACGATGGTGCTCGGTCGACCTGCGCGACGGCAACCAGGCGCTCATCGATCCGATGGATCCTGCCCGCAAGCTGCGGATGTTCACCGAACTCGTCGCGATGGGCTTCAAAGAGATCGAGATCGGCTTCCCGTCGGCAAGCCAACCCGACTACGACTTCCTCCGCCAGCTGATCGAAGAGGACCTCGTCCCGGACGACGTGTGGATCCAAGTGCTGGTGCAGTGCCGCAAGGAACTGATCGAGCGGACGTACGAAGGCCTCGCCGGCGCGCCACGCGCCATCGTCCACTTTTACAACTCGACCAACCCACTACAGCGTGAGGTCGTGTTCCGGATGGATCAGGCCGGGATCAAGCAGGTCGCCGTCGACGGCGCCAAGCTCTGCAAGGTCGCCGAGTTGGCGCTGCCGGACCGGCCCGACGGGTCGAGGACCGAGATCCGCTACGAGTACAGCCCAGAGAGTTTCACGCTCACCGAGCCCGACTATGCGATCGAGGTGTGCGAAGCGGTGATGGACGTCGTGGCGCCCAGCACCGACGACCCGATCATCCTCAACCTTCCAGCGACGGTCGAGTGTTACTCGCCCAACGTGTACGGGGACGTCATCGAGTGGTTTGGCCGCACGATCAAGGACCGGGACGCCGTGATCGTGTCGCTGCACCCGCACAACGACCGCGGCTGCGCAGTCGCCGCCGCCGAGTTCGGTGTCATGGCGGGCGCCGACCGGGGGGGAGGGACGCTGTTCGGCAACGGCGAGCGCACCGGCAACGTGGACGTCGTCAACCTGGCCATGAACCTGTTCATGAACGGCGTCGACCCCGAACTCGACATCACCGACATCGACAAGCTGCGACGCGTCGCCGAATACTGCAACCGCCTGCCGGTTTCGCCCCGGCACCCCTACGTCGGCGACCTCGTTTACACGGCGTTCTCTGGGAGCCACCAGGACGCGATCAAGAAGGGTCTCGACGCACTGGATGCGAAGCGAGATCCCGACTCGGGCGAGTACGACATGTTCGCCGTGCCGTACCTGCCGATCGACCCGAAGCACGTCGGTCGTTCCTACGAAGCGGTGATCCGGGTGAACAGCCAGTCCGGCAAGGGCGGCGTGGCCTACGTGATGAAGACCGAGCACGGCTTCGACCTCCCGCGGCGCCTCCAGATCGAGTTCTCCAAGACGATCCAACACATCACCGAAGACACCGGCACCGAGATCGGCCCAGGCGTCATGTGGGACCAGTTCCAGTCCGAATACCTGCCGGTGGAGCCGACATTTGTCCTGCGTTCGCACGAACTGAACACCAGCGCATCGGATGACGACGGCCGCACCATCATTCAGGCTCAGGTCGAAGTCAAGGGTTCCGCGTCGTCGATCCGCGGTGAGGGGGACGGCCCGGTCGAAGCCTTCGTCGCGGCATTGGTCGCCGAGTTCGGCGAGCAGGTCGGAAACGACTTCGACGTGCTCGACTACGCCGAGCACGCGATCGGGAAAGGTTCCAACACGATGGCGGTGGCCTATCTCGAGACCGTTCGCTCCGACGGCGAGATCCGGTGGGGCGTCGGTCAGAGCGCGAACATCACGACGGCCTCGCTGCGCGCAGTCCTGGCAGCGTTCGAACGTCAGGCCGCAACGGGCTGACCGGTTACTGTCCCAGGCATGGGATGGCTCACCACCGCACTTCGACGCTCGCTCTGGATCGTTGTGATCGCAGCGGCCGGCGGTGCCGCGTGGTCATGGCGGCGCGATGTCGCCGACTCCAACACGCCGGCGCCCGCAGAATGGCCGCCGCTCTCCACCCCGAGCCCGGCTCCCGCGTCTCGACCATCCGCGCCCGAACCGATGCCGGCTTCGACAGCATCGGCCACCGCGACCTCCAACACCTCGATGGCGTCCGTCGTCAATGCGCTCGTCGACGCGCCGGAAGCACGCTCGGCCGACGGGTCGTCCGGAGGGTGGGCTCTACCGTCCGCGGACGGATCCTGCCCGGCCGGGTACCCGGTGAAGGCCAACGACAACTCGGGCATCTTCCACATGCCAGGCGGGCGGTTCTACGATCGTACGAAGGCCGAACGCTGCTACTCCGACGCAGAGGCAGCCATCGCCGACGGCTACCGTCGGGCCAAGAACTGAACACGAACTCCGTCACCGAACACAGGGGCAACATCATGAAGGTTTCCGTCGATTTCGATCTCTGCGCTTCCACTGGCGCATGCATGCAGGTCTGCCCCGAAGTGTTCGAGGTCCGCAGTGACGGCTACCTCTACGTTCTGCAGGAAGAACCGGGCGCCGAACTCGCCGACAAGGTCAACGAAGCCGCAGACATGTGCCCCACCGCCGCCATCTCTGTGACCTGATTGACTGCGGCCAGCTCTTCTGGGGGCTGCCTCGCGTGAGCTCCTTGTTCACGCCAGTCAAGGTCGATGAGACTCGATTCGGAGGAACCTTTGCGACCACTTCGAACGTCATATCTCCATGAGGTTCTCTGCCCTGCTGTGCGTTGCGCTTGTGGCGGCGTCGTGTACGGCTTCGGAGCGGGCCGAACCGAACCGTCCGTCAGCGACGACGGCAGTCGATGGAACGGGTCCTGCGACGACCGAACCGAGCGGCGGCGCCGATCCGTTGGTGGTGAACGCGGACTCGCATACGGTCGCTGCGCTGCGCTCCGTCGCTGACTTCGAGCAACTCGCCAAGGACGGCATCGCCGGACAGTCGGTGCTGAAGTTCTCGATCACCGAGTTCTCCACGGATCCGGAGATCGAGTGGCTCGACAGCGACTTCTACACGCTCCATGACGAGTGGTATTGGTTCCAACTGCTCAACGGCTCACCGGTTCGTGGCTTCGATGCAAGGCCACCCGAGATCGCCGAGGCACCGTTCGACACGGTCGCCGACGTCTACGACTGGGCCGACGCTCGGCGAGCGGCCCTCCCACTCGATCTGCGCTTCACCTCGCTGGATCGGCTCTACTCACCGAAGTTCTACGGCGAGGCAATCGATGCCTCGCCTGCACGCTCCGTCGGCGTCGGGTCCCTGATCCGCTCACCGAACCGTGATGGCGGCCCCGACCGCTGGCTCATCGAACTCGAGTTCAGCGACGAGGCCGACGTCGGCCAGATCGGCAGCTACTTCGACGTGATCGGAGCCTCGCTCCCCGACGACATCGCCGCAAGTTTGTTCTGGGTTCCTCGATCGAGAGCTCAGGAGCAGATCGCCGCGGACATCGAGTCGGGCGACGGCCCGCACCGCGACCGAATCGTGCGGTACGACGAACTCGCGGACCCGGGCGATGTCGAGGTCTACTCTCCCGCCATCGCAGCCGGTCGCCTGCTCGTCGTGACCGAGGGCGGCCGTTGGTCGCTCGGCGACGCCGGCCCCAGTGACATCGTCGCGATCGACCGGGCTCCCGACGACCTCCCACCGGGCAACGGCTTGATCACCGGCACGCCGCAGACTCCGCTCGCCCACGTCAACGTGCTCGCGCTCAACCGCGGCATACCGAATGCGTATCTCGCCGGTCTCGCCGACGACACCACGATCGCCCAACTCGGTCGGGTCCGCGCCAAAGTGCTCGTCCAGACGACACTCGACGGCGAGTTGGAGATCGTCCCGCTGACCGACGAGGAGTACGACGGTTGGCAAGCGACCCAGCGGCGTGAGGCGATTTCGGTCGAGCCGGTCGAACTCGCCGCCGTCCAGTTCACCGAAACCCTTGCCGATCTCACTGCTGCATCACCGTCGGCGTCCGACCTGGACGAACTCCGCAGCGAGATCGGCGGTAAAGCAGCCGGGTTCGTCGAGCTCGCTCTCCCTGCAACCACGACGATGCCGACCGACCCGATGGTCATCACCGTTCGCCCCTACGTCGAGCACATGGCACAGTTCGACGATGTCGTCGACGCGCTGCTCGCCAACAGCGACCTCGACTCACCTCGCTTGCGGTACCTCGTACTGGAAGGACGTGGGGACTTCGACCAGCGGTACGGAACCGAGCGCGATGCGCGACTCGCCGATGAATTCGAAGCGACGCACCCGGCGGGGACGCCGCTCGGGAACGCACTCGCGGCAGACGGCTTCGTGAAGTTGATCAGAGCGAGCAACATCGCATCCGACACGCTTGCTCGGCTCACGCTCGCCATCGCGACGAACTTCTCCGACCTCGATCGGACACAGGGTCTGCGCTTCCGCTCCTCCAGCACCGTCGAAGACATCGAAGGCTTCAACGGCGCCGGTCTCTACGACTCGAACACCGGCTACCTCGATCCGACCGTCCTTTCCGATGCCGACGACCATGACCGCACGGTCGAGCGGGCGATCTTGAGGACGTGGAGTTCGTATTGGAGCGCAACAGCGTTCGAAGAACGCGACCGCGAGAACGTCGACCACCGCAGCGGTGCGATGGCGGTGCTCGTGCACCCTCGATTCGACGACGACCTCGAGATCGACAACGGCGTGGCAACCCTGACGATCAACCCAGACCCGACCACCGCTTACGAGATGATCGTCAACGTGCAGGCCGGCGACACGAGCGTCACCAACGCCGACAACGAAGACGGGCTGTTCCCCGAGATCGCAAGCGTCGTCGTCGACGCCGACGCAGCCGATGAAGTGCTCAGGATCGAGCGAGTGACCGCATCGAGCATCGTCGGTCCCGACGACGTCCTCGACGACAGCACGCTGCTCGCGCTCTTCGAGCAGCTTCGCAGCGTCGCCGACTCCTGGCTGACCCGAGCGAACGACGAACTACCGGAGGAACGTCGCAGTTCGACGCTCACGCTCGACTTCGAGTTCCGAGAGATGGCCCCAGGCTGGCCGGCACGCGCAGATGGCACGATCGAACCGAGCCGCATGGTCGTCAAGCAAGCTCGCACTCTCGACCCGGGACTGCGCGGGATGCGCTTCGAACTGCTCGCCTTGCCGATCCCTCGTGATGTGCTTGCCCACGCCGTGTCCGCTGTCGAGTACAGCTGCGCTGCGAGCGGCGACGTCGGCGTACGTCTCCTGACCGATCCGCTGGCACGCATCGACCTCGGATACGCCGACACCCCATTCGAACTGTGGGGCAACGGCACCTCACTGACCGACCTGCGCAGCGACGTCACACTCGACGGTGCGACGCCGGCCGAGATCGACGACGCGGGCTGTATCAGGCGCGACGTGATCTCACATCCGACGCGCTACCTCCTCGATCTGCTCGCCACGCGTTGAATCCCGAAGCGGCGTCGCGCGACGTGCGCTACGTTGCCGAGCGGGCACGACTCGATCGGGGGATCGAACATGAGGGGTACACACAAGATCGCAGCCATCGCTGCCGCGGTGGCATCGGTGGCACTGCCGACCGTCTTGACCGACACAGCGCCGGTGGTACACGCAACGCCTGGCAACGGACCGACGGCGATCGTGTCGCTCGGCGACAGCTTCATCTCCGGTGAAGCCGGCCGGTGGAACGGCAACAGCGACAGCGCGTGGCGATCACGGCGCGGCACCGACCGCGCCTACCGTCGCTCGGGTTGGTTCGGCTGGTACTACGACAAGGAAGCCGTGTACCCGGGCACCGTGCAGAACGATTGCCACCGCAGCGACGTCGCGCCCATCTTGTCCAACTCGATCCAGGTTCAGAACAAGATCAACCTGGCGTGCTCCGGAGCAGAAACGTCGGCGATCGTCGATCAGTGGCACAACGGGGAAGCTCCCCAGTCCCAGCAGCTCGTACCGGTCGCGCAGGCCAACAACGTCGAGATGATCGTGTTGTCGATCGGCGGCAACGACCTCGGGTTCTCCGACATCATCGTGTCCTGCACGTTGCAGTTCTCGACGTCGCCGACGTCGAACCCGAACTACTGCAACGACGACCAGCAACAGTTGGTGGACCAGCAGATGCCCGCAGCGATGGCTGGGGTCGACGCATCGATCGCTGCGATTCGAGCGTCGATGGACTCGGCTGGGTACGTCGACGCCGACTACCGACTCGTCGTCGTGTCATATCCGTCGCCGATCCCGCGCGGTCCGGAGATCCGGTACTCCGAGAGCGGCTACAGCCGGCTCACGACGGGCGGTTGTCCGTTCTGGAACGCCGACGCGACGTGGGCGCGTGACGGCCTCGTGCCACAGATCTCCGACAACCTCCGCGCGGTGGCCTCCGCGAACAGTGCAGAGTTCCTCGACTATCGGGACGCGTTCCAAGGCAACGAGAACTGCTCGAATCAGGCCCAGCGCGCCGGCTGGAACGGCCCGAACGCCGCGACTGCGGAGTGGACGCGTTGGGTCGGGTCGGGCGCACTGCAAGGTGACCTCGAAGAAAGCGTTCATCCGAATGCCTACGGCCAACAAGCAATGGGGCATTGCCTGTCCCTGCTCTGGCTGCAGCCCGCTGGCGGAGAGCATCGCTGCACCAACACAGCACACCAAGGTCCGAACGCCATGGTCCTCTCCCCTTGGTGACGTTCATCCGGTGTCAGGCACAGAATGAACGTCTAGGTTGCCCGGCGTGGGATTCCATGCGCAGCTCGAACGCTCCTGGTCGGCGGCAGGTTCGATGCTGTGTGTCGGCCTCGACCCCGACCCGGCCAGATTTCCGGCGTCGATCGGGAACGGCCCCGGTGCCATCGAGCGATTCTGTCGGGAGATCATCGACGCCACTGCCGACCTCGCGTGTGCGTTCAAACCACAGATCGCGTACTTCGCGAGCGTTGGCGCGGAGGGCGCGCTCGAGCGCATCTGCGAACACATCCGAAGCGAGCACCCCGACGTCACGTTGATCCTGGATGCCAAGCGGGGTGACATCGGATCGACCGCCGACCACTACGCCCGCGAAGCTTTCCAGCGATACGGCGCACACGCAGTGACGGTCAACCCGTACCTCGGGACCGACTCGATCGAGCCGTTCTTCGACCCGGCAAACAACCCGGATGGCGGCGGCGCCATCATGCTGTGCCGCACGAGCAACCCGGGCGGCGACGACTTCCAATCGCTCATGAGCGACGCCGGATCAGGCGCCAAGCCGCTGTACGTGCACGTCGCCGAGCGGGCCGCCGAGCAGTGGTCACAGTTGGGCGACTGCGCACTCGTCGTCGGCGCCACGTATCCAACCGAACTCGCCGACGTTCGCTCGATCGTAGGCGACATGCCCCTCCTCGTGCCGGGCGTCGGGGCCCAAGGAGGCGATGCCGGAACCGTGATGGAACACGGCGCATCGGCGAGTGGGCGCGGTCTGATCGTCAGCTCATCGAGGGCAATCCTCTACGCGAGCAACGGCGACGACTTCGCCGAGGCGGCGCGAGCCGAAGCCGAACGCACCGCCGCCTCCCTTTACTGCTGAAAACGACGAAAGCCGCTCGCGCCGGGGACATCCCAGGCGCAAGCGGCCGAATCGTGGTGTTCAGTATTTCACATGATCAGCTGGTGATGCCGGGTCCGTGGTCGTGGTCGTGGGCCAGCCCGCCACCGCCATTCAGGAACGTGCCCTGCGGCCCGTCGAATTCCACATCGGCTGGGGTCGTGCCCCGGACGTCGACTCCTTCGACGCCATTCACCGGTTCGGTGCTACCGGCCATCACGAAGATCGAGTACGCAATGGCATCGACGTTGACTTCGATCGCCTCTGCGTTCACGTTGTCGATCGTGTCGCATTCCTGGTGGTAGCACTGATCGTACGCCTCACCGGCGACGCCACCCCAGATGGCCTGCTGCTCTTCGGTCTTGAGCTGTTCGGCACCCGTGAAGAGTCCGCTCGACGGAATCCCGACGTTGATGAACGCCTGGTAGTCCGAGCGTCCGGAGAACTCGGTGTCCTCGTACGGGATGTCGTTGATCGTGTAGTACGCCTCGAACAGGTCCTCAAGCTCGGCGGAGCCCGCGGGGATCGGTGCGCTACCGTCGGTGAACGTCGACTGGTCCGCGTCGTAGACGCCGTAGATGAAGTTCGGCGAACCGACCATGTCGAAGTTCAAGTACAAGGCGAGGGCCGCGTAGTCCTCGTCGGAGATTCCGAACTCAGGGTTGAAGATGTACTCCGTCGAGCCGATGAGACCCGATTCTTCGGCGCCCCACCAGGCGAAGCGCAAGCTGTTCTGCGGCGTGTACTTCTTGTTGTTGCCGATGGCCAACGCTGTCGCCAGGATCGTCGCCGAACCGGTGCCGTTGTCCTGGATGCCGGGGCCTTCCTGGACCGAGTCCAAGTGGGCGCCGGCCATGACGACGTTGTCGGTGTTCACGCCGTCGAGGTCGGCAATGATGTTCTCCGTGACCGTCTCTTCGATGACGGTCACGGCGGACACAGTCACGCTTTGTGCACCCAACAGCACGTTGACGGCGTCGTCGTAGGAGACGTCGAGCACAGGGATGGCGACGGCGGGACCGCCCAGCGTCGAACCGATGATGTCGAATCGACCCGGCGCGTTGCCCTGGTTGAAGATGATGACCGCTTCGGCTCCGGCGGCTTCGGCGTTGACGGCCTTCTGGGCAAACGAGCAGGCGCCGCGCTGGACCAATGCGATGTCCGCGTCACCCGAGAAGTCGAGTCCTGCAAAATCTGCCGCCTCGCAAGCCGACGACGAAGCGTTTCCGAGCCCGAGGTCGAGATCGACCGGAATGATCGTGCCGGTGACTTCGCCCGACTCCGAGAAACTCGTCGTCTGGGTTTCGACGGGTGCGCCGTCGGCGACCATCGAGACGGAGATCTCCTCGAAGCTGAAGAACGAGAACTCCTGCCGGGTCACCTCGTAGCCCGCTCCCTCCAGCTGGCCTGCAACGTAGTCAGCCGATGCGTCGTAGCCGGGCGTGCCCGAGGCGCGGGTGCCGCCGTTCGCGTCAGAGATGTCCTGCAGGACCTGGAGGTGCGTGAAGACGTCATCGCCGTTCACGCAGTCCAGGAACTTGTCGATCTTGTTGTTGAGATTTCGGTTCGCGCAACCGGACGCAGACGGCGCCGCGACTGCAGCAGCCGGCAACGACGCCGCCGCCATTGCGAGTGTGACGAGGACAGCGCCTCGTCGAAAACGATTCTTGGTCATGAGTGATCCTTTGGTCATCCGCGCTCGCCGCCCCGGCACAGTCGTGGTGTCAGGCGGCACACCGTGCCATCCTCCGAGAGCGAAGTCAAACCACGGCACCCTCAGGGCCTTGGAAATCACGCTGCGTGCCGAATTTCACCCGAAAGTGCGGTCGAGTCTGCTCTTCGAGCCCACCCGGGCAGCTGCGTGGACTTTTCGATTCAGTGTGCGGAGAGCGTGATGACCGAGAGGATCCCGGGCGCAGCGCGGAGTTCCTCCAGCACGTCGTTCGGCACCGGCTTGGTCGGAGCGATCAGCATCACCGCACTGTCGCTCTCGGGCACCCGGCTGACGTCCATGTTGGCAATGTTCACCTCGGCTGTGCCGAGCAGTGTGCCGACCGTGCCGATCACGCCGGGCCGGTCATCGTTCGTGATGACCACCATGTCGTCGGCGGGCGGCACGTCGAATGGCACGCCGTCGATGTTGACGATGCGCTGCTCGGACCGGGGGCCGTACAGGGTCCCGCTGATCGAGTTGCCACCGCCGCTGATGGTCATCAAGTTGACGTAGTCGGCCGACGTCGCGCAGTTGACGTCGCGCACCTCGAGCCCGTGATCCTTCGCCATCTGCGGAGCGTTGACATAGGTGACCGGAGCTTCGGTGATCGACCCGAAGAACCCCTTGAGGACAGCCAGTTCCAAGATGCGCGTGTCGTAACCGGCGATGTCGCCTTCGACGCACACTTCGAGCACCTTCGGCATCGCTCCGGCGAGCGATTCGAACAGACTGCCCAGGCGCTCGGCGAGCGGCAGGAACGGACGGATGGTCTCGTTTGCCTCGGCGGCGTTGACGTTGACAGCGAAGGGGACGAAGTCACCGGCAAGGGCGAGTTCGACCATCGAGGCAATGGTGTCGCCGGCCTTGTCCTGCGCCTCGCGGGTGCTGGCGCCGAGGTGCGGCGTGACGACGACGGAGGGAATCGAGAACAGTGGCGACTCGGTCATCGGCTCGGTCGAGAACACGTCGAGCGCTGCGCCTGCGACGATGCCGTCGTTGATGCAGTCGGCGAGATCCTGCTCGTGAACAATGCCACCGCGGGCAACGTTCACGATGCGCAGCGACGGCTTGGCCTTGACGAGCAGCTCGCGATTGATGATGCCGAGTGTCTCGGGTGTCTTCGGGAGGTGGACGGTGAGGAAGTCGGACTCGGCGACGAGTTGGTCGAGTTCCATGAGTTCGACGCCCATTTGGCGGGCCTTCTCGTCGGAGACGAACGGGTCATACGCAACGAGGCGCATGCCGAATGCTTTCGCACGGTCAGCGACGAGCTTGCCGATCCGGCCGAGGCCGACGACACCGAGGGTCTTCTCGAACAGTTCGACACCCTCCCACTTGCTGCGCTCCCAGCGTCCTTCGACGAGAGCGGCGTGGGACTGGGCCACATTGCGTGCCGACGCGAGCAACAGCGCCATCGTGTGCTCGGCGGCCGACACGATGTTCGACTGCGGCGCGTTCACGACCATCACGCCCTGTGCGGTGGCGGCGGCGACGTCGACGTTGTCGAGGCCGATACCGGCGCGACCCACGACCATCAGGTCGGACGCGGCCGCGAGCACGTCGGCGGTCACCTGCGTCGCGGAGCGAATGATCAGCGCAGCCGCGCCCGGGATCGTCGCGATCAGCTCGTCCGGAGACAGCCCCACCTGCACGTCGACGTCGTGACCGACCTCGCGGAGTCGGTCGAGTCCGCCATCGGCGATTTCTTCGGTGACCAGGATGCGTGCCATGGACGTCATGCCTATCGCCATCGCGGTCGGCCTCCCACCGATTGAACGAACCGTCAAGAGCATGGGTCACACCGGCGAAGCCTCTACATTTCCGCACATGGAATCCGGCGAGAGCAGATCCGACGATCGCGGCGCCGACCACTCGCCCGAGGTCTCCGAGATTCCGGATCTGCGCGACATCGAGCACTGGTTCGTCGTTCGGGGTGTCCCGCACTTCGTTGAACGAAAGACTGATGGGTCGCTGCTCGATGCGTGGACCCGCGCTTTGCCGCTGCTCGTCGTCGCCTACCTCCTGCTCGGATTCAACGCGCTCGACCTCGCTGACCGCACGGTCAGCGAGAACCTCTTCGCATCGGTGGCGGTGATCGCCATGCTGATCACCGCGTGGGCGATCAGCAACCGGCTCCGCGGGGTCCCGACATTCGCCAGGCCGACCGACATCGACCCACCCGAACTCGCGCTGTTCCTCTTCGGTCCTGCCCTCCCGTCGCTCGTCCTCGGCCAACCGGGTGACGCCGCCCAGAGCCTCATCACCGCAGCAGTCCTTCTCACGCTGATCTACGTCTGGTCGGCCTACGGCATCGGACCGTTGCTCCGGTGGGGAGCGCGACGAGGCAGCCGCCAACTCGCGAGCCTCGGCTCGCTGGTCGCCCGGGCGCTCCCGCTGCTGCTGTTGTTCAACACGTTCCTGTTCATCAACGCCGAGGTGTGGGAGTTGGCCGGGACACTCACCGGCCCCGCGTACGCGGTCGTTTTGCTCACGTTCTTCGCGCTCGGCGCGACGTTTGCGCTGAGTCGGGTCCCCGGCACGATTCGAGCGGTCAACACCTTCGAGTCGTGGGACGACGTCGACCACCACCTGATCGGCACGCCTGCCGAACGCCTCGTTCCCGTGCGGCCCGACGACGAGACGATGCAGCCGATCGACCTGCTCCGCATACGCCAGCGCCTGAACATCGGCCTCGTCGTGCTTTTCGGCCAGGCACTCCAGATCACGCTCGTTACCGCATCGCTCACGGCGTTCTTCGTCGGGTTCGGGTTCTTCGGGATCACGGAGTCGACGGCGATGGGCTGGACCCGCCTCGAGGACATCAACGTCTTGCTCGAGACGTCGTTCGGCGGACGCCAGCTCGTGTTGTCCGAACCGCTGATTCGCGTCGCAGCATTCCTCGGCGCTTTTTCGGGCATGTACTTCACGGTCGTCCTCACGACCGACGACACTTACCGCACCGAGTTCAGCGACGACGTCGGCCCTGAGATCCGGGAGGCGCTCGCGGTACGCACGGCGTACCGTGTCGCACGTGGCACCCATCGGAGCGGTCAATCGACCGTGCCGCCATCTGGCAGAGTGAGCGACTGACATGAGCACGATCGACATCAACGACGCTGACGATCCGACCGCCGAGCTGACGACCGCGCCGCTCGACGGGATCGAGATCCGCACGCTGCACAAGGCCGACGAGATGGTCGAACTCGGCGAGGTCTTCCAGCAGGTGTGGGGCTCGTTGACCCAACTCGTCACGATCGAGATCCTGATGGCCGTCACCCACTCCGGCGGCTACGTCAGCGCCGCCTACGAGACCCGTGGGAGCAGCGAACGGATGCTCGGCGCGTCAGTCGCTGTCCTCGCCCGCCACCACGGCCAGCCGGCACTCCACAGTCACATCACCGGCCTGCTGCCCGGTGCACGTCGTTCCGGGCTTGGTCGCGCCATGAAGATCCACCAGCGCGAGTGGGCAGCGTCGAACGACATCGACTGGATCGTGTGGACGTTCGACCCGCTCGTGCGACGCAATGCGTGGTTCAACATCTCGGTTCTGGGCGCCGAGGTGCACGAGTACCTGCCGGCGTTCTACGGGAAGATGACCGATTCGATCAACGCCGGCGACGACTCCGACCGGCTGCTCGTCGCTTGGGCCGTCGATGATGCATCTCCGGGTCCCGCCGACCCTGAACACGTCGAAGCGAACGGCCACCTTCTCGTGCCGACCCCGGAGGACATCGTCGCCCTGCGACGCACCGACCCTGTCGAGGTCGCTCGCTGGCGGAGCGAGACTCGTGATGCGTTGCAGACCGCGCTCGACGCCGGCGGGCGCATCGTGGGGTTCACGGCCGCCGGCGAGTACGTCGTCGATCCGAATCCCGAGGAATGACGTGACCGATCTCGACGCGCTTGCGAATATCCACGTGGAACGGGTTGAACTCCGTCGAATCGCAATGCCCCTCGTCACCCCATTCCGGACGAGCTTCGGTGTCGAAGTCGAGCGAGACATCTTGCTCATCAACGTGCTCGGCACAGTCGACGGCAACGCCGTGAGCGGTTGGGGCGAATGCGTCGCACTGGCGACGCCGACCTACTCCGCCGAGTACGTCGACGGCGCGCAACACGTGACCGAGCACCACTTGCTCCCACGCCTCGCATCATCGGGTCCGCTGGCCGCCGGTGACGTCAGCCGAGTGCTCGCCCCCGTCCACGGACACCCGATGGCCAAGGGCGCGATCGAAGCGGCCGTACTCGATGCACAACTACGTGCAGCCGGCCGCTCGTTCGCCGACCTGCTCGGCGTCGCCACTGCCGATGACGGATCACCTCGCCGGATCCCCAGCGGCGTCAGCGTCGGGATCCACAACCATGTGGAGGACCTTCTCGCCACCGTGCAGGGGTACCTGGACGACGGCTACGTCCGGATCAAGTTGAAGATCGAGCCAGGATCCGACATCGAGCATGTCGCTGCTGTTCGTGACCTGATTGGCCCGGACACACCGCTCCAGGTCGACGCGAACACTGCGTACCGGCGCACCGACGGCCAGCATCTTGCACGCCTCGACGAGTTCGATCTCCTGCTGATCGA
>RCMY010003381.1_pt1 | contig 14125 bp, 12 predicted proteins | sample 2041341 | NCBI WGS metagenome assembly RCMY01 (sample SAMN09708234, study PRJNA481090) | Marine sediment metagenome, whole genome shotgun sequencing project.
GTGTCCAACAGGATCTTGCCAACGTTCGCGTTGCTGGCCATGTACTCGTGCGCCTCGGCGATGTCGGCGAGGGCATAGCGGCTGTCGATCACCGGGCGGAGTTCCGGCGTGTTGTCTTGGCCAGGGTCAAAGCCCGGCAGCACCTCGCGGCGGAACTGCTGCGTGAGCGCAATCTTTTCTTCGATGGGCCGAGCTCGCAGCACGGTGCCGCGGATGGTCGCCCGCAGGGGCAGGAGCGCACCGATGGGAAATGTCGCCGTGCCCTCGCCCATCACGCCGACCTGCACGATGGTCCCCTGCTTGGCCAAGCAGCTGATGTTGCGGGCCAGGTAGTCGCCGCCGATCACACACAACACCATGTCGACACCGTCGGGAGCGAATGAACGAACCTCTGTCGGAAAGTCGCTTTTTGTGTAGTCGATGGCGAGATCGGCGCCGAGTTCACGACAGCGCTCGACCTTCGTGGTCGACGCGGTGACGATGACGGTGGCACCGAGGCGCTTGGCAATCTGGATGCCCGCGGTGCCAACGCCCGAGGCCCCCGCGTGGATGAGACAGGTGCCCCCGGGGGCCAGATCGCCTTGGCGAACGAGCGCATCCCATGCGGTGAGGAACACCTCGGGAATCGCGGCAGCGTCGGCGAGTCCGACCGACTCGGGGATGGACATGAGCTGTCGGTGATGCACGGCAATCTTCTCGGCGTACGCTCCGCCACCGACGATGCCCATCACCTCGTCACCGACGGCAAGCCCGGTGACGCGGTCGCCGACGACCGAGACGGTGCCGGCAAACTCCATGCCGGGAATCTCATCGGTGATGCCGCCAGCGACGGGAGGACCGGGATAGAACCCCATGCGTTGCAACAGGTCGGCCCGGTTCAGCGCCGTGGCCGCGATATCGACCACGACCTCTTCAGGTCCGGGTGTCGGGTCCGGCACCTCTTTGATCTGGAGAACCTCGGGGCCTCCATACTCTTCCAAAACAACGGCGCGCATCTGCATGACGCTAGCGTTTCCCAGATGTCCGATGGTCGTCCTGATCCTGTTTCTCTTTCCGTCACCGAACGTGGTGCCGGGCCGAGCATCGTCTTCACCCACGGGTGGGCCGACGACCAGACCTCATGGGCGGCCGTCGCGGCCGACCTCAGCGCCGACCACCACTGCATTACCTGGGATCTGCGGGCCCACGGCAAGTCCGAGGTGGCCCCACCGGGGCAGTACACCCGCCAACACGCGCTAGGCGACCTGCGCCACGTGGCATCGTCGGCCGACACACCAAGCGTGTTCGCGGGGCACTCGCTCGGCGGCTACCTCTCCCTGGCCCATGCGATCAACCATCCGGAACACGTCCGAGCGCTCGTGCTCGTCGCCGCCGGTCCGGGCTTCCGCAAGGACGAAGCCCGCGCGCAGTGGAATGCCTCGGTTGATGCATCCGCCGCGGCGATGGCCGAAAAGGGCAACGGTGTGCCGCCCGGTTCCGAAGACATCTCGAAACACGTCGACAGCTGGGTGATCGACAACCTCGATCAGATAACGGTGCCGGTCCTGTGCATCCTGGGCGAGCGCGACAAACGTTTCGCTGCGTCCCTGGGCCTGTTCGAGAAGGTGCTCGACGTGCGCGAATCGGTCATCGTGCCCGACGCTGGGCACCGCGTGCACGCAAAGGCCCCGACGCCGGTGGCCGACGCAATTCGCCGCTTCTGCGCTGACCTATAGGCTCGGCAAATGGCACGAGTATCAAGCTTTCATCACCTTGCAGCGAGCACCGCAGACATGAAGGCGGTCATCGACTTCTACACGCAGGTGCTGGGCATGGAACTGGTGGGCCTGTTCGACATGCATGGCGTGCCCGGCGGTGTGCACAGCTTCATGCGATTGAACAACAAGGCCTCGATGTCGTTCGTGTTCCTGCCCGACATGGCTGCTATCGAGGAACAGCTCGGTACCACCCATGCCGCGCACGGCGGCGACACCAGCGCGCCTGGCACGACGCAGCACCTCGCGTTCGGGGTCGACAACCACGCAGAGCTCCTCGGGATGCGCGACCGGCTCCGCACCCACGGTTACCGGGTCGACGGCCCGATCGACCACGGCTTCTGTCACTCGATCTACTTTCGCGGCCCCGAGGGTGCGCTGCTCGAGATCAGCCACTACGTGGAAGCAATCGATGCTGCGCGGTGGATCGACCCCACGGTGGTCGAGCGGGTCGGTATCTCGGCCGTCGAGCTCGACGCGTACAAGGCGCCATCGGCTCCGTCGATCGAAGGCGGTGTCGGTTCGGTGCCGCAGCCGACGGCAGATCCGGCCAAACCCCACGTTCGTTACCCCGAAGAGATCGGCGCGGTGCTCGAGACGATGTCCGATGACGAGCTGACCGCTGCCATGAGTTTCTCGGCGCCGCCGGTTCCGTAAGGTAACGCAGGCCTAGAGCACGGAGAAGCTTTCCAAGTCGACGATGGCTTGGGAGCTCCGACTGATCATTGCCATGAACATTTCGTCGCCGCGGTCGGTGCGCTCGGCGTGCATTGCACCGAGCACGGTGACCAGAGTTCCCTGGAAGTGTCCGGCCCGGTAGTCGAGCCAGCACTGCTCGAAGTCATAGGCATCGATGTCGTTGTCGGGACCGGCGTAGGCCTGGATCGCGTCGTAGTAGCGGCGAACGAGGGCTTCCTCACTAGCTCGACGATCCTCGATGGTGAGACTGTTGCCCAAGAAGTACCCGAGATCACGCACCGGTGACCCGAGGCCGACGGTCTGCCAGTCAACCGCTGCCACGGGGTATCCGCCCGCGTCGGAGGCGAACAGCAGATTGTCGAGGCGGTAGTCGCCGTGCACGATGCCGAAGGTCGGCGCCCGCAACGACCACGCCGCGGTGACTCCCACAAAGTCGTTGATGACGGATCGGTCGATGTCGGACAGGCGGTCGTCATACCGATCGATAAACCCTGGGCCGCTCCCCTGCATCAGGAGTTCGAGGAAGTTGGCCGTATCGGCATCGGTCATCGCCAACCAGTCGTGGTCGAGCAGAGACTTGTCGTTCCACCGGGGACCGTGAAGCCCGGCCAGGTTGTCGACCGCGGTCTCAGCTTGGGCCACCGTGCATCCGGCCATCTGATTCCCTTGTTCGCCGGGGGCGAGGTCTTCGAGCAAAAGGCAGAACTCGCTGGCGTCGTCGTTGCTCTCACGGTGCAGACAAGCCGGCGTGCGCATGTCCACCGTGGCCGCGATATCTCGGTAGAACTGCAGTTCCTTCAGATAGCCGCTGGCCCCCATCACCCGAACCTCGAGCTTCGCCGGCGGCAACTTGGCCACCACGGTGCGGTGCTCGCCACCGCTCGTGTAGCTGACCCGGTAGCTATCGGCCATTTGGCCCGTCCCAATCGGCGAGGTCTCGACCGTCGTGACCTCGCAGTCGAGCACGTTGCCCAACCAGGTCGGTGTGATCTTGTCCGGGCTGTCGACGATCGGCTGGCTCACGCGTGACCTTTCTTGGCGGCGATGGTCTGCTTCTCCGCCATCCGTTCGTGGTGGTGGATCACTTCGGTGGAGATGAACTTCAGAATCTTCTCGGAGAACTCTGGGTCGAGGTTGGCCTCCTCGGCCAAGTGCCGCAAGCGGGCGATCTGTCGGGCCTCCCGGTCGGGGTCGGCTGCGGGCATGCCGGCCGTCGCCTTGTGCTGCCCGACGAGCTGCGTGACCTTGAATCGTTCGGCGAGCACATGGATCAGCGCCGCATCGAGGTTGTCGATGCTGGAGCGATATCGGTCGAGAATGTCGTCTTCCATCTTCTCCTCTTTCGGGGCGAACCCTAGCTTTGTGCGCTCGACACGACGCCATACTCGCGGCCGGGCTTGGCCGGTAGACCACCGGGCGAGGCACAACTGATCGTCGGCACCTCGCGGGTGACCTCGACCGCAAGTCGATGTTGCTGCTCGCCGACGGTCACCGTGACGTCGGCCGAGACGTCGGACCGTTCGACCGTCTCGATCGTGCGTGGAAGGTCGGACTCGCTCCACCCGCCGGCGGCGAACACCGAAATCTCGGCGGTCTGCGCAAACCCCTTGTCGGCGCCCCACCAACCACGACACAGCGGTGCGTAGTCGGCCGGTTCGCCCGCCCGGTCGAACCAATTGATCAGCAGGTCCATGCTGAGCTCGGCCCACATGCGACCATCGGGCAACGTCATCCCGGTGGGGGCGAACCGGTGGCCGCCGGTGTGGCTGACCCGGAGCACCTCGACATCGCCATTGATCGCGCCGTAGTGCGCCGTCGCCTCGATCGCGAGGCGGGTGCCCGCAGACCCACAGCACAGATCGTGAGAACCCTGGGTGCAGATCAGCACCGTGTGATCAGGCGGAACCGGTTCGTCGGCTGCGTGCTCGACCGGATGCTCTCCGGCGAGCAGCGCGGTCACGAGGGCGCGAAGTTGGGACGGGCCCGACAACTCGAAGACGCGGCGTCGGGCGGAAGCACCATCACGGGTGAAGCACCGCACGCGTACGGTCCCGTCGTTCGTGGTGGGCACGACGGCCAAGATTCGAGCCGGTGCCGGCGCATCCTCGAGCAGCTCCATCAGGCCATCCAGGAACGGATGCGCCTTGACGGGCATGGGCCACGGCAATGGCGCTTCGATCAGGATCATCATGTCGGCGCGGATCGCCGTACCGAACGGCGCCACGCCGAGCTGGCGGGTGAAGGCGGCGCAACGCGGGGCCTCGTCGGCCGCAGGCAGGAGACTCAGGTAGCTCATCACGGCAAGGTTACCGACAAGCGAGGTCTTCGATGAGCGCGAGCGTCGCCTCGACGCTCGCAGACCATTCGCAGCTCGTCTGGCGAGCCAGCGCTGCCGCCCCATCGGCGGCCACCTGCTCGACCGTGAGTGCCTGCATCGTGGCCGTGAGATCGGCCTGCGTCGATCCATACCGGATGCCGGCGTCGCCAAAGACTTCGTGCAGCACCGGCCATTCGCTCAAGAGGGACGCCTTGCCGGCGCCGATCGCATCGAACGCCGTGCCGGTCATCAACATGCCGCCTTCTCCATCGCCGCGGTCGAAGGGCAAGACCAACACATCGATCACGTGCAACCGCTGGTTGTAGACGTCGCCCGGTTCGAGCCGATACGCCCAGGTGTGGATACGGGGGTCGTCGGGCACGAGTTCGTCGGCCCGACTGAAGACGCACAACTGCAGGTCGTCACGATCGGTGGCGGCGAAGGCGTCGAGCACGAGCTGCACGTCCTTTTCGGCCCGCGGCGCCCCCACGACACCGAGGCGAATAGCACACGGTGGCAGCGCGTGCTGGGTTTCGATGACCGCTCGGTCGAGCGCCTTCGGTTGGCCGACCGAGGCCCCCCAATGCCCGTGCGGGATCACATGATGTTGGGTGTCGGCGCCGAACTCGTAGGTGTCGAGAGCTTTTGCCTTGCCCCACTCGGTGTGATGGATCAGCACATCGGCGGCCTGCGCCCACAGCTGGTAGCAGGCCCGGGCATCGTCGGTTTTGAAGAAGTGCGGCTCGAGGTTGTGCATGGTCCACAGGACCGGCAGGCCCGCTCGTTTGATGTTTGCCAACACTGCTGCCGTCCGCTCCGGGTCGACACCGGTGAGCCACTCCGGCCAATGGCAGTGCAACACATCGATGCCAGCCAATGCTGCGACGTCATCGAGATGTGCGCCGCCGAACGCCACATCGTCGACACGGTCCCGAAGTGGCCCGTACAGCGACTCGTTGTACTGGTGGCCGTGGATCGTCGAGCCAACCTTGGGGAACGGCGTGACCTCCCACACGAGCTCCACCTCGCGAGCGGGTTCGATGTCGATCTGGTGGACGGCGTCGATAGGCCCCCAGAAACTGCGCCACTCGGCCAGGCCCGACACATCGACGCGGTCCAGCCGATACGGGTGGCTGGTGGTCACGTCCACGTTGAGCCGACGCCCGGGCACCTCGGGCACGGTGATGCTGAGGGCGTCGATCGACGCCGGGTCAACGTCGATGGTGAGGTGCTCGTGCACGGCAAGGGTTCGACCATCGACCTCGAACCGGACGGTGCGACTGCCGTCGACGAACTCGGCGTCCGGATTGTCGACGCCTCCGAGCTCTTGCCAGGTGTCGCCGGTGACGCTCAACGAATTGGGTCGATGATCGATCTGGCTAGGCACGGTGGTCTGCATCATTGCTGTACCGGAGCGATGCATCACGGGCACCATGCAGGCTGGACCACTGGTGGGTTGTTCGAGGAGCCCTGGTGACCGTGGGGAGGCCAGATAGTCCGACGACCACGCAGCGACAAGCGGGACGACCACGTCGATGGCACCGCGGTGCACCCAGGCGCCGGCATCGCCGGCCGAACGCATCGGCACGAAGGTATCGGTGGCGGGAAACGCAACGCCGGCCCCGATGCTGCCGTCGATCGCGTCGGTGTCAACGGCGCGGCGGAGCTCTGCGGCGGCTTGCAGGAGCTTGCCCAAGATGTCGTAAGTCATCTGGAGGCGACGGTCAGGGCCTCGATAGAACATCGTCGAGCGGTTGACGTGTGACCCGAGGACTCCTTGACGGTCAAACCAGGGCGCCAACTCGGCCAGCGCGTGTTCCGCACGGGCCAACCAGCCCGATACATCGCCACTGAGACCTCGAGCGATCGACACCGCGCCCAGCTCGATCGTCATGGCGATGCCGAGGGCTCCGACCGATCGTCCCCACACGACGGCGCCTCCGGGCATCGCAAGGTGAGCGACGTCCGCCACGACTCGGCGGAATCCGTCGGTCCAAACGTCGCCCAGATCGTCGGCCATGGGTTCGGCAAACAAAAACATGTCGGCGGTGTAAATATCGAACTGGCCGCGGCCGTCGTTGGAGTCGTCGATCCAACCCGAATCCGCCTGGGCCAGAGCTTTTCGTGAGCGTTCGAGCAGGTCGTCAGCGACGTTTGCATCGACGGGAAGACCTAACCGGCGCCGTGCTTCCTCACAGCGTGAGATCACGATCTTGTAGTTGTTGGGCAGCTGATCCTTTTCGATGAGCTCGACAAACGACGACGAGTCCATCGCCTGTTCCAGCTCGGCTCGCTGGTCGCCGGTGAGCCCGGCGAGTCGGGGATTTTCGTACCACCCGCCGAGACGCTCGACCGTTTCCGCGGCCCGGTAGCTGTAGAAGCTGTGGGTACCCGGTCCATCGAGTGACGTGAGGATGTCGACGATCACCGGTTCGATGGCGACGCCGTCCACCTCGGTCACACCGGCTTCGAACAGCAGTCCCATGGTGAACGCAAGGTCGGCCCTCGCATCGGGACCGACGACGTGCCCGCCAAATATCCGGGGCAGCGCAAAGCCCGGAGCGAACGACTGCTGCGCCCGCTCGAGCTGTTCGACGGCCAACGCCACCAACGCGTCGGCGAGCCCGGAGGCGGTTGTCGGGGTCATGTATCGCTGCGAGGCGAGGGCGTCGTCATAGCCCCGAACGTACTTCTCCACTTCTACCGAAAGGTAACCACGTGATCGTTCGGCAAACGGCAAAGATTGCTGGCAGAATGACCACGTGTCAGCGTCACTCGAACTCTTCCGCTCCGTCGAGCCCGAAATTCAGGGCCTCATGGACGCCCACCGCACCCGCCGCGAGCACTGGTACCACCACGATTTCATCCCCTGGGAGATCGGCCGTAACTACGTCGACGAACCGTGGGACGAGTCGCAGTGCACGCTTTCGCCCGAGGTGCGAACTGCGCTGCATGTCAACCTCTTGACCGAAGACAACCTGCCTTACTATTTCGCCCGTCTCGCCGCGTGTTACCCCACCGATTCTCCGATGCACGAATGGAGTCACCTGTGGACAGCCGAGGAAGGGCAACACGCGTTGGCCATGCGCAGCTATCTGCTGGTCTCCCGTAACTGCGACCCGCGCATGCTCGAGGACGAACGGATGATCGTCGTCGAGCGCGGCTGGCAAACCAGCCTCAGCGACCCAGTCGACCTGTTCGTCTACACCTCCGCCCAGGAGTTGGCCACCCGCATCAGTCATCGCAACGCCGGCCGGTATGCCGACGACGAAATCGCCTTCGAGCTGATGAAGAAGATTGCGGCCGACGAGAACCACCACTTCATCTTCTACAAGAGCGTCGTCGCCGAGATGCTCAAACGCAATCCGTCTCTGGTGCTCACTTCGATGTGGAACACGATGAACAACTTCGAAATGCCCGGCACCACGATTCCGAAGTTCGTCCGACGCAGCATCGGCATGGCCAAGCTCGGCATCTACAACCTTCGAATCCACGCCGACAACGTCGTGTCACCACTACTGCGCGACTGGAACATCGGTGAACTCACCGACCTCAGCGCCGATGCGAGCCAAGCCCAAGATCAGCTGATGGCCTTGCCGGGCCAACTCATCGAAGAGGCGGAGAAGTTCGAAGCCAAGGTCGCCAAACGCGAGCAGAAGACGTCCGCCGCCGTCTCGGCCTAGCTGCTCGTGAACGAACTACAGCCCGCGTTCGACGAGATGATCGTCGATGCCAATACCACTCGCCCGCCGTATGCAACGTATCGGCGCTGGTTCGACGCGGCCGACACCGACCGGCTGCGCTCCAAGGCGGTCGAGGCCGAGGCGTTGTTCCGGCGAACCGGCATCACCTTCAACGTGTACGGCAGCGACGAAGCCGACGAGCGGCTGATCCCGTTCGACATCATCCCCCGCATCATCTCCAACCAGGAATGGCGCCTCGTCGAGCGCGGCATCGAACAGCGAGTGCGCGCGATCAACGCGTTCGTCGACGACATCTATCATCGCCAAGAGATCCTTCGCGCCGGACGAATTCCGTTGGAGCTCATCTCCGACAACGCTGCATTCCTGCCCCAGATGATCAATGCCTCACCGCCGGGAGGCGTGTACTGCCACATCGTGGGTGTCGACCTCGTGCGAACCGGTGAGGACGAATTCTACGTGCTCGAGGACAACGCTCGAACGCCGTCGGGGGTCTCGTACATGCTCGAGAACCGCGAGACGATGCTCCACATGTTTCCCGAGCTCTTTGCCGACGTCTCGGTCGAGGTCGTCAGCGACTATCCCAAACAGCTGCGCCGGTCGCTCGCGGCGTGTGCACCGCCGGCGTGCGTTGGCGATCCGGTCATCGCGGTGCTGACGCCCGGGGTTGCCAATTCCGCCTACTTCGAGCACGCGTTTCTCGCCGATCAGATGGGTGCCGAGCTCGTCAAGGGCAGCGATCTCCAGGTCCACGACGGACGCTTGGCGATGCGGACCACCCAGGGCTACCAGCCGATCGACGTGTTGTATCGGCGCGTCGATGACGACTACCTCGACCCATTGAACTTTCGGCCCGAGTCCGTCCTCGGGGTACCTGGCATCGTCGACGTGTACCGGTCGGGCGGACTGACGCTCGCAAACGCCCCCGGCACCGGCATCGCCGACGACAAAGCGGTGTACTCCTACATGCCCGAGATCATCGAGTTCTATTGCGGAGAACGCGCCATCCTCAAAAACGTTCCGACGTGGAGATGTTCCGAACCCGATTCGCTGGCCTACGTGCTCGATCACCTGTCCGAGCTCGTCGTCAAGGAAGTCCATGGATCTGGTGGCTACGGCATGTTGATCGGGCCGGCGGCGTCGAAGAACGAGTGCGACGAATTCGAGCGCAAGCTCAAGGCGAATCCATCGAACTACATCGCCCAACCCACGTTGGCGCTTTCATCGGTTCCCATCCTCACCGAGGCCGGCCTCGCACCCCGTCACGTCGATCTGCGACCGTTCGCGTTGATGTCACCCGAGCGCATTCACATCACTCCCGGGGGCCTCACTCGCGTCGCCATGGAAGAAGGCTCGTTGGTCGTCAACTCGAGCCAAGGCGGAGGCACCAAAGACACCTGGGTGCTGAAGGGATAACACCGTGCTCGGATCAACCGCCAGCGGACTCTTTTGGATGTTCCGGTACCTCGAACGAAGCGAGAACACTGCGCGTCTCGTCGAGGCCGGCCATCGCATTGCCCTCACCCGACCATCGGACCCCGATGACGAGTGGACGTCGATACTCAGCACCACCGGCTCACAAGAGGCCTTCGACCAACGTCACGACGACCTCACCAGCGCGGCAGCGATCGACTTCATGCTGCGCGACCGTTCGAATCCGCTGAGCGTCATGGCCAGCGTCGAGGCCGCTCGCACGAACGCACGAAACGTCCGCAACGCACTCACCCGCGAAGTGTGGGAGGCCACCAATGAGTGCTGGATGAACGTGTCCGCGGCACTCGCGAAACCCATTGGTCCGGGCGAGTTGCCCCAGGTCCTCGCCCTGATCCGATGGCAGAACTCGCTCGTTCGCGGCGCCATGCACGGCACGACAATGCGTAGTGACCGATACGACTTTGCGAACATCGGCATGATGATCGAACGGGCCAGCAACACCGCACGGATACTGGATGTGAAGTACTACGTCCTGCTGCCGGCGGCAATGCCGGTCGGATCGCGTCTCGACAACGTGCAATGGGAAACCATTCTGCGCTCGGTATCGGCTCACCGCTCCTTTCATTGGACCTATCCGGGCGACACAAAGCCACGTGAGATCGCCGACTTCCTCATTCTCGATCGGCGTATGCCGCGATCGCTGTCGTTTTGCTACGCGAAGATCGTGAAGAGCTGTGGGTACCTGGCCGCCCGCTACGAACACACGCCGCCCTCCCACCAACTCGCCGCCGACCTCCGGTCCGACACCACCACCGGCGATATCGATGCCGTCTTCGAACGGGGTCTCCACGAGTACCTCCGCAGCTGCATCGCGGCCACGAACACGCTGGCTCAGCAACTCGAAGCCGACTATCGATTCACCGCCTGATCGGACGGTCCGCTCACCATGCTTCTCGACATCACCCACGTCTCGAACTACCGCTACTCCGAACCGTTGCAGTACGGCCTCCAACAGCTGCGGCTGACCCCCGTGACCCGGCCGGGTCAGACGGTGCAGTCGTGGACGACGACGGTCGAAGGGGGCCGTACCGAGGTCATCTTCACGGATCACCACCTCAATCGCGTCGAGTTGGTGAGCTTCACCGAAGGCGCAGAGGAACTCCGCGTCACGTCCACGGGCACCGTCGAGACCACCGACACCCATGGCATTCTTCCCGCCGTTGCGGGCGAACCGCCACGGTGGCTGTTCCGCCGGTCCACCGAAGTCACCACCGCTGGTCCGCACGTGCACCGCCTGGTCGACGACCTCGACCGGTCCGGAGATCGAGACGTCGAGCTTCTGCACGAACTCTCGGGGCGCATCGCCCAAACCGTCCAGTACGAATCAGGCCGCACCACTATCCACAGCACCGCCGAGGACGCTCTGCAAGGCGGCGCCGGTGTGTGCCAGGACCACGCCAACGTGTTTCTGAGCGCGGCTCGGGTGCTTGGCCACCCCGCCCGGTATGTCAGCGGCTACTTGTCGATGGATGGCCAGATCAACCAAGAGGCAAGCCACGCGTGGGCCGAGGTGTGGGTCGATGATCTCGGCTGGGTCGGCTTCGACGTGTCGAATGGCATCAGCCCCGATGACCGCTACGTCCGATTGGCAACCGGACTCGACTATCGTGACGCCGCGCCGATCTCGGGTATTCGATTCGGCTCGTCGACCGAACAGCTCGATGTCAGCGTGTCGGTGCAGCAATGACCCCAGCTCCAGGAAACCGCTTCCATGACCTATTGCGTTGGCCTACGACTCGACGACGGTCTGGTCTTCCTGTCCGACACCCGAACCAACTCCGGCGTCGACAACATCTCGGTGTTTCGAAAGATGACGCACTGGGCTGAACCCGGCGATCGCGTGATCACGCTCGCCTCCTCGGGCAACCTTGCCACCACGCAGGCGGTGGTCAGCCTGCTCGATGAACGTTCGAAAGCACCGAAGGATCGCGACCCTTCGATCATGGCGGCGCCGACGATGTTCCAGGTCGCCCGATTGATCGGCGACACGTTGCGCGAGGTCATCGCGGCAAATGCGCAAAGCGGCCAGCGCGCCGACTCGACGTTCAACAGCACGCTCATCCTCGGTGGCCAGATCGCCGGGATGGCGCCGCGACTGTTCCTCATCTACCCGGAGGGCAACTTCATCGAGGCGGGCGACGATACGCCGTTCTTTCAGATCGGCGAAACAAAATACGGACGGCCGATCCTTCTCCGTGCGTTCGATCCGGCGATGAGCTTCGAAGCGGCAGTGAAACTGCTCCTGGTGTCGCTCGACTCCACCATGCGCGCCAACCTGTCGGTCGGCTTCCCCGCCGATATCAGCGTGTACAGGACCGACTCGTTCGAGCTCACCGCACCGCTGCGCATCGAAGAGGACGACCCCTACTTCCAATCGGTTTCCAGCGGGTGGGGCGACGCCCTCAAGACCGCCTTCGGGTCGCTGCCCGATTTCGAGTTCCCCGACGCCGAGTAACCCCTCAACGGTCGATGCGGCGGGCGACCAACCGGTTGACGGTCGGTCCCGTTTCGGCGTACTCCGCATCGGTGTTGACCGCCCAGGGGTCATGCGCGGTGCCTGCGACGGCGTTCGAAACCGCCATCGTCGCGGTGGTCATGGCGTGGTCCTGGGAGTTGTAGTTGTGCAGGCCGGCGCGTCCGGCCGGGTAGAGGTTGGCGACATTTTCCTCGAGCCACCGACGGATCGCTGAGCGGTGATCGAGGTACGTCGCGTCGTACACCGGGTATGCGTTGACCATACGGATCACGGTCGCATCGCGGACGGACTCCGGCCTGACCAAGCCGAGTTGGTCCAGTTCGACAACGGCCTTCTTGGCCAATGCGTCGTCCGATAGCGACCAGAGTCCATCGCCCCGATTGCAGAAATACTCGAGCCCGAGGCACGTGGTGGAAACGTCGCTGACCATGTCGCGGCTCCAGTTGCCGTAGTTCTGAATGCGACCGACGTCGACGTCTGGTTCGTGGATGTACAGCCAGGTGTCGGGGAACACGTCCGGTTCGTCGACGATCACCGCAACCGTGAGGAAATCGCGAAACTTCAGCGCGGCCGCAGCATCGCAGATCGATTGGGGCGGAGGCGGATCGAGGGCGTCGACGAGTTCGGCAAGTGGCATGGTGACGAAGAGATCGTTGCACTCGATGGTTCGGCCGTGGCCGGTCTCGACCAAGGTGGCAAGGCCATCGCGATGGGCGATCCGTACGACCTTCTCGCCCATCAGTAGCGGTGTTCCCTCGGAGGCGATCGATTCGGCCACCCGCTCCCAAAGCTGTCCCGGGCCCCGGCGTGGATACTGAAATTGTTCGATCAGCGTCTTCGGCTTGTGCGGGGAATCGGAGCGGCGAACCACATCGCGGGCGAGTTGGGAGAGCGACAGTCCCCGTATGCGTTGCGCAGCGAAGTCCTTGCTGATTTCGTCGCACGGCATGCCCCACACTTTCTCGGTGTACGACCGGAAGAACGTCTCGTACAGATGACGACCGAAGCGGTTGATCACCCAGTCCTCGAAAGAACACTCGACCCGCGGCCGAACCCGCGCGGCGACGTAGGAGGCGACGATCCGGCCGGCCCGCCGTATGCCGAGCTGTCGCATCGTCGGCCCGACCTCGAGTGGATACGGGAAGAACTTGCCCTCGTAGTAGATCCGCGACAGCCGATCGACGGCGATGAAGTCGTCGGGCAGCAACTCGCTCCAAAGCTCGGCGATCTCCGGCGACTTCGTGAAGAACCGATGACCACCGATGTCGAACCGGTTGCCGTCGACCTCGACCGTGCGCGACAAGCCACCGACGTAGTGTTCATCCTGTTCCAGAACGACACAGCTGCGGCCGTGTCGCCCGAGCGCCCACGCTGCCGTCAGGCCCGCCGGGCCGGCGCCGATGACGACGTCTCGCAGCGGTGTCGGATGGTCCGCACTCACGCGATTGCGGCCACGGTCGACCATGTGCGGGGTTTGTCTTCGAGTAATCGGTTGAGGATGCGCCATGCCGCATCACCGGAATTGCGCCGATGCATCTTTCGCAACGGACTCGGCAGGCCGCTCCACCCGGGCGAGTCACTCAGGAACTCGTGGAGGTGGCACAGGAACACGCCGCTGGCGGGCGCCAATCGAATCGCTTGCGGTCCAATCATGCGAAGCCAGGTCATCGTGAACGGCACCCCG